>Ga0207414_1000013_pt1 | contig 85819 bp, 77 predicted proteins | sample PonA231FremontCA_2_FD_187269 | JGI IMG/M metagenome (GOLD analysis project Ga0207414, IMG submission 187269) | Marine sediment microbial community from Fremont, CA, USA - Pond A23 Sediment 1 (SPAdes) | ecosystem: Environmental > Aquatic > Marine > Unclassified | place: USA: Fremont, California...
GATTCAAAGAAGAAAAGTAGCAGAAGCAGAAAAAGAGATAAAACAAAGAAAAGGAAAGTTAGGAAGTTATATTTCTGAATTAGCAGGTTTTAAAGAAAAGAAACTTATTCCAGCAGAAAAGGAATTAAAACAACAAAAAAGCAAAGTTCAATCTGGTTTAAGAGATATTAAAGAATTTGAAACTGCAAAACAACTTTATCAGGAAGGAAGAGGAAGTCTTGCAAAAGGAATGGGGGGGGATGTCTGGAGTTATTATAAAGATTTTAAAGAATCAGAAAGACAGGCAGAAAGAGCAATAGAAGAAAAATATGAAGAAGACCCCACAAAAGAGTTAAAATCTATTGATGTAACTCCTTATGGAGAAGTAAAAGGAGAATTTATTTCTAAAGAAGGAAAAGATAAGGTAAAAACAGGAGATGATATTTCTGAACCAAAATTAAATTTAAGATTAGGAGATAGAACAAGTGACACAAAAACACAATCAAGATGGGATAAAGCATGGAAAAACATGTCTGGAACAGGATTCATACCAAGTGTTTCAGCAGCATCAACACAGAGAAGTGGAATTACAGGAATGTCAGTTTCAGGACAAACAAGAGATGTTTCTTTTAAAGATACAAATGTAACAACATCAACACAACCAAGAACACAAAATATAGATTTATCAAATATTAAGAATATTAGAGAAACCCCTCCAGCATTAAGAGGAGGAACAGCAATAGATTTTGAAACACAAAAAAAATCAAGCATAAAGAAAGTTGATTTAGAAAAAGAAAAATTAGAATATGAAAAAAGTATAGCAAATAATCTTACTACTCAATCAGATTACAATAAAATTAGGGCAGAATATACCTTAAAAAATGCAGAAATTTCTTATAAAAATACTTACGATTCACTTATTAAAAATGTAGTACAACAGTATAATAATCTTATGCTAAGCAAATTTAATCTGCAAATCTTAGAAAAAAGACAAAAACTAGAAAACAAATTATTAGAAGAAAGTCAGGCTAAGTATGAAATTGGGGATATAGGAAATGTTAGTTTATTAGAACAAAAAAATAGTTATCAGGACGCAAGTTATAAATTTAGGTCAGCTCAAGATAATTATGAACAGTCTTTAAGAGAATTTAAAACAACTCTAGGTCTAGATATAGAAAATAAATTAGAATTGAGTAAATTTAAGGAGCCTAAAGTTTGGGAAATAAGTAAAGAGGAAGTTATAAAAACCACTTTAAATAATAGTTTAAATTTAAAATTAAAAGAAAAAAATTTAGAATTAGCTAAACTTGATAAAAAAAGAACTGAAATTTCATCTGCTAAAATAGATAAAAAAATTGCTGAAAAAACAGTTGAAAAAGCTGAAATATCTAGGAAAAGAACAAAAAGAGAGTTAGAAAACAGCAGTGTGCTGGCCTTTTATGATTATCAACAATCAATAGAAGAAATGAGATTAAAAAAGAGTAATTTTGAAAAAACTAAAAAAGATTATAGATTAAAAAAAGAACAATATAATGAAGGTTTATTAACTGAATCAGAGCTTATTAATTATGAAATAAGTAGGATGCAGGCAGAATATGATTATCTTTCTGCGGTAACAAATTATATAAATAAGAGAATAGTTTTAAGACAGCAGATGAATGTTGAATTAGAGGTGATTGATAGTGCTAAATAATAAAAAAATAATATCTGGACTTTCATTTTTAATAATTTTTACATTAATTTTTTCTTTTACAACTGAAAAACTTAGAGCAGAGAGTATTTCTCCTGAAAAAGCAATTGAGATTGGGTTAAAAAATAGTGCTGAAATTGAAGATCTAAAAAACAATATCGACCAAATAAAAAGAAATATTGAAAGTGTTAAAGCTCAAAAAGATTGGAAAATAGATTTTGCTGGAGAATATACCCATCATTTTGACGAAGAAGATAATTTAGCTTTGGAAGAGAAATCAGATAGTAGTATAAATCAGGATAGTATATCAATTACTGCTAATAAACTATATGATTTTGGACTTTCTTTTAACCCTGCTTTAAGAGTTACTGAAGATGATGAGAGAATAGATCTTAGTTTAACTCAACAGCTTTACCCGATTACTAATAGTGAGTTAGAAAATCAACTTTATAATTTAAAAAAAGATCTAATTAATGCAGAAGAGGAATTGAAAAATATTAAAGCTTCAAAAATAATAACCTGGGTTCAAAGTTATTTGAATATAGTTCGAATGAAGGAAAGAGAAAAAATTTACTTAGAAAGTGTAAAAAAAGCAGAAGATAATCTCAAAAAAGTAAAAAAAGAAAAAAATATAGGTGAAGGAGGAGAAAATCAACTTTTAACAGCAAAATATAGTCTGGAGGATGCAAAATATAAACTTAAAGAACAAAGATATAATATAGATGAAAGTATAAATTCATTTGAAAATGAACTGGGACTTAATGGTAAAATGAATATTTTATTTCAGAGTGAGAATAATTTTATACTGAATTTAAAAGAGAAAACCAATAAAATAACTGGTGAGTATTTAAATAATGAAAATTTACTGAGTTTAGTTGAAAAAAATAACAGTAGTTTGAAAACTATTAAACTAGATAGAAAAATTTTGGAAAGAGAATTAGAAAATTTAAAAAAAGAAGATGATTTAAATATTAGAATAACAGGAAAATATGATACTCTAAGCGAAAACCTGACAGCTACTATTGATTTTAGTTACAATCTCTATGATGGAGGAAAACATGGAATTAATCTTGAATCAAAAAAAGCTTCTCTTAAAAATAATATAAATAATTATGAAGATAAAGTAAGAAAACTCAAATTAGATCTGGAAAATCATTTAAATAAATTATCTCTAGATAAAGATAGACTTGCTAAGGAAGAATTAAATTATAAAAGAAGTAAAAATGAATTAGATATTGCTGAAATTAAATATGATAGAGGAATAATTGATTATCTAGAATATCAGGATAATTGGATTGTAGCCAGAGAATCAGGGATAAATCTTAAATCAATAAAAGATACTATTTTTATTAATAAATTAGAATTTATTAAGTTTGTTAATAGTGAAAATATCACTGGAGGGTTTTAAATTGTTAAAAAGATACTGGAAAATAATAGTTGCTGTGGTTCTTGTTTTGATAATAAGTGGTGGAGTTTACTATCAGTTTTATTATCAGACTAATGAGAGTAAAGAACAAAAAATTGATCCTAATAATATATTTACTGTAAAAAAAGGGAATATTACTAAAACAATTGACGGTCAGGGATATATTAAACCTATAAATGAAGAAAACTTATCTTTTCCTTCAACAAGTGGAGGAACTAAAATTACTAAAATACATGTTAATGAGGGAGATATGGTCAAAAAGGGTGATGTTTTGGTTGAATTGGATAAAAGGGAAGCAAGATTAAATTATCTCCAAAAGAAAAATGCTCTTGAAAAAGCAAAAATTAGCGGTTCAAAGAATGAAATTGAGGAGGCAGAGTTAAATTTATATATTGCTGAAGATAGAATAGAAAATTTAACTCTAAAAGCTCCTTTTGGTGGTTTAGTATCAGATGTTTATATTGAAGAGGGAAATTATTATGAAAATGGTAATGCAATTACTATAAAAAATACTAATACTTTAAAATCAGAGATTAGTATAGAAGAAAGTAATTTTCAGGAAATAAGTTTGGGTCAAAAAGCAAATATTGAACTGGATTCACTTCCAGCTACTTCTTTTACAGGTGAAGTAACTGAAATAGCTAATGAAGCAGATAATTCCGGAGGTACAGTTACTTTACCAGTTACTGTTACTTTAAATGAAACTGATAAAGAGATAAAAATTAATAGTTCAGCTCAGGTAGAAATAATTGTAGGAGAGCAAAAAGATACTCTATTTATTCCCATTACAGCTGTTTTTAATAAAAATAATAAAGAAGTTGTTTTTAAGGTGGTTGATGAAAATAAAACTGAAGCTGTAGAAATAAAAACTGGATTAAGTAATGGCCTGCGTATTGCAGTTGAATCTGGTTTAAATGAAGGTGATAAAATATTGTTAAATACCTTTGCTCAGGCTAATGGTAGTAAAAATATGCCAACATTTGGACCTGGTTCAGGTATAGGAGGTAATATGGGAGGACGTTCCAAATGATAGAAGTAGAAAATCTAACAAAAATATATAAAAATGGAAATGTTGAAGTAAAAGCTCTAAAAGAAGTATCTTTTAAAATAAAAAAAGGAGAAATTCTATCTATTATGGGTCCTTCTGGTTCAGGTAAATCTACTTTAATGAATTTACTTGGTTTTTTGGATACCCCGACTTCTGGAAAATACTATTTAAGAGGAAAAGATGTTTCTGGACTAGGTGAAAATAAACTGGCTGAATTGAGAAATGATTATGTAGGATTTGTTTTTCAGCAATTTAATTTATTAGGCAGAACAACCGTCCTCCATAATGTTGAATTACCTTTGATTTATGGTGGATATAGTAAAAAAGAGAGAAGAGAAATTGCAAAAGATTTATTAGAAAAAGTTGGACTTGGGCACCGTCTTAAACATTTTCCAAATGAAATTTCCGGTGGTCAGAAACAGAGAGTAGCTATTGCAAGAGCACTTGCCAATAACCCAGATTTAATATTAGCTGATGAGCCCACAGGTAATCTAGATACTGCTACTGGCGAAAGTATCATGGATTTATTTCATGATCTAAATGAACAGGGGCATACAATTGTCCTTGTTACTCATGAGGAAAATATTGCTGAACATGCCCGGCGTAAAATTTCTCTAATTGATGGGGAAATCAGAAAAGATGAGGTGTTTGTTTAATGTTTTATGAGACATTTAAAATTGCTATAAACAGTTTAGGAAGAAATAAAATAAGAACTTTACTTTCCATGTTGGGAATAATTATTGGAGTTGGAGCAGTTATTGCTGTAATCTCTGTAGCATCTGGTTCTCAGGCCCAGGTTACAGGTAGTATTTCTTCAATGGGTTCAAACTTAATCACTATTAACCCGGGAATCAGTAGTGGTAATTTTGGAAAACTTAGTTCTACTGCCAGTGATCAATTTACTTTAGAATTAGGTAGAGCTATAGAAGAATTTTCTCCTGATGTAAAAAGGGTTATACCTCAAAATCAGAGTAGTGGTTATTTTATGGTAGATGATAAAAATTATCAGGCTAGCCTGGTGGGGACTACTGCTGAATATCAGGAAGTAAATAATTTTAAACCTCAAATTGGAAAGTTTTTTAGTGAATATGATTTAAATAACAAAACAAATACAATAGTACTTGGTTCAGAGATAGTTGATGAATTATATGAAGATAATAATCCAGTAGGAGATAAAATTACTTATTATACAAATGAAAAACATTATGTGTTTAAAGTTATCGGGGTTATGGAAGAAAAAGATAGAGGAATTACCGGTAATTTAAATGACAGTGGTTATATACCAATTACTACTTATTTAAGTTCTATTGGAAATAGTAAATATATTAATAGTTTTATGGCTCAGGCTGAATCTTCAGAAAAAGCAGATAATGCTGTAAAAGAGATAGAATATTTTCTTGCCAAATATTTTGAAAGTGAGGATAACTTTAAAATATTTAGTCAGGATCAAATTTTAAGTACAATAAATGAGGTAACAGGTACTATGACCTTAATGATAAGTGGAATAGCTGCTATATCACTACTTGTTGGTGGTATTGGAATTATGAATATTATGCTTGTCTCAGTTACGGAAAGAACAAGAGAAATAGGAATCAGGAAAGCTCTGGGAGCAAAAAGATACTATATTTTGATTCAATTTTTATTAGAAGCAACAATTATGAGTATTATTGGGGGCATAATCGGAATCATTTTTGGCTCTATAGGTTCCTATTTTATATCTCAACTTGGAGGTTGGCCCTTTATAGTTGAAACTTCGAGTATTTTATTGGCAGTTGGATTTTCAATGAGTGTTGGAATATTTTTTGGAATATACCCTGCTCTTAAAGCTTCAAAACTTGATCCTGTAGATGCACTTAGTTATGAGTAATTTTATTTAAAATAATTAATAATAAATTTAAATCAAAGCAGGAATTTTGTAGTTTTTTGTAGAATAATAAATAAGAAGAGGTTAATATTTTTTAAATTATTAAACTTGTTAATTATAATTTAAAAAATAAATATTATCAAATAGAAAGGAGGGTTTGAAAATGAGTGAAAAAGAAAAAATGGGAAAAAAGATCAGAAATCTTAGAAAAGAATCTTCAATGAGTCTGGCTGAATTAGCTCAAAAGATAAATAAAACTTCAAGTTATTTAAGTCAAATAGAAAGAGGACTCGCTGAACCATCTTTAAATGCTTTAAGACAAATAGCTGAGGCTTTAGATACTCCCATCTTTTATTTTTTAGTTGATGAAAAAGATTATAATACTGTTGTAAGAAAAGAAGATAGAAAAAGAATGGAAATACCAGGCTCAAATCTGGAGATAGAATTAATTTCTGCTTCTCGTAATAGACAAATTGAAATGATTGAAGCAAAACTTGGAATTGGAGAAGAAACACAAAGAGAAAAAAACACTTATGAAGGTGAAGAATGTATATTGGTTAAAAATGGTGAACTAAAGATTGAAATTGGAAAAGAAAAATATAATTTAAAAGAAGGGGATAGTATTTACTTTTTATCTTCCCTACCTCACAAAATAACTAATATTGGTGAAGAACAACTGGAATTTATTTCAGCAATTACTCCTCCCAATATTTAAAAAAAGAGGTAGAAATTAGTTGACATTTAATTTAAAATTAAGTACAATTATATTAGTAAATATAATTTAATATTGACCTCGTATAAATGTAACAATATGGGTTACAAGTTTCTACGAGTTAGCCGTAAACTAACCAACTACGAGGGAAGGGACCTTTAATTTAAGAGCCTAAATAGGAATCTTTCCTTGAAGTTATTTATATTGGAAGACTCTATTTAGGCTTTTTCTTTTTCCTGCGGGGTCAATATAAATCCCAAAAGGAGAGTGATTTATTAAATGGAAAGTAAAGTAAATGAAGAAAACGGTGGAATGATGGAACAGATTTTTAATTTAAAAGAAAACAATACGGATATTAAGACTGAGGTAATTGCAGGGTTTACCACATTTATGACAATGGCTTATATTATATTTGTCAATCCTACTATTTTGTCTGATGCTGGTATGCCATTTAATGGTGTTTTTATTGCTACAATTGCCGGTGCAATTCTTGGTACTTTAGCTATGGCTTTTCTTACTAATTATCCTTTTGCTTTAGCTTCTGGAATGGGGTTAAATGCATTTTTTGCTTATTCAGTAGTTGCAAATATGGGAGTTTCCTGGCAGGCAGCTTTGGGAGTTATTTTTATTGAAGGTATAATTTTTATTATTTTAAGTGTTACTCCTGTGAGGAAAATGATAGTAAATGCAATTCCAATGGCTTTAAAAACAGGTATTAGTTCTGGTATAGGTTTATTTATTGCTTTTATTGGTTTGCAGAATGCTAATATAGCTGTTAATAGTGAAGCCACTTTAGTAACCATTGGTAACCCGTTAAGTGGACCATCCCTTGTAGCTATTTTTGGATTGGTTGTGATTGGTATTCTCCATGCTTTAAAGATAAAGGGAGCACTATTATGGGGGATTATAGCTGCTACAATATTTGGTTGGACTAATGGAGTTACACCTGCTTTTAATGGATTTTTTGCCATGCCAAGTATGGCAGATTGGTCAGAAGTTTTATTTCAACTTGATATAAAAGCTGCTTTTAATGCAGGTTTAATCGGGATTCTACTTTCTTTCTTATTTGTAGATATGTTTGATACTGCTGGAACTTTGGTTGGTGTAAGTCAACAGGCAGGATATTTAGATGAAAATGGAGATCTTCCTAAAGCAAATCGTGCTTTACTTGCTGATGCTATAGGTACTACCGGTGGAGCTCTTTTTGGTACAACTACAGTTACAACTTATGTTGAATCTGCTTCAGGTGTGGCTGAAGGAGGAAGAACAGGTTTAACAGGTGTTGTTGCTGCAATTTTATTCTTTTTGGCTCTATTTTTCAGACCTCTTATTGGGATAGTGCCTGGAGCCGCTACTGCTCCTGCATTAATTGTTGTAGGGACCATGATGATGTCTAATATCACCAAACTTGATTGGGATGATTTTACAGATATTCTACCGGCATTTGTGGCCATGATAATTATGCCTTTAACTTATTCCATCTCAAATGGAATAGCCCTTGGTTTTATTGTTTATCCTTTAGTTAAATTATTTACTGGTAAAGGCGAAGATGTACACTGGCTTGTATATGTACTTGGTTTAGTATTTGTTGGTTACTTCCTCTGGCTATAAATTTCCATGTGAATTAAATATATTAAAAAGCTGTACCTGTCAAGATTATGGATAGGTACAGCTTTTTTTCATTTAATTTGATATATTGACAAATTTAAAGTTGAGTAATATACTAAAATTAACTATTTTTTCAGGAAATATTACCTATTCATATTATATGAGGAGGTTATATATATGGATCATAAAAAAATGTTAGAAGATTTCAAAAAAAGATTTAAAATATCATTAATTATAACAGCACCGATTTTAGCACTTTCTCCTATGATTCAGAGTTTTTTTAACTATAGTATTGAATTTGCCGGAAGTAAATACTTATTATTTATACTTTCGACTATAATATTTTTCTATGGTGGCTGGCCTTTTTTATCAGGTTTAAAAGATGAGCTTAGTGATAAAAATCCGGGTATGATGACTTTAATTGCCCTGGCAATTTCTGTGGCCTATTTTTACAGTTCAGCAGTTGTTTTTGGCCTGGAAGGGAGATTTTTCTTCTGGGAGCTGGCAACCTTAATTGTAATTATGCTCCTTGGACACTGGATTGAGATGAGATCTGTGATGGGTGCATCTCAGGCTTTAGAAGAGTTGGCTAAGCTGATGCCTGATCAGGCTCATAAAATTGTTGATGGAAAAGTTGAAGATATTCAAATTAAAGAATTAAAAAAAGGAGATAAGGTTTTAGTAAAACCAGGAGAGAAAATCCCTGCTGATGGAATAATTTATGAAGGTGATTCTTATATAGATGAATCTATGTTGACAGGTGAATCAGAACCAGTTAAACGTGAAGAAGATGAGGAAGTGATTGGAGGTTCAATTAATGGTGATAGTTCAATTAAAATTAATATAGAAAAAGCAGGAGATGAAAGTTATTTATCTCAGGTTATAGAATTGGTAAAGGAATCTCAGGCAGCTAAATCTAAAACTCAAAATTTTGCAGATAGAGCGGCTTTATGGCTAACTATAATTGCCATAACGGCAGGAACAATTACTTTTGGCAGCTGGTATTTTATCACAGAAGATTTAGCTTTTGCTATTGAGCGGATGGCAACAGTTATGGTTATTACCTGCCCCCATGCCTTAGGACTTGCAATTCCATTAGTAGTAGCTGTCTCCACAACTTTATCTGCTAAAAATGGATTATTGATTCGAAATCGTACAGCTTTTGAAAATTCTCGCAAAATAGACACTGTTCTTTTTGATAAAACAGGTACTTTAACTGAAGGGGAATTTGGTGTTGAAACCGTAAAAAGTTTTAAAGAAGAATATAATGAAGAAGAAATTATTAAAAAAGCTGCTTCTTTGGAAAAAGAATCAGAACATCCAATTGCAAATGGAATAGTAAAAAAAGCAGAATCAGATAAGATTGAACTATTAAAAGTTGATGATTTTGAAATAATCAAAGGTAAGGGTGTAATAGGAAAAATTAATGGAAGAGATTTGAAAGCTGTTTCTAAAGCATTTCTGGAAGAAAATAAAATAAAAATTCCTGACAATACTCTAAAAGAAGGGCCATTTACTGAAGTTTTCATTTTAGAAAATGGAAATTTAATAGGTATGATTAGACTTGCAGATCAAATAAGAGAAAGTTCCTATAAGACAGTTCAAAAACTAAAGAACAAAGGTATAAAAGTTAAGATGCTTACTGGTGATAATCACAAAACAGCTCAATATGTTAGTAATGAGCTTGGGTTGAATGATTTCTTTGCAGAAGTACTTCCAGATCAAAAGCAGAAAAAAGTAGAGGAATTACAGGCTCAGGGTGATTTTGTAGCAATGACTGGTGATGGTGTTAATGATGCTCCAGCATTGGCAAAAGCAGATATTGGGATTGCTATTGGCTCTGGTACAGATGTTGCTGCAGAAACAGCAGACATAATTTTAGTTGAAAGTGATCCTTTTGATGTACTTAAATTAATTGAATTTGGTAGTTTAACATTTAAAAAGATGATGCAAAATTTATTTTGGGCTACAGGTTATAATGCATTTGCCATCCCATTGGCAGCTGGAGTACTATCAAGTTATGGAATTATGATTTCACCGGCTATGGGAGCAATTCTTATGTCTTTAAGTACGGTAATAGTAGCTTTTAATGCCAAACTTTTAAAATTTTAAAAATAACAAAATAAATATTTATCTAATTATTTAATTATGGTATTATTATAGTTAGGAAGATATTTTATAGAGATTAAAATAAATTTAAGGAGGAGAAATATGGAAATAAAAGTTGATTTATTTAGTGATACTGGAACAAAACCTTCACAGGAAATGAGACAATTTATGGCAGAAGCGGAGGTAGGTGATGAACAACTTTTAGAAGATCCAAGTGTTAATAGATTAAATGAAATGGCTGCAGATTTATTGGGAAAAGAAGAGGCTATATATCTACCATCAGGTTTAATGGCCAATCAAATATCATTTGCTGTTCATTGTCGTCCTGGAGATGAAATTATAATGGATAAAACAGCTCATCCTATTCATTATGAAGGAGGAGCAGCAGCAATTATAAGTGGAGCTATGATAAATGGATTGGACGGTCAGAATGGTGTTTTTACTGCAGATCAGGTAAAAAATGCTATAAGGTCTAAAGATTATCATGATCCTCAAACTAAACTTGTTTCAATTGAGCAAACTTCTAATTTAGGTGGAGGAACAGTCTGGCCTTTAGAAAGAATTAGAGAAGTATGTAAAGTTGCTCGAGAAAATGATTTATCTACTCATATGGATGGAGCACGTTTGCTAAATGCAGTTAAAGCAAGTGGTATTAGTGCAGCTGAATATGCAGAAAGTTTTGATTCAGTCTGGTTTGATTTATCAAAAGGATTGGGAGCACCGGTTGGTTCAGTTCTTGCAGGATCTGAAGAATTTATAGAAAAAGCACGTTACTGGAAACAGCGTTTGGGTGGTGCTATGCGTCAGGCCGGAATCATAGCTGCTGGTGGTATTTATGCCTTAGAAAATAATGTGGAGAGATTAAAAAAAGATAATGAAAATGCAAGTTATCTTGCTCAGGGCTTAGCAGATATAGATGGCATAAATATTAATGTAAGTAATGTTGATACTAATATTGCTTTATTTGAAGTTAAGAGAATGAATAGAGAAGAGTTTATAGATAAAATGTTAAGTGAAGGGGTTAGATTTAGTCCTTTAGGCAAAAAATTTGTGAGAGCTGTAACTCATCTTCATATTAGTAAAAATGATATTGAATATGCTCTTGAGTCTGTGAAAAGAGTTATGAGTTAAAATTGAAAGATAGGTGATTTTATGAAAAATTCTCTTGAGGTTGAAGGATTAAAAAAATATTATGGTAACCTTAAAGCAGTTGATGGGATTAGCTTTTCAGTTGAGGATGGAAGTGTTTTTGGGATGTTGGGGCCTAATGGTGCTGGTAAAACCACTACAATTGAAACGTTGATAGGTTTAAAAGAAAAAGATGGTGGAAAAGTTAGTATACTTGGCTATGATCCATTTTTGGAAAAGGATCTAAAAGAGATTAAAAAGAAAATTGGTGTTCAATTACAATCCCCTTCTCTTTTCCCCCGACTTACAGTAAAAGAAATAGTGAATTTATTTGCCAGTTTTTATCCTGATCCACTGGAAAATGATTTGGTGATTGAACAGGTAGGTTTGGAGAATAAAAAGAATGAGAGAGTAATTTCTCTTTCAGGTGGTCAAAAACACAGGTTGGCTGTGGCCCTGGCCATGATTAGTAATGGAGATTTGATTTTTCTTGATGAACCCACTACTGGCCTTGACCCCCAGGCTAGAAGACAGCTCTGGGATGTTATTCAGGGGCTTAAAGAAAAAGGAGTCACTGTTTTTTTAACAACCCATTATATGGAAGAAGCAGAAAAGTTATGTGATAATTTAGTAATTATAGATCAGGGAGAAATAATAGCTAAAGGTTCTCCAAAAAAATTGATAAATGAGTATTTTGAAGAAAAAGCTGTAGAATTTAATGATCCAGGGTTCAGTAATGAGGAAATAAGAGATTTAAAAGAAAATCTGGATGTTGATCGTATTGGTTATGAAGAAAAACTTAATCGTTTTATATTATATTCTAAAGATATTAAAAAATTAATGACAAATTTAATTAATTATAGCAAAAGCACAAAAAAAGAAATTGATGATATAACTATCCGCCAGGCCTCTCTGGAAGATGTTTTTATTAAATTGACAGGAAGGGGAATCAGAGAATGAAAATATTCAGACAGGTTTTTATTGCTAATTTAAAAGAATTTTTAAGGGATAGATCCTCTTTGTTCTGGTTCCTTGCTTTCCCTGTTATTTTTATATTTATTTTTGGGATGGTCTATTCCGGAAATGGAGAACAAACTTTTAAAATTGGAGTTGTAAGAGATGCAAAAAATCCATTTTCTAATAATATTTCTAAAGCTTTAGAGTCAGTTCCTAATTTTGAAGTTATTTATAATGAATATGAAATAGAAAGGGAAGCTTTAAACAATGGAGAAAGAGCTCTGGTAATTACGATTCCTGATATTGAGTATGAACAATTAAATAATAATAAAAGTTATGATATAAAAGTTCTCTATGACTCAACTCGCCAGCAAACATCGCAAATTCTGCTTTCAGTTATTAGGCAGGTTTTTAATGAAGTAGAAAGAAATATTACAGGCAGTCCTCAACTATTTGAGGTAAGCACAGAAACTATTCAGCCTGATAAAATAAATAGTTTTGATTTTAGTTATATTTTACCAGGTATTCTGGCAATGGCTTTAATGCAGTTAGGTCTCTTTGGAGGTTTGCAAATTTTAAATCTTCGAGAACAAGGGATTATAAGAGGGCTGGGTGTTACTCCACTTCCGCGAATTACCCTACTGGGGAGTGAAATATTAATCAGATTAATTATGGCCTTAGTTCAAACATTTATTATTATTTTTATTGGAGTAACTGTGTTTGATTTAAGAATTGTAGGAGGATTTTTTGAAGTAACAGGTCTTGTTATTCTTGGGGCAATAACATTTATTAGTTTGGGATATATGCTTATTTCTTTTGCAAGTTCTCCTGAAAGTGGAGAAAGAATAATCCAGGCTGTACAATTTCCGATGTTATTTTTATCAGGTATTTTCTTTCCAATTGCAATAATGCCAGATTATATTAAACCGGTTGTTAGAGCTATTCCTTTAACTTATCTGGGAGATGGATTGCGCCAGATTATGGTAGGCACTACTCCTGAATATAGTATGAGTTTTAATATAATGATTTTAATTATATGGTTTATAATTTCTCTATTTGTAGCAATAAAATTTTGGAAATGGGAATAATTTTTATTCTAGATCATAAATAAAGCTCAATATTTCAGCAATAACTTCATATAATTCAGGAGGAATTTCTTCTCCGATCTCCATTTTAACCAGGATTTCTGCAATGTCCTGGTTTTTTTCTATGTGAATATCTTCTTCTTCAGCTTTTTTTAATATTTTTTTAGCTATTTCACCCTTCCCACTTGCAATTATTTTAGGAGCATTATCTTTTTCCATATTATATTTTAAGGCTGCTGCTTTTTTATTATTTTCATCTTTCATTATTTTCCTCCTTTAAACTTTAATATCAATATGTTTATAATTTTTTATATTTTTATGATTTTCATTTTTTATTTTTTCTTTTTTTTGTTTTTTTATTTCTATTGAAAGATTATAATTAAGTTCAGAAAAATTTTCTATTAAATTTTCTTGATTATTTTTAATTAATTTTATAGTTTTCTCATTATTTGATTTAAAAATAGCTCTGATATTTCTGGATTTAATCTTAATTAAAGCATCAATTAAACCTAAATTTTTTAGTTCAATATTAAAAGCTATTTTGTATTCTTTTGTATTATTATCTTTTTTATCATTATTTTCTTCCTGCCATATTTTTAGATAAAGAGGATAGCTTTGGTCATCTTTTGGCCAGAATAAAGGTATTTCTAAATTCAAAAGAAAATTTGTATCTTGTTTATTTAAAATTTTTTGGCCTAAAAATTGATTTAATAATTTATTTTCAGTATTATTTTTATTTTGATTTTCTTTAAATAGTATTTCTAAGCTTTTATCTAAATTTTGGGTGAATTTTTTCAAATTTTCACCTAACTCCTCGTTGTTGATACTCAAGTCAATTAACAGACTGGATAAATTAGATTTTAATTCTGAATTAGTTGAATTATTATTAAGTAGTTCAATTATTTTTAAACTTTGAGAATTATCAGTATCAAAATTTCTGCTTATTCCTTCTAATAAATGAGCTTCCAGACTAAGACCACCTTTTTGCATAACTGCCATTGCTTTTATCAAAGCTTCACTTTTTATATTAATTGTCTCCGTATTTATTAAATTAATTAATATTTTTAGATTATTTTTTTTAAGTGGTATATTCATTTTAAGGAGGGTATTTAAAAGTTCTTTTTGCTGTTCAGTATTTAAATTTTCTAATAAAGATATTATTCTGGAGTTGGCATTAGTCTTTGGGGTTTCTTGATTATTCTGAGGTATGGTAGGAGTGCTTTTTCTTTCTGGACTTTTATCTGTTTGGTCCAATAATTTTTTTACTTTTTGAGAGTTTTCTATTTTTATTTTATGGAGAAATTTATCAATTCTCATATTTTGTCCCTCCTTTTCTTGTCAATTAAAAATAAAATTGATATGATGGAAATAATGAATTTCCTTTAATTATATTATAACAAGAAATAGAGGGGATTAATAGATGAAACTACTTGACCAGCTTGAAAAAAATGTTCCTGGACGAATTTTTCAAAGAGGGAAAAATTATTATAAACAGGGAAAAATTAAAGATTATCATATAAATTATACTGAAGATAATAGATATGAAATCAGAGGAAGAGTAAGAGGTACTTATAATTATCAAATAAAAATTGATTTGAGGATTGTTGAAAACGATTTATATTTTAATAATAGTTGTAACTGTCCCTATGATTGGGGAGATGTTTGCAAACATGAGGTTGCAGTTTTATATAAATTTTTAAAAGAAGATTATGAGGGGATTGATGGTGCAGGAAGATTCAGAAATTTACTTGAAGTGACAAAGGCTTTTAAAGATAAAAAAGAAGTTTTACTTAAATATTATATAAAAGGTTTTTTGACTGATAGTATGGTTAATTTTAAAATAACAATTAGTGCTGATGATTTGAGTTTAGAAAAGATAGATGAAATTTTGGCTTATGCTCATAATTCAGATTTCCCTTATTATGATAGAGAATTTATAGAAAACAATCTCAAAAACAACGATAAATTTGTAATAGATTATTTAGCTCAAATTCAAACCAGAAAGAGCAGAAGTGATGCTTCTCTACTTTTTAATAAGAATAGAGAGAATTTTAATTTTTTAATTAACTTAATAGAGAATAATGAAGTATATTTTTCAGAGACTAATAAAAAAGCAAAAGTGGGAAAAAAAGTTTATCCTATTTTAAATATAACAGGTGATGAAAATGAGATAGAGATTAATGTAAACAGCAAATATGAAATTTATGAATCTGAAGATGAATTTGATAAAGTATATTGGACAGTAATAGATAATACTATTAAACAGTTTGATTATTTAGACGCAAAAAAATTACCAGCTAAAGTCAAAATTCCAGAAGATAATAAGGGAAAATTTTTATTTGAAATTATAGAAGAGTTAAAAGATAATTTTGAGGTTAACTTACCGAAAAAATTAAAAAAACATAGATTACTTGAGCATCTTCCAGAAATTTTTTTAAAATTTGATTATAGGGAAGGAATAATTTCCTGTCATACTGAAGTAAAAATAGATCAGAAGAAATATGTTAATTCTGAGATATTAAGTATTGAACCTGATGAAAAAGAATATGAAAGATTGGATGAAGATAGTAATCTATGGAGTGTTTGGAAATTAGAAGAATGTGAAAAATTAGTTAATTTTTTAGAAAGATATAATTTTCATGTTAGTCCTGATGATTTTGTAATTAAAGATGATATTTCTATCCAGAATTTTATAACAGATGGTTTTGTTCATGTGCCTGAAGAGTGGAAAATTGAAACTACAGAGGCTTTTGATAATATTGAGATTAATAAAATTGAATTAGAACCAATTTTTGAATTTAAAGAAAATGATAATGATCAAATTGACTGGTTTGAGTTTGAAATTAGTTATAATTTAGGAGGAAAAACTTATTCTCGGAATAAAATTAAGGAAATGATGAAATATAATGATCAGGGTCAGGCTTATATAAAAATAGATAATAATTATTTTTTATTAAATGAAGGGGAGAAGGAAAAGAAAGCTAAAAAGGCTTTAAATTTAGCAGTAAGTGATGAGAAAGGCGATTATCGCAGTCATTATTATAATCTATTATATTATAAAAAAATCTTAGAAGAAAATGGAATAGAATTTGAAGGAAATAAAGTATATAATCAGCTAGAGGAAGATATAACCGGTGATAATTTAATAAAAGAAAGCAGTGTTCCAAAGGAGGTTGATGATAAATTAAGAGATTATCAAAAGGAAGGATATTATTGGTTTAAATTTATTGATAAATATAATTTTGGAGGAATTTTGGCTGATGATATGGGGTTGGGAAAGACAGTTCAGTCTCTTACTTTTTTAAAAAGTAAAGATGATGACCAGCCGGCGTTGATCATTTGTCCCCGAACTTTAATTCACAATTGGGGTGAAGAAATAGAAAAATTCTTTTCTGATCTGGATTATCTCATTTATCATAGTGATCCTGAAGAAAGAGATAAGATGAGGTCTGAATTTTCAACAGTTGATATTATTATTACTTCCTATTCTATTATAAGTCGAGATCATGAGAAATTAGTTGATTATACCTTTTCCACCTGTATTCTTGATGAAGCTCAAAGAATTAAAAATCATAGAACAAAAAGAGCACAAGGAGTAAAAAAGATTAATGCCAAGAGAAGATTAGCATTAACTGGTACTCCACTGGAAAACTCCCTGGAAGAATTATGGTCTATTTTTGATTTTTTAATGCCAGGTTATTTGGGAGGATATAATAATTTTCGCAAAGAATACCTCAACCCTGTAAAAAAAGCTGATAATGATAATAAATTAATGGAATTAAAGAAAAGAGTAGCTCCTTTTATTTTACGCCGAAAAAAGGAAGATGTTTTGACAGAATTACCGGATAAAGTATTAAATATTCATAAGGTAGATATGAATTCTTTACAGGAAGACACTTATAAAACAGTACTTGATCAACTAAAAGGGCAGTTAGAACAAAGAATAGAAGAAAAAGGATTCAATAAATCCAGAATTAATGTACTTTCTGCTTTAACAAAATTGAGACAGGTTTGTAATCATCCCTCTTTGGTACTTGATAGACTTGAGAAAGAGGCAAATTCAGGTAAAATAGAGGCCTTGATGGAACTTGTAGAAGAAGCTATTCAGGGTGGACATAAACTTATTGTATTTAGTCAATTTGTCCAGATGTTAAAAATAATAAAAAATAAATTTAAAGAAAGTGGAATTGATTATGAATATTTAGATGGCAGTACAAGAAATAGAATGGAGAGAGTTCGCCATTTTAATAATGATGAATCAACTAAAGTGTTTTTAATTAGTTTGAAAGCAGGAGGAACAGGTTTAAATTTAACTTCAGCTGATATTGTAATTCATGTCGATCCCTGGTGGAATCCTATGGTAGAAAGACAGGCCAGTGATCGTGCTCATCGAATTGGTCAGGATAAAAGAGTTATGGTTTATAAATTAATAACCAGAGGTACAGTAGAAGAAAAAATGTTAAAACTTCAAAAGAAAAAGGAAAATATTTTTGATAAAGTAATTGAAGATAATCCTAATCCTATAGATTCAATAACCTGGGAAGATATACAGGAATTATTAAATTATAATTGAGGTGAAAATAGTTGATTTATTTAATTTTAGCGATAATATGCAGTTCTTCTATAGCTCTTATTTTTAAACACAGTGAAGGAAATAATATGAACAGATTAGCGGTTACTACTTCTAACTATTTTATAGCATTTGCAATTAGTCTGTTTTTTATTTTAAGGAAAGGACTATTCAGTTATTTTGAAGGTGGAGAATTTGTTAATTTAGTTAAAGAATTTACAGGTGTTATATTTTTGAATAATGATGTTTTTTCTAAAAAGGCAAGTTTAGGTTGGACTGTATTTATAGGAATTTTTGCTGGGGTATTTTTCTTTTTATCTTTTATTTATTATCAAAAAAGTGTAAAAAATGATGGTGTTGGACTTTCGGGAGTGTTTTCTAAACTTGGTATTTTATTGCCAATGCTTTTATCAATAGTTTTATGGCAGGAATTCCCCAGTTCAATTCAATGGCTGGGAATCTCTCTTGCTATTTTATCTATAATAATTGTTAATTTTCCTTTTAACAAAGATTGGAAACAGGCTCTACGTTTATCTTTAATATTTCTTTTCTTTTATGGAGGAATTGCTGAATTTTCCAATAAATTATTCCAAAAATATGCCTCACTAAACTTAAAACCTTTATTTTTATTTTTTGTTTTTGTAACTGCATTTTTGATTAGTTTGTTATATACCATCAAAGATAAAAATAAAATAAATAATGAAGATATAATTACAGGAATCATGGTAGGTATTCCGAATTTATTTTCTTCTTTTTTCTTGATAAATGCTCTTGATGTCTTAAAAACGGCAGTGGTCTTTCCAATTTTTAGTGCAGGTAGTATAGTAGTGATTAGTCTGGGAGGGTTCATTATATTTCAGGAAAGACTTAACAAAAGAGAAGTATCTGCTATATTTATGACTATAATTGCCTTAATCCTAATTAATATTTAAAACAAAAAAAGATTGAATACTATAAAAATAAAGAAGGATTTTGTCTTAAATTAAAGAATATTATTTATAAGGGTAAAAATTCAAAGAAGGGGCGTGAGTAAATTAATGGAAGAAATTTATGAACAGAAAAAGAAACAACTTTTAGATGATCTTAGTGATATGAGTGAGATTGCTGAAGATATGCTACAAAACGCTATTAAAGCATTAAATGAACAGGATATTGAATTGGCCAAACAGGTAATAAATAAAGATGATGTACTTGATAATTATATGATTACTGTAGAAGAAGAAGTTTCAAGACTTTTATCATTTAACAAACCTTTAATAAGTGATGCACGCTATAATATTGCCCTTGTTAATATTGCTACTAATTTGGAAAGAATTGGAGACCATGCTACTAATATTGCTGAAACAGTTTTGGAACTCAAAAATGAAGAATATTTAGAACCCCTTATTTTGATTCCAGAATTATCTGAACTTGTTTCTGATATGTTAGATGCTGTTTTAGAAGCTTATATTACTGAAAACGCTGAATTAGCAGAAGCTGCCTGCCGAAAAGATGAACATGCAGATAATATTTATACTGAATTGTACGAAAAAAGTGTAAAACTTATTGATGATCATGAAGGAACTAAAAATATAAATCAGGTTATACAATTTATTAATGTTGCTAAATCTCTTGAAAGAATTGGAGATCATGCTACTAATATTGGTGAAGAAACTATATTTATTGTAACAGATAAACGGGTGAAGTATTAAAGTAAGAGATATTAATAAAAAAATAATAGTTAGAATTTAAGCGGCTTCTCCTTTTTAAATAAAATTAGGAGAGCCGTTTTTATATTTGTTTTAACTGATAAAGAAGGATATGATAACTTTATAAAGAATTTATTTATATAAGCAGATATTTTACTGATAAGAAATATGAGTTTGTTTAGGAGGGAAATATATGAGTGAAAAAAACTATATCGATGTCGAAGAATTAAAAGGGAGTTGTGAATTATCTGATTTTAATTTTTCTTCAACTGATGAACTTGAACCATTTGAGGAAGGAATAATTGGTCAAAATAGAGCTGTAGAAGCAGTTGATTTTGGTTTAAATGTAGAAAAAGAAGGATATAATATATTTATGACCGGTTTACCAGGTACAGGAAAAAGTACCTTTGCAAAAAAAGCTACTGAAGATAAGTCTAAAGACAAAGAAATTCCTCCTGATTTATGTTATGTATATAATTTTGAAAACTCTGAAAAACCTCAGGCCCTAAAGCTGCCTCCAGGAACAGGAAAAAAGCTAAAAAAAGATATGGAACAGTTAATAGAAGAACTTAAAGAAGAAATTCCTGCTGCTTTTGAAGGGGAAGAATACGAAGAAAAGAAGAATCAAATCATGAGTGAATACCAAAAAAAATCTAATAGAATAATGGAAGAATTTGAAAAAAAGATACAAAAAGATGGGTATGCATTAAAAAATACCCCTCAGGGTCCTGTACCTGTACCTATTGATGAAGATGGAAATCCCTTAGAACAGGAAGATTATCAAAAACTTTCTGAAGAGGAAAAACAGGAAATGAGAGATAAAAATGCGACTATAAAACAGGAAATGGAAAATAAAATGAGACAAATAAGAAAGTTAAAAACTGATGCTCAGGAAAAATTAAAAGAAATAGAAAAGAAAATAGGATTATCCATAATTGAGCCTATAGTTGCTAATTTAAAAGAAGAATATAAGGGGTGTGAGGAAGTAACTGGTTATCTTGATAATGTAAAAGAAGATATTGTAGATAATCTTAATAAATTTAAAGATAAAGATGAGGATAAGCAACAACAATTTCCATTTGCAGTTCCTCAAGATGATAATGGTTCATTTTTTAAGAGATATAAAATAAATTTACTTGTAGATAATTCAGATACTGAAGGTGCTCCAGTTATTAATGAAACTAATCCAACTTATTATAATCTTTTTGGAAAAACTGAAGGGAAAAGTCAGTTTGGGGCAATAACTACTGATTTTACTATGATAAAAAGTGGTGCTATTCATAAAGCTAATGGAGGTTATTTGATATTACAGGCCCGTGATGTCTTAACAAGTCCGCTATCCTGGGATACTTTAAAAAGGACATTAATTAATGAAGAAGTTGTGGTTGAAAACATTGGTGAACAATACAGGTCAATACCTGTTAAAACTTTAAAACCTGAAGCTATAGATATTGATCTTAAAGTAATAATGATTGGCAATCCAATGATTTATCAACTCCTTTATAATTATGATGAAGAGTTTAAAAAATTATTTAAGATAAAAGCAGACTTTGATATTGAAATGGAAAGAAATCCCGAAAATGTGCAAAAATTTGCTTCATTTATTTCTTTTATAAGTAAAAGAGAAAATATTAAACAATTTAAAAAAGAAGCAGTATGTAGAGTTATTGAATACAGTAGTAGACTGGCTGGAGATAAGGAAAAATTAACTACTCGCTTTAATGATATTATGGAAGTTTTATATGAGTCTAATACCTGGGCTAAGATGGCTGGGCATGAGTATGTAGAAATGGAAGATGTAAAAAAAGCTTTAGATAAAAAAGAAGAAAGATCAAATTTAAGTGAAGAAAAAATAAGAGAAATGATTGCTAAAGAACATATTTTAGTGGATGTGCAAGGAAAAGAAAGTGGACAGATTAATGGCCTTTCTGTTTATCAAACTGGAGAATATGCTTTTGGTAAACCTTCCCGGATAACTGCCCGAACCTATATGGGAAAAAAAGGTATAATAAATATAGAAAGAAAAGCAGATATGAGTGGTAAAATTCATAATAAAGGAGTTATGATTTTAGCTGGATTTTTGGGAGAAAAATATGCTAGAGAAAAGCCTCTTACCTTATCTGCTTCTCTTGCTTTTGAACAAAGTTATGGAGGAATAGATGGAGATAGTGCTTCCTGTGCTGAACTATTAGTATTGCTTTCTGCTATTTCAACCTATCCTTTACGCCAGGATATTGCTATTACAGGTTCTATGAATCAAAAAGGTAAGGTACAACCAATTGGTGGAGTTAACCAAAAAATTGAAGGGTATTATAAAACCTGTAAGATAAAAGGTTTAAATGGAAAACAGGGTGTAATAATCCCCGAGCAAAATAAAGATAATCTAATGTTAAAAGATGAAGTTATTAAAGCAGTAAAAAATGATGAATTTCATATTTACAGTATAGAAGATATTGATGAAGCTATTGAATTAATGTTTAATAAACCTGCTAAGGAAGTACATGAAAAAGTTAATGAAGTATTAAAAGATATTGCAGAAAAAGCAAGTCAGTTTGGAAGTGAAGAAGGCGATGATTAATAAATTCAGATTATTTAAAAGTCAATAATTTTTTAAACCTCCGATTTTTCGGGGGTTTTCTTTTTGATTTTCAATAATGTCTTAGTTATGATAATATGTTTATTGTAAAATAAACTGGGAGGTAAAAATAATGTATAATATTAAAAAAATATTTTTCAATTTAATTTTAGTAGGAATTTTATTATTTGTTTTTTCATTTAATATTTATGCTGTAGATTATCCTAACAAAGCAATAGATTTGATTGTTCCCTGGAGTTCTGGAGGAATAACTGATACAACTGCTCGTGCTTTTGCTCCTCATTTTGAAAAAAGTCTGGAGCAATCAATTACAATTGTAAATAGACCTGGTGCTTCTGGAGCAGTTGGGACAGAAGCTGCTTACAGTAAAAAAGCAGATGGTTATACAGTATTATTATCTGCTGAGACCCCTGCCACTTTTCAGGTCATGGGAATGAGTGAGTTAAGTTTTGAAGATTTTGAACCAATTATGATGTTAGTTGCAGCAGAAAGAGTATTGGTAGTTCCTGAAGATTCCCCATATAAGAATATTAATCAATTGATAGCAGATATTAAAGATAATCCAGGAGATATCAAAATGTCTTATTCTGGCCCTGGGGCAAGTGGGCATATTCTAGGTCTTTTATTGGAAAAAGCTAATTTGAAGCTCAGGAAAATACCTGCTGGCGGAGGCCATGAAGCTATGATTGAAACGATAAGTGGAAGAGTAGATTTTACTCTTGCTAATTTATCCACTGTGCTGGATTATATTAAAAAAGGTGACCTGAGAGTACTTGCCGTATTAGATGAGAAACCTTCTGATAAAGTGGATGCCCCACCTTTAACTAAAGCTTTACCAGAATTAAAACCATATTTACCACTTGATTTTCCCAATTGTTTACTTGTCAAAAAAGGCACCCCGGAAGAACGAATCGAAGTTTTAAAAAAGGCAGCAAAAAAGGCTGCTTCAGCTAAGGGATGGATTGAATTTACAAGTAATAATCATTACAAAAGAATGGATCAGCTAACAGGTAAGGAAGTTACAAATTACTGGAAAGACTGGAAATCACTTGTGAACTGGATGCTATATGAAGCAGGAGCAACAGAATATAGTCCGGAGAAGTTTGATATACCTAGATATGAAGATTAGAAGGTGAGTTAAATGAAAAAATTAATAAAAAATTCTCTTTTTGTTCAGGGTTTAATATTTTTGATTTTTTCTATTTTTATTATTAATAGAGCTTATAATATGAGAGATTTTGGAGAATCTTTTCTTAGTCCTGGTATATTTCCGGCGTTATTTGGTGGAGTTCTATTAATATTATCATTAAACTTAATTATTAGAGGTTATAAAGAAGTGAAAAAATCAGGAAAAAACATAAATTATGATAATATTGACAAAGTAAGTCTTTTAAATGTGATTTTTATTGTAATGATTTCTCTTATATACTTATGGGCTTTAAGTTATTTAGGTTTTATAATATCTTCTATAGTATATTTATTTATTTTTATGTTTTATATAGGTGAAAGACGAATTTGGATTTTAATAGCAATTTCTATTTTGACTCCATTGATAAGTTATCTGATATTTAGTATAGGATTGGGGATAAGTCTGCCATAGTAGGGATATAATTTTTGTGGAGGTGTAAAAATTGATTTGGGACATATTACAACAAATAAATCCAGCTTTAATAGGCTTAGTTTTTTTAGGAGCTACTTCCGGTCTTTTAGTTGGCTCTATACCTGGTCTTTCAGTTACTATGGCTACTGCTATTTTGGTGACAGTTACTTATTCCTGGACAATTGAAAATGCTATGGCCCTTATTATGGGTTTATATGTTGCTGGTGTTTTTTCTGGAGCAGTCTCAGCAATTTTGATTAATATACCAGGAGCTCCGGCAGCTGTAATTACCAAACTGGATGGTTTTCCCATGACTGAAAAAGGTGAAGCGGCTGAAGCTTTATGGATAGCAACTTTTCAATCTTTTATAGGAAGTTTAGTTGGATTATTTTTATTGGCCATTTTAGCAAAACCAATTACTAATATAGCTTTACAATTTAGTCCTTTAGATTATTTTTTAATTGCTGTATTTGGGTTGACAGCAGTTGGGGCTTTGACAGCAAAAGATTATACTAAAGGTTTAATTAGTGCAATAATAGGATTGTTTTTAAGTTCTATTGGTAGAGAAGCTATTATGGGGACAGCCAGATTTTCTTTTGGTATTACTAATTTACAGGCAGGAATAAACCTTATAGCTGCTTTAATAGGTTTATTTGGCTTCACTGAAGTTTTGACTCAGATTTATAGAGGAAGTTATTCCGCTATTGCAAATAAAGCGGGAAAAGTTAAACCAGATTTTAAAGGGGCGCTAAAATATTTATCATTATCTATAAGATCTTCTATTATTGGTACTTTTATTGGAGCTTTACCGGGTTGTGGAGGACCTGTTGCTGCTTTAATTTCTTATGATTCAGCTAAAAAAACTGTCAAAAATCCTACTCGACCTTTTGGAGAAGGAGCGGAAGAAGGAATAGTAGCCAGTGAAGCAGCTAATAATGCCTGTGTTGGTGGAGCCTTAATACCTATGTTGACTTTAGGGATACCCGGAGATGCAGTAACAGCAGTTATCTTAGCAGCTTTTTTGGTACACGGTTTAAGTCCAGGACCTCTTTTGTTTTCAGAGTCTCCTGAGTTGTTTCATTTAATACTTGCTGGAGGTTTTATAGGTTCTATTTCTATGTTAATTTTAGGAATAACAGTTGTTCCCAGATTATCTAAAGTAGTATTAATTCCTAAGAAAATATTATTACCAGTTGTTTCTGTTTTGTGTGTAATAGGATCATATGCTGTAAATAATAGTATTTTTGATGTTTTAGTTATGATGATTATTGGATTTTTAGGATTTATATTAAAAAATTATGATTATCCGATTGCCCCGATAGTTTTAGCTCTTGTACTTGGAGATATAATGGATCCCAGTTTTAGAAGAGCATTTGCTTATGTACCTTCTATCCCGAAATTGTTTTTATCTATTTTTCAGCATCCGATTAGTTTGATTTTATTTATAATGATAGTAATCTCAGTTTTATCTAATTTTAAGTTAATAAAAAATATATTTGCCTATAAAAATTAAATTTTGTAGGATGGCAGTGTAATATCAAATAGCAGAGAGGAGGTAGTAAAATTGGATTTATTATTTTATATTTTTACTGAAAATATTGCTCCTATATTTTTGATAATTTCTTTAGGATACATATTGAATAATTTTTTTGAGATTGATATAAACTCACTTAATAAATTAAATTTTTATATTTTTGTTCCTGCTTTAGTTTTAATCCAGATTTATAATACAGAACTTAAACTGGAAATGATGAATATAGTATATTTTTCTTTATTATTTTTAGTTATAATTTCATTAATATCTACTGCTTTAAGTAAATATAGGAATTATGGCCCTTCTTTAACTAATGCCTTTAAAAACTCAACTATTTTTTTTAATGCCGGAAATTATAGCCTGCCATTAATTGCTTTGATTTTTAATAATTCAGCCTATGCCTTTTCAATACAGGTAATGGTTTTAATTCTTCAAACTTTATTAATTTATACAGTTGGTTTTTTTAATGCGGGGAGAGGAAAAGTTGGTCTCAAATCTTCACTAAAAAAAGTTTTTATGTATCCTCCAATCTATGTGATAATATTAGCTTTTATTATGAAAACATTTTCCTATGATTTTAGTGGATTTTTTCTCTGGCCGGCAATGGAATATCTAGAACAGGGTTTTATTTCTGTAGCATTGTTAACTCTTGGAGTACAGCTTTCTAGAATAAAAATAAATCTTGAAGATCCTTCAATTTATATTGCAAGTTTTTTTAGATTATTAGGTGGGCCTTTAATTGCTTTTTTATTAATATTAATTTTAGGTATTGATGGAATTATGGCAAAAGTATTATTCATCACTTCTGCTGCTCCAACAGCTGTAACCACTGCCTTGATAGCAGTGGAATATGATAATCAGCCTTCTTTTGCTTCACAGGTAGTTATGATGACAACTATCTTAAGTGTTTTTTCTGTTACTTTTGTAATTTATCTCTCGGAAATAATTTTTTAATTATGGAGGATGATCTAGATGAAAATAAATATAAAAGCGGATTTGCATACTCACACTATTGCCAGTGGTCATGCTTATTCTACTGTAGATGAATTGGCAAGGTCAGCAAGTGAAAAAGGATTGAAATTAATTGCAATCACTAATCATGGGCCTAAAATGCCTGGAGGACCTCATCAATTTCATTTTGGCAACATGAGAATTATTCCTGATGAATTATATGGAGTTAGAATAATAGCAGGAATTGAAGCTAATATAATGAATGATGGATCAATAGATTTACCTGAAGAGAGGTTAAAAAGACTTGATTTTGTAGCTGCAGGTATTCATTCAGATGCAGGATATAACTTAAATACTAAAAAAGATAATACAAGAGTAATAATCAAAGCTATGGAAAATCCTTATGTACAGATGATAACTCATCCAGCTAATGCTGCTTTTCCAGTAAACATTGAGAAAATAGTAGAATCAGCTTTTGAAAATAATGTTATTCTGGAAGCTAATGCCAGCTCCTTTTATGATTTTAAATTAGGAAGAAGAGGAAATCATGAAATGAGTATAAACTTATGTAAATTGGCTAAACAAAGAGGAGTACCTGTAAGTTTAAATAGTGATGCTCATTTTCATACTGAAGTAGGAGATATAACTTTCTTAAATGATGTTATTCAAAGAGCAGGTTTAACCAAAGAAGATATTATCAATAGTTCAGCGGAAAAAATTAAGAATTTTTTAGGGTTATAAAATTATGATTTGATGTGAAAACAGGAGAAATTTAAAGATAATCAACTATAATTACAAATATAAGGAAAAATCTATCTGTTTTAAAATTTGACCATCTCTGATGTTAGTATTATAATATTAATAGAAAATCAAAGAAAGTCAAAGAAAAACAAAAATACAAATGGAGGTGGTTTTTGATGTTTGATCTTGTACCATTCAGAAATCGTCGTCGTGGGGAAGTAGAAGAAGGAAAAGGAGATCCTTTTAATAGTTTAGTAAATGAATTTTTCAGTGATGCCTTTAATGCTATAGACACAAAAAGTTTTAAGACCGATGTAAAAGAAACAGACGAGAACTACATTATTGAATCTGAATTACCAGGATTAAGTAAAGAAGATATAAATATAGAAATAACTGATAACTATCTAACAATTTCTGCTCAAAATGAAGAAAAGTTTGAGGAAGAAAAGGAAAATTATATTAGACGTGAGAGAAGGACAGGAAGTTTCCAGCGTGTATTCCAGATTGATAATGTAAAAGAAGATGAAATTGATGCAAAATATGAAAATGGAATTTTAGAAGTAACTCTTCCTAAAAAAGAAAAACAAACTCCTAAAAAGAAAACAATTGATATCAAATAAGCTTCATAAATAAATATTATCACCCGTATTGCCGACCTTAGACAGGTCGGTTTATTTTTTTGTTTTTGTAAAAAAAACTTGCATAAAGACAGAAATTTTGCGAAAAATATTTTTTAATACTTATTTTTAGCGAATTATAATATTCTTTGTAAAAAAGAAGGTATATTTTTTCAAATAAAGAAATATAATATAACTGTATAAATATAATTAATAATAAACAATAAACATGGAGTGGTATAAAAAATGCATATTTTATATATATGGATTTTAATCTAAAATTATTTGGTTAAGATAATTATGTATTTTAAGTAAAGACTAAGGAGGTAATTAAATGTCAAAGGAAGTTAAAGATTTTATTAACCGTGAACGTGTGGAAGAACTTTTGACAGATTTAGTTAAAATACCCAGTCCTTTTTTTCGTGAAGATGAAGTTATGGAATATACCTTTAATTGGCTTAAAGAGAGAGGTTTATCTGCAGAATACCATGAATTTCATGAAAAGAAAGTTACTGATTTTGAAGGAACAAATGTAGTTGGTAAGCTACAGGGAAGTGAGGAAGGCCCCTCTGTTCTTTTGAATGGTCATCTTGATACAGTAGAGATTTGTGATGGATGGACAAAAGAACCTCTAGGAGCTGAAATTGAAGGAAATAAAATGTATGGTGTAGGTTCTCTGGACATGAAAAGTGGTAGTGCTGCTATTATGCTGGCAGTTGAAGCATTTAAAAATACAGTAGAAGATTTTAATGGAGAAATTTTATATACTTTTGTGAGTGATGAAGAAGGACCTTTTGGACTTGGAACAGATAATTTAATTTTAGATGGTTATACTGATAATGCTGATGTAGCAATAGTTCCTGAACCCAGTAGTGGTTTTGCTGGAGAAGATTTTCCCTGTTTATGTCTGGGAGCACGTGGTGGCTGGAAATATGAAGTTGAACTAAAAGGAAAATCAGCCCATGGAGCTAATCCGGAAAAAGGTATAAATGCTATCAGTGAAGCATCTAAAGTATTGCTTGAATTAGAAAATGCTGAATTAAAATCTCATGAAAAATTGGGACCAGGAGCTATGTGTGTAATTGATATAGAAGGTGGAGGTGCTCCCCTTTCTGTGCCTGATCAGGCTTCATTTTCTGTTTTCCGTCATGTAACAATTGGTGAAGATAAAAATTATATTAGAAAAGAATTTGAAGAAGCTGTAAAAAGAGCAAATATTAAGGGAGAAGCTACTTTAAAATTCAGAGATGCTCCACATAAAAATTGTGATGGTTTTTTACCATATGTGGTTTCTGAAAGTAATCCTTATACTCAAAGTTTTAAAAAGAGTGTTTCCAATGTAACTGGTGAAGATGCTAAGATTGCTTATTTCTCAAGTGTAGGAGATTTTAACTATCTTGGTGCAAGAGCCAAGCTTCCAACTTTTGTTTTTGGGCCAAATGGTGAAAATTATCATAGTGCAGATGAATATGTAGAGTTAGATACTGTTGTAAAAACTGCAGAAGTAATTTATGATTATCTAAAAGAAGTATTAACAGATTAAAACTGGATAATAAAAGTTTCTACAGTGAGCAAGATTGATTGCTTGCTGTAGAATTTTATTAAAAAAAGTTATAATATTAAAAAAATTAGCAATAGGAGGTGGTTATGAAAAAATATTTATTTTATCCGATTAAATTTGACAATCAAAGGGGGAAAAATAATGAGTGATAAGCAAAATAATAGTGAAGAAAGGTATGATAAGGTCCCTGGTTTTGGTGGAGTAATGCTTGTTTTATTGTTTTTAGCCGTTGGGATGGGTGTTTCTGTTCTCTGGTTAAATATACCAGTTCATGTAACTTTAATTTTAACTATAGTAATTGCCTCTATAGTAGCAATGAGGACCGGATATAGTTGGGATGATATTCAGGATGCCATGCTCTATGGTGCAGATATTGCTATGTTACCAATGATAATTTTAATGATTATTGGGGTTGTTATTGGTACCTGGATTGCCTCTGGTACTATTCAAACAATAATTTATTATGGATTATTAATTTTGGCACCCAGTTATTTTTTAGTTGCAGCTTCAGTAATTGTAGCTTTGACTTCTATGTCAACAGGTAGTTCTTATACTTCTGGTGGTACAGTAGGTGTTGCTATGATGGGGATTGGAGCTGGATTGGGAGTTCCAGCAGCTATGACAGCTGGAGCAGTAGTAAGTGGGGCCATGATTGGAGATAAGATGTCACCATTATCAGATTCAACCAACCTGGCTTCTGCAGTTGGTGAAGCCGACCTTTTTGGGCACATCAAAAGTATGATGTATACTACAATTCCAGCTTTCATCCTCGCTTTAATTGCTTATGGAATTCTTGGATTATTTTTTACAGAGGGTGGAGCTGATACCGGACAGGTAGATCTTATTCTGAGTACATTAAGAGAAAATTTTACTATTAGTCCAATATTATTAATTCCTCCAATATTAATTATCTGGATGGCTATAAAAGAAGTTCCTTCATTACCTGCGATGATTATATCGTCTATTGTAGCAGCTATTTTAGCTATGATATTTCAGGGTTCAACTCTTACTGAAATTACTAATGTTGCAAACTATGGTTATACAGGTGATACAGGTGTACAAATGGTAGATGATTTATTAACTCGTGGTGGATTACAGAGTATGATGTGGACTGTTTCCTTAGGTTTTATAGGTGTTGGTTTGGGAGGAATTTTAGAAAAAACAAGAATGTTAGAAGTATTTCTTGGAAAATTAGAAGGTTTGATTAGAACTACTGGTGGTTTGATTTCTACTACAGTTGCTTCTGCTATTATTTTAAACTTAGCCACAGCTAGTCAATATATGGCTATAATTATTACTGGTAGAATGGTTATTCCTGAATACAAAAAGAAAAAATTGTTACCAAGAGTTCTTTCCAGAACTTTAGAAGATGCAGGTACTGTTTTTTCACCTCTAGTTCCCTGGGGACTTTGTGGAGTGTTCTTTACAGGTGCACTGGGAGTTTCTACTATTAGGTATGCTCCTTTTGCTTTTCTTGGCTATTTTGTACCTATAATAGCTGTAATTTATGGATATGCTGGATATGCTATTTGGTATGAAGGAGATATAGAAGGGGCAGAGACTTATGAAGAACGTGAATCAAAAGGAAAAGCGTAAAATGAAAAAAATATAGTAAAAAGAGGTCCCTTTTAATAGAAGGGATCTTTTTTTATGCTTAAAAACCTGGAATAGAAGTTGCATTATATATACACTGAAATAAATTATAAAAAATTCATATAATTTGTCGAAAAAAGAAGGATAAAGCTTTTACGTATTTAAAGTTTATTTTATAGGAGGTGGTTTTAGCATAATAAAATAGTATCAAATTTCAATTACATTCAGTTGGTTTAAACTTGTGCTAAAAATTGTAAAAAAATTTCAAAAACAAAAATTACTTATAATTAATAATATGAGGAGGAAAAAAATAAATGAGTAATGATGTAAAAAAAGACGTTGATCTAGAAGATAAAAAATTACCTAGTTTTGGTGGAGTAATGTTTGTAATAATTTATTTAGTAGCAGCCATGGGAGTATCTGTTCTCTGGCTTGGTATTCCAATTCATGTTACCTTGATTTCTGCTTCTCTGGTAGCTACTATAGTTGCTATGAGATCAGGATATACCTGGGATGAGATTGAAGATGCTATTTTACATGGTTGTAGTATTGCTATGGCTCCAATGCTTATTTTAATGATTATTGGTGCTATTATTGGTTCCTGGATTGCTTCTGGTACTATCCAAACTATTATTTACTATGGTTTACAGATAATGTCACCTGGTTGGTTTTTAGTTTCAGCTGCCTTAATAACAGCTATTACTTCTGTAGCAACCGGTAGTGCCTGGACAACTGGTGGTACCTTAGGTGTTGCTTTAATAGGTATTGGTAAAGGATTGGGTATCCCTCTTCCTATAGTTGCCGGTGCTATTGTTTCTGGTTCATTCTTTGGAGATAAAATGTCTCCATTATCTGACTCTACTAACCTGGCAGCTGCTGTTGCTGAAGCAGATCTTTTTGATCACATAAAACATATGATTTATACTGTTGGACCTTCACTTTTAATCAGTCTAATTATTTATTTTATAATAGGACTTCGTTTTGGAGAAGGTACTGTTAATACAGCACAGATTGATCAGACACTTGCAACTTTATCAAATAATTTTCAAATAGGACCAATGCTTTTAATCCCACCTGCACTTGTGATAGTTATGGCTATTAAGAAAGTTCCTGCTATTCCAAGTCTTATTATTGCTGCATTTACAGGTGCGATATTTGCAATGATCTTCCAGGGAGCTTCACTTGCAGATGTAACTAATGCGATGAATTATGGATATACATCTGACACTGGATTTAAATTTGTAGATGAGTTGTTGACGCGTGGTGGTATACAGAACATGATGTGGACGGTTTCTCTTGGTTTTATTGCCCTCTCATTTGGTGGTATAATGGAGAAAACTCATATGTTAGAAGTTGTTTTAAATAAAATTGAGCCACTTATTAAAAATACTGGTGGACTTATCGCTACTACAGTTGCTACAAGTTATATAACTGATTTTGCTATGGCAAGTCAGTATATGGCTATTATTATTCCTGGTAGAATGCTTATGCCAGCCTATAAACGATTAAAACTTTTACCTCGAAACTTATCTCGTGCACTTGAGGATGGAGGTACTTTAGTAGCTCCACTTGTTCCCTGGGGATTATCAGGTGCATTTATGACTGGGGCTTTAGGAGTACCCACTGTTGAATATATTCCTTTTGCTTTCCTTTGTTATATTACCCCGATTGTTTCTATTATTTACGGTTTCACTGGATTTAGTATGTTATATGAAGGTGATGTAGAAGGAGATCCTGGTTATGCTGATCGAGAAGAAGAAATGACAGCTTAGTAAAAATTTAAAATTAATATAATAAATAAGCCGCCTGATTATTTCAGGCGGCTTTCTATGGTATAAATTATGCATTAATATATTGCAGATAGGTATTATATAGATTATAATATAATAAACTACAAAAAAGTTTGAAAGGGGATTTAAGAAACTATGAAAAAAGGAAACAAATATGGAGTACACAGAGTTATTGAACCAGAGGGTTCATTACCACAACCGGCCTGGAAAATAGATAATGATATGGAGATTTATGATAATGAGATTTTAATTGATGTCCAGACTTTAAATATTGATTCTGCAAGTTTTACTCAAATTAAAGAGGAAGCTGACGGAGATGAAGAAAAAATTAAAGAAAGAATTTATGAAATTGTAGAAGAAAGAGGTAAACATCATAATCCAGTTACTGGTTCTGGGGGAATGTTGATTGGAACAATAGAAAAAATTGGGCCTGCCCTTAAAGAAAGAGATATTGAAGTTGGAGATAAAATAGCTACTCTAGTATCTCTTTCCTTAACACCATTAAGAATTGATGAAATAAAAGAAGTTAAATCTGAAATTGATCAGGTAAATATAAGAGGTAAAGCTGTACTTTTTGAAAGTGGAATTTATGCTAAACTTCCAGAAGATATGTCAGAAACTTTAGCCTTAGCAGTATTGGATGTAGCTGGAGCACCTGCTCAGACAGCAAAACTAGTTTATCCTGGTAATACTGTTCTTGTTATAGGTGCTGGTGGTAAGTCCGGTCTATTATGTCTCTATCAGGCAAGAAAACAGGCAGGTATTACTGGTAAAGTTATTGCTCTTGAATATAGTGATAAAGCCTGTCAGCGCATTGAAGATCTTGGTTTAGCTGATGAAGTTATTCAGGGTGATGCTACTGATGCAGTAAGTGTTTATGAAGAAGTAGAAAAGCTTACTGAGGGAGAAATGTGTGATGTAGTTATTAATAATGTAAATATACCAAGTACAGAAATGAGTTCAATAATGACAACTAAAGATGATGGAGTTATTTACTTCTTTAGTATGGCCACCAGTTTTACAAAAGCTGCTTTAGGAGCTGAAGGTATTGGTAAAGATGTTGAAATGATAATTGGTAATGGTTATACAAGGGGACATGCAGCAATAGCTCTTGAAACTTTAAGAGAATCTCAGCAACTAAAAGAATTATTTAATAAGCTATACACTCATTAAAAGGTTTTAACTTAAGTAAGATAGTAAAAAAGAAAAGTTATGTGATTAATTTAACAAAAGTATTTACAATTATTTTTTAAAGTATTATAATTATTAGATGAGAGGTGATATTAATATGAAAAAAGTTGGTGTATTAGGAGCAGGAACAATGGGGAGCGGTATTGCCCAGGTTATTGCTCAAGGTGGTTATCAGGTTATTTTACGTGATATTAAAGAAGAATATGTAGAAAAAGGTTTAAAAGGTATTAATAAGAATCTTAAAAGAAGTGTAAAAAAGGAAAGAATTACTCAGGATGAGATGGATCAAACTCTTGCAAATATTGATACTACGACTGAAGTAAGTGACTTAGCTGATGTCGATTTAGTTATTGAAGCTGTAAATGAAGATATGGAGCTTAAGAAAAAGATTTTTAAAGAATTAGATGAGGTTACAAAAGATGATGCTATTCTTGCTAGTAACACATCTGCGCTAAGTATTACAGAAATAGCTACAGTTACTGAAAGACCTGATAAAGTAGTTGGTGTTCACTTTTTCAATCCAGTACCAGTTATGAAATTAGTAGAATTAATTAAAAGTATTACAACTTCTGATGAAGCTTTTGAAAAAGTTGAATCACTGGTAAAAGAACTTGGTAAAAGTCCTGTGGAAGTAAATGAAGCTCCAGGATTTGTTGTAAATAGAATTTTAGTTCCAATGATAAATGAAGCAGCATTTCTTTTAAATGAAGGAGTGGCAAGTGCTGAAGATATTGATACTGCCATGAAATTAGGTGCCAATCATCCAATTGGACCTTTAGCCTTAGGTGATATGATAGGTCTTGATGTATGCCTTGCTATAATGGAGACCCTATATGACGAATTTGGAGATTCAAAATATAGACCGTGCCCTTTACTTAAAAAGAAAGTTAGAGCTAACCAGTTAGGTCGAAAAACTGGAGAAGGATTTTATAGTTATTAATAAAGGGGGATTATAATGGATTTTGATAATTTAAAAATAGATAAAAAAGATAATATTACAGAAGTAAAAATAAACAGGCCTAAAGTACTCAATGCGCTTAATAGTAATGTATTAAAAGACTTAGAAAAAGCATTTCAAAAGCTAGATAATGATGAAGAAACAAGGGTTATTATTTTAACAGGAGCCGGTGAAAAAGCTTTTGTTGCAGGTGCAGATATTTCTGAAATGAAAGATAAAAATAGTATTCAGGCCAAAAAATTTGCTGAATCAGGACATAAAGCTTTTAATATGATTGAAAAATGTTCCAAACCGGTTGTTGCAGCAGTAAATGGTTTTGCTTTAGGTGGAGGTAATGAACTTGCCTTAGCCTGTGATATGAGATTTGCCTCTGATAATGCTAAATTTGGCCAGCCTGAAGTTGGTCTTGGAATAATTGCTGGTTTTGGAGGTACTCAACGCCTCAGTAAAATTATTGGTGAAGCAAAAGCTAAAGAAATTCTCTTTACTGCAAAAAACATTGGGGCTGAAAAAGCAAAAAAATTAGGTCTTGTTAATGAAGTTGTAAAACAGGATGAGCTTATGAATAAAGTATATGAAGTAGCTGAAGATATTGCTGGAAATGCTCCGCAGGCTGTAAAAATGACAAAAGAAGCAGTTAATTATAGTCGAGGTAGAAGTATTGAAGAGGGTATTTCTTATGAAACTCAGGCTTTTTCATATTGTTTTAGTACTGAAGACCAAAAAAATGGAATGGAAGCATTTTTGAATAAAGATTCTGTTGAATTTAAAGGTGAATAATTAAAATATCAATAAAACAGAAAATTTGTTTTGATGTAAAAAAAGGCCCTAGTTAACTAGGGCCTTTAATTATTTTAATTGTTATAAATATTTAGGTTTGATTATTCTTCTTCATCTAAAGAATATCTATCACTTGCTGCCAGTTCACTTACCCCTTCATTGAGGTCTGCAGCTATATGATCATTATGATCATAACCAGGTTCTGTATAAGCAAATACCTTACCTTCATAGTTTCTCATAATAATCTTATCTTCAGCCATTGAAATTAAATAATTTGGACTGAGAGGTGTTTTTCCGCCACCACCAGGTGCGTCAACAACAAAGGTTGGAACAGCTAAACCTGAAGTATGACCTCGAAGGGCTTCCATTATTTCCAATCCACGGCTAACCGGGGTTCTGAAGTGTTCAATTCCCTGAGAAAGGTCACATTGATAAATATAATAAGGCTTAACTCTTATCTGCAATAAATTTTGCATTAATTTTTTCATAGTTTTTGGTTGGGAGTTAACACCTTTTAATAATACAGTCTGGTTGCCTACCGGAATACCATTGTCAACCAGCTTAGCACAGGCAGCAGCTGATTCTTCAGTGATTTCTTTTGGATGATTAAATTGAATATTTACATATAGAGGATGATATTTTTTGAGCATGTTTACCAGATCATCAGTAATTCTCTGAGGCATAACGACTGGTGTTCTGGAACCAATTCTAATCATTTCTACATGTGGAATAGCATATAATTTTTGAATGATTTCTTCAAGCTTATCATTAGAAATGAGTAAAGCATCTCCGCCAGATAATAAAACATCTCTAATTTCGTCATGTTCTTTAATATAATCTATTGCTTTATCAATTTGTTCCATTGGTACTGCTTTATCTTTCTGACCGGCAAATCTTCTTCTTGTACAGTGACGGCAATACATGGAGCACTGGTCAGTAATTAGTAGTAGCACTCTATCTGGATAACGATGTGTTAGGTTATCTACAGGTGAATCTACTTCTTCGTGAAGTGGGTCTTCCATATCAGCTTCACCAAGATTTAACTCTTTCTCAACAGGTACAGCCTGCATTCTGATTGGACAATCTCTGTCCTGGGGATCCATTAAGTGGGCATAATAAGGTGTTATTGCCATTCTCAATTTGCCCATTACATCTGTTACCTCTTGTTCTTCTTTTTCTGTGAGATCTACAACTTTTTTAAGATCTTCTACATCAGTAATTCGATTTCTAACCTGCCATTTCCAGTCTTTCCATTCATCTTCACTTACATCTTCCCATAAACTTATATCATGGTAATCTCTCATTTGAAATCCTCCTTAGATTAGATAAAATGTTTAAAAAATGTTATAATAATGTCGTGAAATTATTACTCATCATAATATAGATGCAATTATTGTTCCAATTTTAATTTATAAAAAGGTTGTAAACTTTAATTAAAGAGCAAACTTTTTGACATTTTAAATAGCAAACCAGGAATTTATGTAAAAATATTTTTCATATTGCAAAATAATTTGCATAAATATTCTTAGATTAAGGAGGAAATATTTTATGAAAACACCAAGAGTAAATATCAAATTAAAAAATATTGAAGAAAATGCAAATAATATGGTAGAAAAGTGTGAAAAAAAAGATATTAAACTAACCGGGGTTGTTAAAGGTTCGGCTGGAGATTTAAAAGTAGCTTCTGCTTTTATTAGAGGAGGAGTTAAATCAATAGGAGATTCAAGGATAAAAAATATTAAGAAATTACGGGAAGCAGGATTTGAAGAAGAAATGGTTTTACTTCGTTTACCTCAACTAAGTGAAGTTGAAGAAGTAGTTGAAGATGTAGATATTACTTTAATTAGTGAATTAAAAACGATAAAAGCTTTAAACAATAAAGCTAAAAGTAAAGGCAAAAAGCAGGGAATAATAGTTATGGTAGATGTAGGAGATTTAAGAGAAGGAGTACTACCTGATGATTTAGAAGAATTTTTTGCACAAATTGTTGATTTAGAAGCAATAGATATAAAAGGAATTGGGACAAATGTAGGTTGTTATGGAGGGGTATTACCTTCAAAAGAAAATACTAAAATTTTAGTTGATTTGAAGGAAAAATTAGAAAAAGAATTTAATATTAAATTACCATTAATTTCAGGTGGGAATACAGCTACCAGTAAATTAATTGATAATGATCAATTACCAGAGGGTATAACTAATTTTAGAATAGGTGAAGGTATATTACAGGGAACAGATATTACGCATCAAAGAAAAATAAAAGGACAAAATCAGGATAATTTCACTTTAAGTGCTAAAATTATAGAATTAAAAGAAAAACCTTCAGTGCCAAAGGGAAAAATTGGGCATGATGCCTTTGGTAATAAACCACAATTTGAAGATAAAGGAATTAGGTTAAGAGCAATTTTAGCTATAGGCAGACAGGATGTTAAAGTAGATGGTTTAACTCCAATGCTTGAAAACGCAGAGATTATTGGAGCAAGCAGTGATCATTTATTAGTTGATTTGACAGAGATAAATAGAAATTTTCAGGTTGGAGATGAATTAGAATTTAGTCTTGATTATGGGGCAATGCTTGCAGTAATGACTTCAGAGTATGTATATAAAACTTATGAACAATAAAAATTTGAGTAATATATAAAAAAAGGTGGATGAGATTATTCATCCACCTTTAAATTTTTTTATTTTTGATATACTAAATTTCCGCCTACATAAGTTTCTAAAACTTGAATATCTTTTATTTTATTTTTATCAATTTTTTTAATATTTCTATCTATTACCAGAAAATCTGCAAGCTTCCCTGTTTCTAAATTGCCTTTAATATCTTCTTCAAAAGATTGGTAAGCACTGCCTTTTGTAAAAATTTCTAAGGCTTCAGCTATACTCATTTTTTCTTTTGGTTTCCAGCCATCTTTAGGTTTTTCATTAAAATCCTGTCTTGTAACAGCTGCATAAATACCTAAGAAGGGATTAAAAGGTTCAATAGGAGCATCTGAACTTCCAGAAAGATTTATACCTTTGTCATAATAACTCTTCCAGGGATAACTCATCTTACTTCTATTTTTGCCAACCCGATTTTCAATTGCCTGCCAGTCTGATTTGAGAAATATTGGCTGAATTGAAGCAATAATTCCTTTGTTTTTCATCTCATTGTTTAAATTATTATTACTTATCTGAGCATGTACAATTATAGGCCTATTATTAGTAGCAATTTGATCATTTTCATAGGCATAATCAAAACCAGTTAAAGCCATTTCAATTGCCTTATCGCCAATGGCATGGACAGCAATCTGAAAATCTTTATCTGCTGCATATTTACATATTTCATTAAATTTATCCTGTTTATATAGTTTTTTTCCTTTAGTAGATTTTTTGTCATTATATGGTTCTTTAAGGGCTGCTGTTCTGGCCCCGAGTGAACCATCAAGTACAAATTTAACTGGACCTATTTTAAAATAATCATCTCCATATCCAGTGATTAGACCTCTTTTTTCAAATTCATCCATTTTCTTTTTAGAAGGAATTCTCATTTGAAGGTTTATTCTCAATGGGATTTCATTATTTTCTCTCAATTCTAGATAAGCTTCAAGTACTTTTTCTGGATTTTCAATATTGAAAAAATCATCTACCTGTAATGAAGTTAAACCTGTTTTAAGGGCATCATTAAAACTTTCTTTTAAAATCTTTTTTATTTCATCAACTTCTTTTTGAGGAATCATATTTTCAATTAGTTCAATAGCCTCATCATAAAGCAAACCATTTGGTTTTCCTTTATTATCTTTTCCTAATTCTCCTCCTTCAGGATCAGGTGTGTTTTTATCTATATTACAAAATTGCAGAGCTTTTGAATTTACAGCTGCTACATGAAAACAGGTTCTTTTTAAAATTATAGGATGTTCTTCAGAAATTTCATCTAAGTCATCAGAAGTTGGAAAAGCAGGATTATCAAAATTTTCATCATTCCAACCTTTACCTTCAATCCATTCATTTTCTTTTAACTCATTATTAGCAATATAATTTTTCACTTTTTCTTGAATCTCTTTTATTGAAGTTGTTTCTGAAAGATCTATTTTACTTTTTGCAAGTCCATATTGAAATAAGTGCAGATGTGAGTCATTTAAACCGGGAATTACTGTTTTCTCTTCCAAATCTTTTATTTTAGCTTTAGGATATTTTTCTTTTAGCTTACTTTTTTTGCCTTTTTCCACTATTTTTCCTTTATTGTTAACAACAAAACTCGACAGTTTCTGTTCTGCAAAAGCAGAGGAGATGAGATTTGCGTTAATAAATAATTTCATTTTTCGACAACTCCTTTCATTATATTAACTGATGCAATAATTATACCATTTAATTAATTGATATAGCAAAAATAATTTCGAAAAATAATTTGCATCTCTGAAAAAAATTTTGCTAAAAATAAAGGATATTAAATATAAATAGAGAAAGGTATAAAATAAGGAGGACAATTTATTATGTTAAAAGACGAAATAGAAAAATTTGTAAATAACAAAAATTTAAATATGATTCTGGACTCTTTAGATGAGGGGATTCATATTGTGGATAGAGAAGGTACAACTATTGCCTATAATAAAAAAGTATCTGAAATAGATGGCCTTGAACCTGAAGAAGTAATAGGAAAAAATTTATTTGAAGTATATCCTTCTTTAACTTTAGAAACAAGCACCCTGATGCAAACAATAAAAACCGGGGAATCAATAGAAAAGACTCAACAGACATTTATTAATACTAAGGGAAAAAGAATTACTACTGTTAATAAAACTGTACCCTTAAAGTTAAGTACTGGTGAGATGGGAGCAATGGAGATTTCAAGAGATATAACTCTTTTAGAAGAATTAGTAGAAAATGTAAGTGATTTAAGAGCTAAAATTAATGTAGGTCAGCAAAAATCCAAAAATGAAAAAACACAAATAAAAAAAGATAATAATACAACTTATACTTTTAAAGATATAATTGGAGAAGATGAAGTTTTTAAAATAACTTTGAGAGAAGCAATGAGAGCAGCCGGTAGTGATTCTTCAGTTTTGTTATATGGAGAAACTGGAACAGGAAAAGAACTTTTTGCTCAAAGTATTCATAATGCAAGTAAAAGGTCAGATAAGCCTTTTATTGCCCAAAATTGTGCTGCTTTACCTAAAGATTTATTAGAAGGTTTACTTTTTGGTACTCAAAAAGGCGGGTTTACCGGGGCTAAGAGTAGAGCCGGTTTATTTGAACAGGCTAATGGAGGTACAATTTTACTTGATGAAATAAATTCAATGGATCTTTCCTTACAGGCTAAGTTATTAAGAGTGCTCCAGGAAAAGAAAGTAAGAAGAGTAGGCGGCCAAAAGGAAAAGAAAGTCGATGTTAGAGTTATTACAACTATGAATACTCACCCTGATAAAGCGTTTTCAGAAAATAAACTTCGGGAAGATTTGTTTTATAGATTAAGTGTTGTTTATATTGAAATTCCTCCTCTCCGTAAAAGAGAAGAAGATATATCAGTTCTTGTTGATTATTTTCTGGAAAAATATAATCAAAAATTTTCGAAAAATATTAAAGAAATTGACGAAAAAGTAATTAATACTTTTTTAAATTATAGTTGGCCCGGTAATGTAAGAGAATTACAACATGTTATTGAAAGTGCTTTTAATATGGTGCAGAATGAAAATAAAATAACACATGAAATTCTTCCAAGATATATTAGAGAAAGATTAAATAATATAGATCTTTCACCAGTTGGTCTTGATTGTAATTCGATTAAAGAAGATGAATTACCTCCTTTAGAGGAAGTAATGGAAAATTTAGAAGTTAAACTTATAAAAAAATCTTTAGAGCGAGCTGAAGGTAATATAAGTGAAGCGGCAAGAAATTTAAGTATTTCAAGACAATCATTACAATATAAAATAAAAAAATATAATATTAAAAAGGGTGATTTTTAGTATGAATATGGGACTAATAATTGCATTTTTATTAACAGGTTTTTTAATAGGATATTTTAAATTTTTTGGAGATTGGATCTTTAAATTAGCAGGTTATATAACAACTTTTGGTCTGATAATTCTTCTTGCTTCTATGGGAGCTAAAATTGGTATGGATTCTGAGATATTAAATCAGTTAGATCAGATAGGTTTACAGGCTTTTTTTATGGCTGTAGGGAGTATAATGGGGAGCCTGTTTTTAGTGAAAATTTTCAGTCTTCGTTTTGAAGCAAAAATTGAAGAAAAAAGTAAAAATGAAAAGTTAAAAGAAGATAAGATAGAAGAAGAAAGTGACCACTATATGACTTATATGATTGTAGCTTCAGTAATTTTTGGAATTTTAATTGGGCTTTTCTTTTTACCCGAAAGTTTATTGGATATTATGGATAAAATAACTACTTATGCTCTGGCTGCTCTTCTTTTTGGAGTTGGAGTAGATTTAGGTAAAAACAAAGAGATATTTGCCCAGTTAAAAAATTTAGGATGGCAAATTTTAGCTTTACCATTTTTGATTGCGGTTGGCAGTATAGTAGGAGCTATTATTGTAGGATTTTTTATAGGTCTGGCTTCAAATGAAGCTGCAGCTGTAGGAGCTGGATTTGGCTGGTACAGTCTTTCAGGAGTTATTTTGAGTAAATTACATAGTGTAGAACTTGGTTCAATAGCCTTTTTAGCTAATGTTTTCAGAGAATTAATTACAATAATTAGTCTTCCATTTGTAGTAAAATATTTTGGGAAACTTACAGGTATTGCCCCAGGTGGAGCTACTACTATGGATGTAACTTTACCTGTTATTAAAAAGACTGCGGGAGATGAAACAGTGATTCCTGCATTTTTTAGTGGAGCTGTTCTTTCTATTTTAGTTCCGATTTTGGTTCCATTTTTAATAGGTCTTTAATTTTTGAGAAGTGGCATACTAATTGCATTATATATAAGATGGAAATCAGAAAAAATGAAATTTAGTTAAGGGGGGATTACTATAAAAAACAAAAAATTAATAGAATATATAGATTTAAATAAAGTTGAACATCTTGCTATCATCGGACTGGCAAAAAATGCAGGTAAAACTGTAACCTTAAACACAATAGTAAAGGAAGCAGTAAATAGAAATATAAATTTGGCTTTGATTTCTTATGGTCGTGATGGAGAAAAGGTTGATGCTATTACCCTCCAGGAAAAACCTCGGATTTATATTCCACCTAACACTGTTTTTGTTACAGCTCATAATGCTTATAAAAAAAGTGATATTCAGGCAGATATAATCGCCAGAACAGGAATAGATAGTCTGATGGGTGAAGTAAATATATATAAAAGTTTTACTAAAGGAGGATATATCGAACTGGTTGGTATTAACTCTTCCAGTAGAGTTAAAAAAATAAAGGAGATGATGCCATCAGATATTGATTTAACCTTAATTGATGGAGCTCTTGATCGTAGAAGTTCTGCAATGCCAGCACTTACTGATGCTTTCATAATTGCAACAGGAGCAGTAGTGGGAAATACGGAAGATTTAGTGATTAAAAAAACATTCCATGAAATCCGACGATTATCTCTTGCTGAGGTAAAAGATTCTGGTTTGCGAGATAAGGCCAAGGAATTTTTAGCAAAGAATCAGGATGGTATAGTCTATAAAGATGGAAGTAGTGAACCATTAACATCAGAAACAAGTTTTGGTCATATTAAAGAATTAAAAAATAAGGATTATAAAAATATTGAATCTTTAATAATTAACGGGGCTTTAATTGATAGATTTGCTGAAAAAATAATTTATGATCTTAATCTAAAAGAAATTAATTTGATTGTAAGAGATGGTACAAGAGTATTTTTGAATAAAAGAAATTTAAACTTACTGGAAAAATCAGAAATTAAATTGGAAGTTTTAAATAATATTAATTTATTAGCTGTTACAGTTAATCCAACAAGTCCTTATAGTCCATCTTTAAATTCAGAAAAAATCATAAATGGATTGAAAACAAAATTATCAGAGATTCCAATCTATGACATAATGAGTGAAAAATACAAAACAATAGAGAGGTGATTAATTTGCAAGAAAAGTTAAATGTTGATCAGGAGTTAGTAGATAGGGCAAGACAGGCTTCACAGGACATTGCGGATGGTATTCAAATTCATATTGATGAAAATACGACAACAAGTGTAGAAAGGACAGTTGCGCGACTATTTGGTATTGATGGAATAGATGAAGAAGAAATTCCACTACCTAATGTTGTTGTTGATCAGGTTTTTAAAAGTGATGAATTAGATAAAGGAATTGCATATTGGATAGGTAATGCTGTAATTGAAACTGGTAAATCTCCTCAGGAAATTGCTGAAGAAGTAGCTGAAGGCAATTTGAACTTAACAGAATTGAAAGAACATGACTTAAAAGAGATAAAAGATGCAATTGAAGATTTAGCTAAGGAAAGTGTAGAATCTATTGCTGATAATAGAAGAGAAAGAGATGAATTACAGGAAGAAACACCTACCGGTCCCAAACCCTGGCTATATGTAATAGTAGCCACAGGTAATATTTATGAGGATTTAAAACAGGCTAAAGCTGCAGCCAGAGAAGGAGCAGATATTGTTGCTGTAATCAGAAGTACTGCTCAAAGTTTACTGGATTATGTTCCTTATGGAGCTACAACCGAAGGTTTTGGTGGAACATATGCCACTCAGGAAAATTTCAGAATTATGAGAGAAGGTCTGGATGAAGTTGGTAAAGAAGAAGGCCGATATATTCAATTAGTTAATTATTGTTCTGGACTTTGTATGCCTGAAATAGCAGCAATGGGAGCTTTTGAAAGATTGGATATGATGCTTAATGATTCGATGTATGGTATTTTATTCAGAGATATAAATATGAAGAGAACCTTTATTGACCAGTATTTTTCCAGAATGATAAATGCCCATGCTGGTGTAATAATTAATACAGGTGAAGATAATTATCTGACTACTGCTGATGCAGTTGAAGAAGCACATACTGTTTTAGCATCTCAATTTATCAATGAAGAATTAGGTTTAAGATCAGGTTTAAAACCTGAACAATTGGGTTTAGGTCATGCATTTGAAATGGATCCAACAATCGAAGATGGATTTTTGATGGAAATTGCTCAGGCTCAAATGATTCGTCAAATTTTCCCTGATGCTCCATTAAAATATATGCCTCCCACAAAATACATGTCAGGTGATATTTTCAAAGGACATTTAATGGATGGTATGTTCAACTTAGCTTCAATTATGACTGGACAGGGTATTCAACTTTTAGGGATGTTAACAGAAGCTATTCATACACCATTTATACAGGATAGAGCTCTGGCAATTGAAAATGCTCAGTATGTATTTAATAATGCTCGTAATCTTGGTGATGAGATTATGTTTAAACCTGATGGAAAAATACAACAAAGAGCAGATAAAGTATTAAAAGAAACAACTGAAATGTTAGAAGATATTGCAGACGAAGGTTTAATGCAGGCTCTTGAAGATGGTATGTTTGCTAATATCTCCAGACCTAAAACTGGAGGTAAAGGTGCAGATGGAGTTATTGAAAAAGGAGAAAATTATTATAATCCATTTTTAGATTTATTTAGGGAGGGGTTGGATATCTAATGGAAGTTGATATGACAAAAGTAAAACCATATGGAGATACAATGGATGATGGTAAGGTTCAGCTTAGTTTTACCCTTCCTCTTGAAGCAAGTCTTGAAGCAAGTGAAGCTGCCAAGCAGCTGGCTAATAAAATGGGGCTTGAAGAGGTAAGTGCGGTAGAAATGAAGGATTTAGGTGAAGGATTTAGTTTTCATGTTCTTTATGGAAAATTAAAGCACACTGTAGATGCTACTAAAATAAAAGTAGCAAAAGTAGAAACAGAAACTATGAGTTATTATGAAGTCAATGATTTTATTAAAGAAAAACTTGGTAGAAAAGTAACGGTAGTAGGAGCCTGTACAGGTTCTGATGCTCATACAGTTGGACTTGATGCAATTATGAACATGAAAGGTTATGCTGGTGAATATGGATTGGAAAGATACCCGGAAATTAATGCCTTTAATATGGGTAGTCAGGTACCTAACTCAGAACTTATTGAAAAAGCAGTTGCAGAAGATGCTGATGCAATTCTTGTTTCACAGGTTGTAACCCAAAAAGATGTTCATATTAAAAATTTAACTGAACTTGTTGAATTATTAGAAGCTGAAGATTTAAGAGATGAGTTTTTATTGATTTTAGGTGGACCGAGAATCACCCATGAATTAGCACTAGAATTAGGTTTTGATGCAGGATTTGGACCGGGAACTGTTCCACCTGATGTTGCCTCATATATTGTCCAAAAACTTGATGAAGAAGAAAATGATTAGTGTAATTATTTTAGGAGGTATAAATTATGGAAGAAGTTATGATTAGATTAAGAATGGGGACTAATGATGCCCACTATGCTGGTAATTTAGTAGATGGGGCGAAAATGTTAGAATTGTTTGGAGATGTTGCTACAGAACTTCTTATTAGAAATGATGGTGATGAGGGACTGTTTTTAGCCTATGATGATGTAGAATTCACAGCTCCAGTTTATGCTGGTGATTATATTGAAGCAACAGGGAAAATTGTAGAGAAAGGTAACACTTCCCGCAAAATGGAGTTTGTTGCTAAAAAAGTTATAAAACCTGCAGAAGATGCTGAAGCTGATTCAGCCTGTGATGTACTTGAAGAGCCTATAGTTGTATGTAAAGCAAGCGGAACCTGTGTCGTTCCAGAAGATAAGCAGAGAAATTAGGGAGGGTTAAATAAATGGAAAAGTTAATAATAACAGCAGCTATTTGTGGTGCTGAAGTTACTAAAGAAGACAATCCTAATTTGCCTATCACAGCTGAAGAATTAGCTGAAGAAGCTAAGAAAGCTGAAGAAGCAGGAGCTTCAATTATTCATGTTCATGTTCGAGATGAAGAAGGCAATCCAACTCAAAGCAAAGAAGTTTTTGCAGATGCTTTAAAAGCAATGGAAGAAAAAAATGTTAAAGCGATTGTTCAACCATCTACTGGTGGTGCTGCCGGGATGAGTTGGGAAGAAAGAATCCAACCAGTCTATTTAGAACCAGAAATGGCAACTTTAGATTGTGGTACTACTAATTTTGGTAATGATGTTTTTGTAAATGATTTACCACTTATGAAAAATTTTGCGGAAGAAATGGATAAATTAGATATTTTACCAGAATTAGAATGTTTTGAACCAGGTCATATTCATAATGCTCTTTATCTAAAGAAAAAAGGGCTTTTAAATAAACATATGCATTTTGATTTTGTACTTGGAGTTCCAGGAGCCATGAAAGCCTCAGTTAAAAATTTAAGCTTTATGGTAGACCAGATTCCAGAAGAGGCAAGTTGGACAGTAGCTGGGGTTGGGAGACATCAACTTCCAATGGCCACCCATGCAATTATGATGGGCGGACATGCCAGAGTTGGTTTTGAAGATAATATTTATTATAAAAAAGGTGAATTAGCTGAAAGTAATGCTCAATTGGTAGAAAGAATAGTAAGATTAGCTGATGAACTTGGCAGAGAAGTTGCTACTCCTGATGAAGCTAGAGAAATTTTAGGTCTTAAATAATTTAGACACCTGAGTTTAACAAACAGGGAATAAAAAAATGATATTCCCTGTTTTTTTAATAAAAATAATTTAAAAAATCAGAAAGGTGTGATAATTTATGAAAAAAGGAAACAAGTATGGAGTTCACCGTGTTTTAGAACCAAAAGGAGTTTTACCTCAGCCAGCTGACAAAATTGACAATAATATGGAGATTTATGATAATGAGATTTTGATTGATGTTCAGACTCTTAATATTGATTCAGCCAGTTTTACTCAAATTGAAGAAGAAGCTGGTGGAGATGTAGCCAAAATAAAAGAAAAAATGAAAGAAATAGTTGCTGAAAGAGGAAAACATCATAACCCAGTAACTGGTTCTGGAGGAATGTTAATTGGTACTGTAGAAAAAATAGGGCCAGCACTTGAAGATAGAGATATAGAGGTTGGAGATAAAATAGCAACTTTAGTCTCTCTTTCACTGACACCTCTTCGTATAGATAAGATTAAGGAAGTTAAAAAAGATATTGATCAGGTGCATATTGATGGAAAAGCAATTCTTTTTGAAAGTGGAATTTATGCTAAGCTTCCAGAAGATATGGAAGAAACATTGGCATTAGCTGTACTTGATGTAGCAGGAGCAGCAGCTCAAACTGCTAAATTAGTTGAACCTGGAGATAATGTTCTAATTATAGGTGCTGGAGGAAAGTCAGGTATGCTCTGTCTCCATGAAGCTCATAAGAGAGCAGGAGTAACAGGAAAAGTTCTCGGAATGGGCCATAGTGATTCCAGTACTGAAAGAATAGAAGAACTTGGATTGGCAGATGAAGTTTTACAGGGAGATGCTACTAACCCACTTGAAGTTCTTGAGTTAGTACAGGAAGCCACTGATGGTGAGTTAGTTGATGTAGTAATCAATAATGTAAACATACCTAATACAGAAATGGGTTCAATTCTTCCAACTAAAGATGGAGGATTAGTCTATTTCTTCAGTATGGCAACAAGCTTTACAAAAGCGGCCTTAGGTGCTGAAGGTGTAGGTAAAGATGTAGAAATGATAGTAGGAAATGGTTATACTAAAGGACATGCTGAAATTTCTCTTGAAATTTTGAGAGAAAATAAGCATTTAAGAGATATTTTTGAAAGACTTTATGTTTAAAAATTAAATCAAATAAACTTAAAAAAAGGGTACGGTTTTAGTTAACCGTGCCCTTTTGACTTTGTTTATTTCTCATTATGTCTTGGATTTTTAGCAACTATCTGGATGGCTTTAGTTATAGTAGAAGTGATATCTACCATATATTGTTGCTCAAATTCATTTAATTTAGCATGAATGCTTCCAGTATGACTTGCGATATATTTTGCAGGTATTCTATTTAAAGTAAAAGATGCCATATCTAATAAACATTGTTCACACTGGCATACATGAGAGAATTTATCCTTGCTTAATATATTTTCTAATTCTTCTAATACCAAATCTTCAGTATGATTATGTAAATTTTCCTGTAATTGCACAAAATCTTTATCAGCCATTATTTATCATCTCCTTCAAATAAATAATTCTCTAAAAAAAGAAATTTTCCTTTTTATTTAAAATATTTTCAAAATTATAGGAAATTTGAAGGATTTATTCTTGACAACAAATAATAAAATTCATATAATATTTAATGGAAAATTTGTGAAGAGCTTCTTTTTTGTGGTTAGTAATTATTTTGCTTTCTGCGGAAGAGAAGTTTTTTTCATGTTTAATTTTATTTTTTTTAGTTTAATTGTAAGAATATTTAAAATAAGGAGGTGAATTTTCAAGATTTTCACAAAATAAAAAATTTAATGATAAAATAATTAATTAATATCAAAAAGGAGGTAAGGTAAAGTGAAAAAACTGCTTACTTTTTCTCTTGTTTTGAGTTTAGTTGTAACATTTGGCATTGCTAATGTTGGTTTGGCCCAGGAAAATCAATCTCCCTCTGATGTAATGAAGGATCAGGTTTATGGTGGTACAATTCATTTAGCTAGAACTCAGGCTCCTGAAGGTATGTTTAATCCACTTTTTCATCAGGGAACTTATGATGCTGATTTAGCTTCTCTTGTATTTGAAGGTCTTACTACAGTTGATAATCAATTTAGACCTAAACCTGAGTTAGCGGTGGATTGGGAAGTTAGCAATGATAATAAAACTTATACTTTTTACTTAGATGAAGATGCTAAATTTCATGATGGTCATCCGGTAACATCAGAAGATGTTAAATATACATTTAAAATGTTTTTACATCCAGATTATACAGGTGTAAGAACTTCAGATTTTACACCAATTTTAGGTGCTGAAGCCTATCATAATGGTAATGCTGATGATGTAAAAGGAATTAAAGTTATTGATGATTATACTATTGAAATATCTACAGATGAAGTATTTGCGCCCTTCCTTTCTGTCACCTGTAGTTATGGAATAGTACCTAAGCATATTTTAGGTGATACTAAACCGGCCAATTTATCAAAATTAGATTTCAATCAAAATCCAATAGGATCAGGTCCGTTTGAATTTGTAGAATATAAAACAGACCAGTATGCAAAATTAAAAGCTTATGATGATTATCGAGAAGGCAGACCATTTTTAGATAATGTAGTAATTCACTATATTAATGCTCAAACTCTGGTTATGCAATTAGAAAAAGGTGAAGTTGATTGGGGTCAAATAAGAGGTTCTAACTTTAATAGAGTAAATAAAATGGATCATATTAGTTTACACCAACAAATAAGAAATGGGTTTGGCTATATAGCATTTAATACTAGAGAAGAAAATTTCCCTGTTAACATACCTCATGTTCGTAGAGCAATAGCATATGGTGTGAATAGAACTGGCTTCCAAAAAGAGGTAATGAATGGTATGGCCAATAATGTTAATAGTCCAATTTCTCAGGCAAGTTGGGCTTATACTGATGATCTAAATCAATATCCATATAATCCAGAAAAAGCCAAACAGATCTTAAAAGATAATGGCTGGCAAATGAAAGATGGAGTCTGGCATAAAGATGGCAAACCATTATCCTTTACTTTAACTGGTTCTTCTGGTAATAAATTTATAAATCAGTTATTAGCAATGGCTCAGAATAATCTCAATAATATTGGCATGGATGTAAAATTACAAAAACTAGAATTTAATAGTATGAGAGAAAAGATTAATAATGGCGAATTAAAATCATGGTTTATGGCCTGGACCCTTGGTTCTGATCCAGATCCTTATAGTATGTTCCATACTGAAGGTAGCTGGAATAGAACAGGTTGGGGTAGTGAAGAGACAGATCAAATAATAGAAAAGGCAAGAACTACTTTAGATCAACGTAAAAGAGAAAAATTATATGAAGACTTCCAGAAGAAATGGAATAAAACAATGCCTTACTTACCAATGTATGCCAATATTTATGCCCATGCTGTAAACAAAAGAATTAGAAATTATGATCCAAGACCTGGTGCTATGAATCCTTTCCATTCCTGGGATGTTCTTACAGATGTATGGATTCCAAAAGATGAAAGAAGACAAAATCAAACCCAATAAAATAATAAAAATCTATTAGTTACTGACTTTAAATTATGGTAATATACAAAAAATAGATGGGGTTTGAATTCCCCCATCTATTTTTATCTATCTATTTTGGAGGAGGTAAACTAATGACTCAATATATAGTTCGCCGTTTCCTACAAGCTATACCTGTTGTATTAATTGTTTCATTTCTAATTTTCATATTAATTAATATGGCTCCTGGTGATCCACTTGCACGATTACAAAATCCAGGTATTTCTAAGGAAGATATTCAGCAAAGATATGAACAATTAGGTCTAAATGATCCAGTATTAGTTAGATATGGAAGATGGCTTGGAGATTTTGTACAGGGAGATTTAGGTTATTCGATGGGTTCATCACATAAACCAGTTTCAGAAATGATTGGTGAAAGAATAGTACCTACTTTATATTTAACATTAGGTTCTTTATTATTAAGTATAATTGTAGCAATTCCAATTGGAATTATCTCAGCTACCAGGCAATACTCTATTTTTGATTATATTGCCACTATTGGGGCTTTTGTAGGAGTATCGGTTCCTAACTTTTTCTTTGGATTATTACTTTTATTTATTTTCTCTTTGAAATTTCCTATTTTCCCCTCAGGAGGTTTTACTAAAGCAGTTGGTGTAAACAACTTTTGGACTCATCTTCATCACGCTATTTTACCTATTCTAACTTTAGGCTTGGCTAGAGTAGCCAGCATGACTCGATATATGCGTTCCAGCATGTTAGAAGTCATAAAAGAAGATTATATCAGAACTGCTAGAGCAAAAGGTTTAAGTGAACGAGTTGTAATTTATAAACATGCCTTAAGAAATGCACTTATACCTGTTATTACTCTAATTGGTTTATCTATTCCAATGATATTTAGTGGAGCAGTTATTACCGAGCAGGTATTTTCCTGGCCTGGAATGGGTAAACTTTTAATATCTTCAGTTTGGAAGAGAAATTACACTGTAATGATGGGGATAGACGTAATAATGTGTGTGCTTGTATATGTAGGTAATTTTGCAGCTGATGTCTTGTATGTAGTTGTAGATCCAAGAATAAGATATGATTAATGAGGAGGGTACTAAATGAATAATAGGAATAATAATAATCAAGAAAAAGCTGAAACTCCTCTTTCGCTAGCCTGGCGCGAATTTAAAAAGAATAAATTGGCTGTGTTAGGTTTAGTTATTGTAATTTTAGTTGCTCTTTCTGCTATATTTGCTCCGGTTATAACTCCTTATGATCCGGCACAAACTAATATATTAAAAACTGAAGAACCTCCAAGTGCTGAACACTGGCTGGGAACTGATAAAGTAGGAAGAGATATTTATACACGGTTAATTTATGGCGGAAGAGTAAGTATTATGGTTGGTCTTATTTCTATGATAATTTCAGTATCTATAGGTACAGTGATGGGACTATTAGCAGGTTACTTTGGTGGATTAGTTGATACTATTATTGCAAGATTAATAGATATTTTTCGGAGTATACCATTCTTAATTATAGCTATAACTATTGCTTCGATTTGGGGACCGGGTTTATATAGATTAATGGTTATTATTGGTGTTTTAAGTTGGACTGGAGTCGCACGTTTAGTAAGAGGCAAGGTTTTTAGTCTGCGAGAACGTGAATTTATACAGGCAGCACGAGCATCCGGTGGTAATGATCTCTGGATAATGTTTAAACACCTTTTACCTAACAGTATGGCCCCTATTATAGTTAATGCTACTTTAAGAGTGGCTTATTCGATAATTTCAGAAGCTGGATTAACTTTTCTTGGCCTTGGTGTACAACCACCAACAGCAAGCTGGGGTAGTATGTTAAAATCAGCTCAAAGCATTCATGTATTGGGATCAATGCCCTGGTACTGGATCCCGCCTGGAGTAATGGTTTTAATTACAGTTATGGGAATTAATTTTGTTGGAGACGGACTTCGTGATAGTCTTGATCCTCGTCAATATGAATAAATTTTTGTAATAATCTATAATTAATAATAAAAGAAATTTTTGGAAGATAAAGTGGCTAATTAAATCTTAGCCGCTTTATCTTTTTCTTATAAAAATTTATGTATGGAGGGTAAACATGTCAAAAGAATTAAAAGTAACTATATCCTTTTTTATAATCAGCTTTCTTTTAATATCAATTTTTAGTTTTTTGAATTGGTATCAGAAAAAAGATGAATTGAGGAATTTAAATCACATTGGACATCCAGATTGGTCTCAACCTCTTAAATTAGCTTCAGATATTTATAATTATAATTTTTCTGTAATATCTGGAGACAATAATTTAACATATTTTTATCTTACTCGTAATTCAGAAAATAAATATGAAACATTATTTTCAAAAAAGATTAATTTTGAAGGCAGTGTTATTAATAGCAAAAATTTATTTAGCAAAAAATCTTTAAATGATTTTGAGGTATATAAAGAAGATGATTTAATACATTTATATACTATTTTAGGTGATGATGATTCAAAGCAAAAATTAAAATATTTTCAACTTGACAGAAAATTTAATATAGTTAATGAATATATCATCAAAAGAGGACTTGATTATGCTTATGGTTTGAATCTTGTTAATTACAAAGATAATACATATATAACTTATAACTCAATGGTAGAAAACAATTATGAAGTTGAACTTTTAAAATATAATAATTCTAAAAATAAATTATTAAAAGAGAGAGAATTAAATAATTATGAAGATGCAAGATTACCAGAAATTAAAATTTATAATAATGAACTATATTTATCATTTTTAAAATTGAATCCCCAAAAAAAATATCAAATAGGTAGTAGTTCAAGAGTAAATAAATATATTTTATTTTTAGAAAAGTATAACTTAAATCTGGGGAAAAAAACTAAAGCAAAAAAATTAGATAGTGCATTTTTAAAAGATGAAAGAAGTCAGCCAAAGTTAAATATTATTAATGATAATGAATTTATAGTTTTTTATCATAAATTTCAGGATCTTAAAAAAGAAATTTTGATGAACCAGGTAAAATATAATATAAAAGAGAATAAAGTAGTGAGTAAAAAAGAAACTGGAAAAAATATAGTAAATATTGATATTGCAAATAATAATGAAAAAATTATATATGCAGGACAGAGCAAGCGAAAATCAATTCTTTATATATCAAAATTTAGTAATTTAAATGATCCTGATTTGAAATCTCAGAGACTTTTTACTAAAAAGAATTTTTCCTATAATCCTAAATTTTTGAGAATCAACAGCAATGAATTTTTAAGCTGGATTGAAATGGAGAATGGGAAAAATAATATTTATTATGCAAACACTTTAAACCCTAATAATCCTGGCTTTTTTGAGATTATTGGATTGGAATTTAGTGAAAATAAAATGAATTATATTACAGCACCTCTCTACTTTATTTCAATGCCTATTTTATCTATATTTAGAAATCTTTATATTTTAGCAATAGCAGTTATCACTCTAGCGTTATTGTATTATTTGAATTATAAATATGATAATAGTATGCTTAGACTTATTAATAAAAATATTTATGTTTCTTTTATAATAGGAGTAATAAGTATTATTTTATTTATTTTGTTTTTCTTAAAATTTAGTGTGCTATTTTATCCAGGTTCACCTCCGGATAATATGATTATGTTAATTTTATTGGCCTCATTTGTTGGAGTCTTATTTATGCTTCGATTTTTCAGGACCAATAGTAGTCAGGCTATTCTAGTCGGGTTAGCAGCTTCAGCTTTATGGATATATTGGTGTTCTCAAATAAGCATGTTGTTTCATGCTTATAAATATTTTTATTGATAATATTTTAACCAGAAATATTTTGCATGATTAATTAAGCTGTGATAGAATTTAATATAGAATGTTATAATTTTCAAATTTTAATTATATAAATGTTAATAGGAGGAATCTATATGGAAGATAAAGAAAAGAAATTAAGGCAAATTAATCAACAATTGAAAGCTTTAGTAAGTGGTGAAGATGATTATCTTGCTAATTTAAGCAATGCGGCTGCTTTACTTTATAATGAGTTGGAAAAAGTTAATTGGGCTGGTTTTTATCTTATGAAAGAGGGAGAATTAGTTTTAGGACCTTTTCAGGGTTTACCTGCCTGTATAAGAATAAAAGTAGGTAATGGAGTTTGTGGAAGTGCAGTTGAAGATGAAAAAACATATGTAGTTGAAGATGTTCATCAATTTGAAGGACACATTGCCTGTGATTCAGCTTCTGAATCTGAAATTGTAGTTCCTTTATATGCTGATGAAAGAATAGTAGGAGTACTGGATATTGATAGTCCTATAAAAGAAAGATTTGATGATATAGATAAAAAATATCTTGAAGAATTCGCAAAAATAATAAGTAAAGAAAGCAAATTTCAAATGGATGCTCTTGAATCTTTAAAAAGCAGGCGTTCTGTAAGAAGTTTTAAAGATAAAAAAGTAGAAGATGAAAAAATTATTGAGATGATTGATGCTGCAAGACTGGCACCGAGTGGTAAAAATATTCAACCTGTGGAGTATTTAATAATCCAGGATGAAAAAAAGAGAAAAGAAATAACAGAGATAGCCTCTGGAGGAGATTTTATTGCTGAAGCACCTCTTTGTATAGCAGTAATTAGTAAAAAATGTGAACATGATATAGAAGATGGTTCTGCTGCTACAGAAAATATACTAATTTCTGCAAAGGCCCAGGGGCTTGATTCCTGCTGGGTAGCAGGTTATAAAAAAGATTATAGTTCAGGGATAGAAGAATATTTTTCATTACCTGAAGATTATAGATTAATTTCTCTTTTGGCAATTGGTTATTCCAATAAAGATCCTGAACCACCAGCTAAAAAAAGTATTGAAGAGGTTATTCATTATGAAAATTTTGATTTAGAAAGAGAGGTATAAAAATGAAAAATTTAAATAAAGATTCTGTTGTTTATAAAATGAGTTCTAAAAACAAAGAAGTTTTAAAAATAGAATCTGGTGAAGAAATAACAATAGAGAGTTATGATTGTTTTAAAAATGAATTAAAATCAGAAAATGATAGTTTAGATGAATTTAATTGGGATTATGTAAATCCGGCAACAGGCCCTGTTTATATAAATGATGCCAAACCAGGAGATATTTTAAAAATCAAAATAGAAGATATAGAAATAGCAGATCAGTCAGTTATGGTTTTGGCCCCAGGTGAAGGTTTAATGGGAGATAGAATTAAAGAATCTACAACAAAAATTATTAAAATAGAAAATGGAGAAGCAATTTTTTCTGATAATATTAAAGTTCCTATTAAGCCTATGATAGGAGTGATAGGTACTGCCCCTGCAGAAGAAGATATTCCTACTGGAACTCCAGGTGATCATGGGGCAAATATGGACTGTAAAAGAATGACAGCTGGAAATACCCTCTATCTTCCGGTAAATGTTGAAGGTGGATTATTGGCTTTAGGTGATTTGCATTCTGTTATGGGAGATGGTGAGGTAGCTGTCTCAGGAGCAGAAACTGCAGGAAAAGTAAAATTAAAAATAGATGTGATAAAAAATAAAAAAATGCCACTTCCTTTACTTGAAAGTGCTGATAAGGTAATTACTATAGCTTCAGCTAAAACTCTTGACCAGGCGGTTAAAGATGCTACAAATAATATGGTAGATTATTTAGTTGAAAATTATGATTTTGATTTTGAAGAAGCTTCAATGCTTTTAAGTCTTATAGGTGATGCAAGAATTTGTCAGGTAGTAGATCCTTTAAAAACAGCTCGTTTTGAAATTGAGAAGAAATATCTTAAATAATTAAATTGAGGGGGCAATATTTTGGATACTAATCAAGATAAATTAGTTATGCAGGCAGTACAGGGAAAAATATCTCATCCTGCAGCCGGAAATTTACCTTTTAGAGTTGATAGGGAAGGGAAAGCAAATGTTTTACCAGGTACAGGAGGGATATCGTATAATGTTCAGGTAGGAGATCCAGCTTTTGGTTGGGCCGGAGATCATATTGAGCCTGGAGTAAGTATGAAAATATCTGATAATAACCGTTCAAATGATAATTATGGTCTTGGTTTATTAACCTGTATAGGTAATAAGGCAAAAGTTGTTAGTGGAAATGCTGAAGGAGCTGAAGGTATAGTTACCGGACTTCACGGTGGAATAAATCATGTGATTATTTATTTTGAAAATGAAGATTTAGAAAAAATGAAAATAGGTGATGAAATATTAGTAAAAGCCTATGGACAGGGGCTGGAAATTCCAGAATTTCCTGAAATTAAATTATTCAATCTCGATCCAGAGTTATTGAAAAAGATGGATATTAAAGAAAAAGATGATCATATTGAGGTTCCAGTAAAAGCAAAAATACCTGGGAAACTAATGGGGTCAGGTATTGGTGCATCAACTGTAGGTATGGGTGATTATGATATTACTACTGGTGATAAAGAACTTATAAAAGATCTTGGTATTGATAAATTAAAATTAGGTGATCTTGTTTATCTTGAAGATTGTGATAATACTTATGGTCGTGAATATAAAAAAGGAGCAGGGAGTATTGGTATAGTTGTTCACAGTGATTGTATAAAAATGGGTCATGGCCCGGGAGTTACTACTTTAATGACTGCCAAAAAATATAAAATAAAACCTCAATTAAATGACAAAGCAAATATTGCAGAATTTTATAATTTAAAGTAGAAAATTTTAAAATTGTTGACAATTTAAAGCCGGGAATATTTTATTTTGCATGATAAAGTGTTAATATATAAAAGCGAACATTCAATATATTCAATAAAAAAGCAATATAAAAAAAGATTTTAAGAAAATAATTAAATAAATAAAGTATTCCCGGAATATTTTTGATTAATCAAAGATAATCGACATTTACTATACCTCTAACACTTGACTTTTTAACAATTATAGTGTATGCTTAATTAAGAAAAATTATTTTTTTGGTTAATATTTTTAATTTTCAAAATCATTTCGGCGGAGGTGATTGTTTAAAAATTATTTGAAGAATGTTTAAGATTTTTAATTTAAAGAATTTTAAAAATTATATGGGGGGAAAATAACTTGAAGAAAATACTTGTTTTAACGTTAGCTTTGGCTATGGTTTTTGCTGTTGGATTTGGAGTTATGGCTCAAGATCAGGATCCTGAAGAAGTTATAAGAGATTATACTTATGGAGGTACTATTCATTTAGCAGAAACTCAGTCTCCAGAAGGTATGTTTAACCCACTTTATTCTGAAACTACTTATGATGCTGATATTGTTGACCTTGTTTTTGAAGGTTTAACATATGTAGATAAGAATTTCCAGGCTCAACCTGCTTTAGCACAAAAATGGGAAGTAAGTGAAGATTATAAGACTTATACATTCTTTTTAGATAATAGAGCAGAGTTCCATGATGGAGAACCAGTAACTGCTGAAGATGTTAAGTATACTTATGAAATGTTCTTACACCCAGACTATTCTGGAGTTCGTGCATCTAACTTTACACCTATTCTTGGTGCAGAAGAATTTCAAAATGGAGAAGCTGATGAAGTTAGAGGAATTAAGGTAATTGATGATTATACTATTGAGATTACCCTAAGTAAGGTACATGCTCCTTTCTTAACCGTTACTACTGGATTTGGAATTCTTCCAGAACATATTCTAAGTGAATATGATCCTGTTGATATGAAGAAAATTGACTTTAATCAAAATCCAATAGGTTCCGGTCCTTTTGAATTTGTTGAATACAAAACAGATGAATATACAAGACTTTCAGCTTTTGAAAACTATCGTCAAGGCAGACCATATCTTGATAATGTAGTTTGGAGATATGTTGATGAGCCTGCATTAGTTATTATGTTAGAAAAAGGCGAAATTGACTATGCTCAAATTATGGCTTCACAGTTTGATAGAGTTAAAGACATGAATAATGTAACTGTTCATAAACAAGTTAGAAATGGTTTTGGTTATTTAGCATTTAACCTTGTGGGAGATTCTCCAGTAGCTGATCAGGCTGTACGTCAGGCTGTTGCTTATGGTGTTAACAGAAAAGGATTCCAGGAAATGGTTATGAATGGACTTGCTGTTAATGTTAACTCTCCTATTTCTCAGGCTAGCTGGGCATATACTGATGATTTAAATCAGTATCCTTATAATCCTGAAAAAGCAAAAGAAGTTCTTAGAGAAGCTGGTTGGGAAATGAAAGATGGATTATGGCATAAAAATGGAGAACCACTTTCCTTTACTATTAATGCATCTTCTGGTTCAGAATTTATTAACCAGTTAGTTGCTCTTGCTCAGGATAATTTAAATGAAATTGGTATGGATGTTGAAATTAGAAAATTAGAATTCAACACTATGACTGAAAGAGTTGACAACAACGAATTAGATGTTTGGTTTATGGGTTGGAGTTTCGGTGCTGATCCTGATCCATACAATGTATGGCATACAGAAGGTGACTGGAACAGAGTTGGTTATGGTAATGAAGAGACAGATCAACTTATCGAAGAAGCACGTACAACTCTAGATCAGTATACCAGAAGACAGCTATATGTTGAATTCCAGAAAGAATGGAATAAATCAATGCCTTACCTACCAATGTATGCTAATATTTATCCACAGGTTTTAAATAAGCGTGTACGTGGTTTTGATCCTAATCCAATAGCTATGAATCCATTTGGTCAGGGATGGGAACTTCTTAAAGAAGTATGGATTCCAAAGTCTATGCGTAAGTAAATTTAATTTACTTAAATAATGTAATATTGTTATAGGATGAAAAGTGTCAAAAATAAGTAGATGGGGTTATATAGCCCCATCTGCTCTATGTATATATAATTTTTTAAAGGGGGTAAATAATGTCTCAATATATAATCCGTAGATTACTACAGGGGATTCCAGTAATATTATTAGTATCCTTTCTCATTTTTATACTTATTAATATGGCCCCAGGTGATCCAATAGCTCGTCTGCAAAATCCAAATATTACTCAGGAAGATTTGCAGGCAAAATATGAAGAACTTGGGCTTAATGACCCTATTCCCGTTAGGTATGCAAGATGGTTAGGTGATTTTGTTACCGGGGATTTTGGTTATTCAATGGATTCAACACGGGCTCCAGTAAATGAATTAATTGCTGAAAGATTAAAACCTACTCTTTTCTTAACAATTGGTGCAATGTTATTAAGTATTATTTTGGCGATTCCAATAGGTATTATATCGGCTACGCGGCAGTATTCATTGTTTGATTATGGAGCAACGCTTGGAGCATTTTTAGGAGTTTCAATACCTAGTTTTTTCTTTGGACTTGTTCTTCTTTTCTCATTTTCTCTTAAATTAACCTGGTTTCCATCAGGTGGATTTACAGATGCGATGGGAAATAACACATTCTTTTCTTATTTGCATCATGCTACTTTACCAATAATAGCTTTAGGATTGGCTAGAGTGGCCAGTATGACTCGTTATATGCGTTCAAGTATGTTAGAGGTTATCAAGGAAGATTATATTAGAACAGCTAGAGCTAAAGGTTTAAAGGAAAAAGTAGTTATTTATAAACATGCTTTACGTAATGCTTTAATTCCAGTAGTAACTTTGATAGGTTTATCAGTTCCACTTTTATTTGGTGGAGCAGTTATTATTGAAGAGGTTTTCTCTTATCCAGGCATGGGACGACTTTTAGTTAGAGCAGTCTGGCAGAGAAATTATACAGTGATTATGGGAGTAGATGTATTAGTTGCTGTTTTAGTTTTCCTAGGAAACTTATTAGCTGATTTCTTATATGTAATTGTCGATCCAAGAATACAATATGATTGATAAAGGAGGGAATATTAATGAGCCAAAATAACAAATCAAAAGCAGAATCACCATGGTCTATGGCCTGGAGGCACTTTAAGAAAAACAAAATGGCTCTTTTTGGATTATTTTTGCTTACAATAATTGTACTTTCAGCTATTTTTGCTCCTTTGTTGGCTCCACATGATCCTAATAAAACTAATATTTTACAGGCTAAACAGGCACCGAGCAGTGAATTTCCATTAGGTACAGACCGAGTTGGAAGAGATATTTTATCTCGAGTTTTATATGGAGGTAGAGTCAGTATATCAGTTGGAGTTGTAGCTATGTCAATCTCAGTTACACTTGGTACTCTTATTGGCTTAATGGCTGGCTATTTTGGCGGCTGGGTTGATACAATTTTGTCTAGAATTATTGACGTTTTCCGAAGTATACCATTTTTAGTTATGGCGATTACGATTGGTGCTATTTGGGGACCTGGACTTTATAAATTAATGGTTATTATAGGTGTTTTAAGTTGGACTGGTGTTGCAAGGCTTGTTAGAGGTAGAGTTTTAACTCTTAGAGAAAGAGAATTCATTCATGCTTCTCGGGCACTGGGAAGTAATGATTTAAGGATAATGTTAAAGCATCTTTTTCCAAATGCTTTGGCTCCAATTATAGTTAATGCTACTTTGAGAGTTGCTTACTCAATACTTTCTGAGGCAGGATTATCTTATCTTGGACTTGGTATTATGCCTCCAACAGCAAGTTGGGGAAGTATGCTTAATGCAGCAAGGAGTGTATCAGTATTAGAATCAATGCCCTGGTTCTGGTTACCACCTGGAATCATGATCATTCTTACTGTTTTAAGTATTAACTTTGTTGGTGATGGACTGAGAGATGCTCTTGATCCTAAACTTCAAAAGTCATAAAAAATTGTAAAAAATTTGGGTTATGGAAATTAAAATGCGGTTACCATTTTGTTAATTCTCAGTGGATTTACATAGGTAACCGCAATTTTTATATTTAGATTTAAATTGAGGTGTTTACTATGAAGAAAAAAACATTAAAATCATTATTATTATTTTTGCTATTAAGTTTAATATTAGTTACTATTTTTAGTTTAGTTTATTGGTATGAATATCGAAATAATCTTGATGAACTAGATTATATTGGGAATCCTTCCTGGGAAGAACCACAAATTTTAGTTTCAGAATTATATACTGATAATTTTTCAGTAGTTAATGAAAAAGATAATTTTAATTTATTTTATATTGATAAAAATCCTGAGGGTATTAAAGAGACCTTATATATTAATCAATATAATTTGAATGGTGAACTTAAAAATAAGACAAAATTTAAAGAAGCTCAATCTTTAAATTATTTTTCTACTATTAATGATGATGAAGTTACTCATTTATTTACTATAGAAGGAGAAAAAGACTCTAAACAGGAATTGATTTATTATAAACTTGATAATAAAAATAATATAAAGGAAAAAAATGTGATTTTATCTGATCTTTCTTATACAATAAGTTTGATTAGTCATAAATTCAATGGTGATTTTTATCTTGGTTTAACAGCCGATAGAGAAAATAAAAATTATATTGAATTAATTAAATTTGATAAAGAAAATAATAAAATATTTAGGAGTAGTAGAGTAGAGTATAGTGAGGATAATCAGAGATTAGGGGTCCGTTACCCAGAATTTTTGTTTTACAATAATAAAATTTATTTGAGCTATTTAAGAGAAGATCCTTCTAAACTTTTTTCAAGTACATCAGATAAAACCAATAAAAGAGAATTAATTTTAGAAGTAGTTAATAATAGATTTGAAACTTTAGAAAATAGAAAACAAATTATTGATAGAGCTTTTAAGAGAGATAAAAATAGTAAACCAGTAATGGTCATAAATAATAATTATTTGTATATTTTTTATCACCATTATAATTTAGATGATAGACGTCTCTATATGAATAAAGCAACAATATCTTTAGAAAATATTAAGCTGGAAAATATTCAAAAATACGAAGATAATACTATTGCAGCTGTTGACTATTTAAAAAAGAATGATAAGCATTATTTGGTTTATAATAAATTTGAAAATATAAATTCCTCATTGTACTTATCAGAAAATGAATCTCTTCAAAATAATAAGCCTGGAAATATATTATTTAGTCAATATAAAATGAGTTATAATCCTGAAATTTCTAATAATGAAAAAGGTTTACAATTAGTTTGGGCAGAGACCAATCATAATAGAAAAGATTTATATTATTCAACTAATATTGGTTCAAGAAAAGCTGGTTTTTGGGAAATAATTGGATTAAATGTTAGTGGTGAAAGCTCAGTATTTTTTATAGCTCCTATTTACTTTTTAGCTTTACCGGTACTTAGTGTTATTAGAAATTTTCATATTATATTTGCTGCTGGAGTTGTTTTGATTTTACTTTATATTATGGCAAACAGGTTTAACTTATCTTCATTTAAAAACAAATTAGATAATGTATATATATCATATATACTTATAATGTTAGCTTTTGGAATTATTGCCTACTTTATTACAATTCCAGAATATTTTTTCTTTCCAGATGTGCCTTTAAGTAAATATATACCTTATATTTTTGGAACATCATTTATTGCTGTTTTATTGATGTTAAGCAGAAGTGAGATTGATACTGAAGCCAGTCCGTTTTTGGCAATAGCTGGAGTAACATTATGGATGTACTGGGTTGCTCAAATAAATTTAGTATTTTCTCTTTCTCATTATTTCTTTTAAATTTTAGTTCATCAAATTATTTTTTGAAGATTTGAACATTTATCTTAATATTTATTTTAATTTGTGTTATAATATTAATTAAGAGAAATTAATCATTTGTATTTATATATCTTGACAATAATTATAAGAATTGTTAGAATGATAACAGTAACGATTATTAATAAAAGGAGTGGATAAATCTATGGTAAAAAATGATATGACTGCACAAAATCTTCGTTCAGCTTTTGGTGGAGAAAGTCAAGCCTATCAAAGATACAAAGTATGGGGTGACAAAGCTGAAGAAGATGGCTATCCCAATGTAGGATTACTTTTTAGAGCTATTGCCTATGCAGAAGAAGTTCATGCTTCAAATCACTTTGAAGCTTTAGACAATGTAGATGGAGATTTTTTAGTTGCCTCAAATGCAGGTTATGGAATTGGTGATACAGTTGAGAATCTTGAAGGTGCTAGAGAAGGAGAATTATTTGAGATCAATCAAATGTATCCAAGTTATCAATTGGTAGCTAAAGAACAAAAAGAAAATGAAGCTATTCGTTCTTTTCACTATGCTATTGAAGCAGAAAAAATACATGCTAAGATGTTTTTAGATGCAAAAGATTCAGTTAAAAAGGGTAATGATATTGAATTAGAATCTGTTAGTGTTTGTGAAGTTTGTGGCCATACTGTAAAAGATGGAACTCCTGATGAATGTCCTATTTGTCAGGCGAAAAAGGAAGAATTTAAAGAATTTACAAAATAAAAAGGGGGATTTCAAATGTCAAAATATGATTTAAAGAAATTGGAAAATGAAAAGTCTGAGGATAAGACAGCTCTTGAGAAAAAACATGTTCCTTACATCCAGGCACCTGATAAAGTTAAAAAAGGTGAATATTTTGATGTAAAACTCACTATGGGTAAAGAAATTGATCACCCAATGGGACCTGACCATTATATTCAATATGTAGAGTTATATGCTGATTATTATCAATTAGCAAGAGTAGATTTTACACCAGAATCAAAGGCTGAAGTAACTTTAACAATTAAACTTGAAGAATCCTGTACCTTAAGATCATTTATTTTCTGTAATTTACATGATCAGTGGGAAGCTGAAAAAGAAATTACTGTTGAGTAATGTTGAAAATAATTAAATAGTACTTAAGTAACCGGCAGAATTTTTCTGCCGGTTTTTCTAGTGTATAAATAATATTATCTATTTTGATGTTTGGCTCTATCTCCTCCGATAAGTCTTGGTCTTGTTCTAGCTGCAGTTAAATGAGCTTCACCTATATTTTTAATACTTAATCTAACTGGAACAACTACATTTTTTAAATGCATACCTATAAAACTATCACCGATATCCATTCCCAGATGACCTTTTATTTTATCAACCATAACTGGGTCTGAAAAATTATTATAAGCAGCAGTAGCTAACCCACCTCCAGCATTTCTATGAGGTATGACATTTACTTCTTCTAAATTATATTTATTTAAACATTCTCTTTCAACCACAAGAGCTCTATTAGTATGCTCACAACCCTGAACTGCTAAAAATATATTTTCTTTTTTGATTAATTTTAATAAAGTTTTAATTATTATTTTTCCTAAATTTAAATTTGTTTTTGATCCAATTTTTTTACCCTGTATTTCACTACTACTACCACCTAAAATTAATATATCTCCTTTTGCTGGATTTGATTTTTCTATAAGTTCCTGAAAAGCAGTAGTAAAATCATTTATTAATTTTTTATTTTTCATAAATTTCACCTCAATTATCGTATTTTTTCTATTATAACATTTGTATTATAATAATAAAATATTATGTTTGTTTCACAATGTAATTATATTTATTCATATATAATGGTTTTTAACATAATTAACTCAAATATTAATTCTATTATGAAAAGAAAAAGACAAATTAGTTGACAATTGTAAAATCGATATGATATACTTTTTTTAGAAATTTAGATAGTTAATATTATAACAAATGAATTAAAGGGATGATAAAATGTTAGAGAATGTAAATATGATCCAATGGTTTATAGCACTTATTCCAGTTATGTCTATTTTAGTTTTAATGATGTTTCTGCGCTGGAGTGGAGGTAAAGCAGGTTCTTTTACCTGGATTTTGGCTTCAGTTATTTCTTTTTTGGTTTTTGGTGGTAATTTTAGATTAATTTCTATTGCTTCTTTAAAAGGGCTCTGGACAACAGTATTTATATTATTTATTATCTGGGGAGCAATGACTCTTTTTAATATAGTTGATAGAGTAAATGGTTTTGAAGTTATAGCAGATAAATTTACAAGTTTAACTGGTGGAGATAAACTTTTACAATTATTAGTGGTTGGTTGGGCTTTGACTACTTTTGTACAGGGGGTTACAGGTTTTGGTACTCCTATAGCTGTTTCAGCTCTTTTATTAGTTGGTCTTGGATTTAAACCAATAGTTGCAACAGCTTCTTCTCTTATAGGACACGCCTGGGCAGTAGGTTTTGGGTCTTTAGGTTCTTCTTTTGGAGTATTAGTGAATTTAAGTGGTTTGGAATCTTCAGGGCTTGCTTTTTGGAGTAGTCTTTTTTTGGGAGCAATTTGTCTTATGACAGGTTTAGCCATTTCTTATTTATATGATGGTTGGAAAGGTTTGAAACATGGATTGCCTGCTGTTTTAATGATGGGTATTACTATGGGAGGAACCCTGATTTTAGTTGCTAATTTTGTTTTACCATATATTGCTTCCTTGGCTGCAGGTACTATAGGTTTAATAGTGGGGGCGCTGGTTTTACCTAAATTTAAGTGGTATAAAAAAGGAAAATCAGAAGTTCCAGAAGAAAAAGAACATAAAATAGATTTTCATACAGCTTTTGCTCCATATTACTTTTTGTTAGGTTTTGTTTTTGTAATATATCTTACCCCTTTAAATGATATATTATCAAAATATAAAATTGGTTTTTCTTTTCCCCGGACTGCAACTTCTCTAGATTTTGTAAATAAAGCAGTTGAATCCTATTCACCAATTTCTATTTTGACAACTCCGGGAACCTTAATTTTACTGTCAGCAATTTGTTCAATTTTATTTTACAAATATAAAGGGCTCTGGAAAAAAGAATACAGTCAAACAATTTTTAGTTCTATTGCATCTCAGGCCTTACCTTCAACAATTACAGTTATGTCAATGAGTATGATGTCAGTTGTTATGATGGATTCTGGTATGATTAATCTCTTAGCACAGGGGACAGCAATGATGGCTGAAAGTGTTTATCCTATAGTATCTCCAATTATAGGTATATTAGGTACTTTTATGACTGGGAGTACTACTTCTTCAAATATATTATTTAGTGCCTTTCAAAGAGATGTTGCTGAAATAATTGGAATTAATAGTCTGGCAATTACTTCCCTACAAACAACCGGTGGCTCTTTAGGTAAAATGATGACCCCAACAACAATTGCCTTAGGAACAGGAGTTACTAATATTGTTGGTCATGAAGGAGAAGTCATGAAAAAGACAATGGGTTATGCAATTGTAATGGCTTTAATAGTGGGAATTGCTTCTTATATAATTTTATAAAATCAAAAGATGAAAAGAAAGGAGATAATTTAAATGGATGAAGTTGATAAGCAGATTTTAAGAGTTCTTGAGGATAATGGAAGAATGAGTTATGCTGAGTTGGGTAGAAGACTTGATTTAACAAGGGTTAGTATTAGAGAAAGAATAGTCAAATTGCAAAAAAAAGGTATAATTGAAAAGTTTACAGTAGTAATAAATCCGGAAAAAGTTGATAAAAAATTATCTGCGTTTTTTGAAATAGATGTTGAACCAAATCATTTAGATGAAGTTGCAAATGAGTTGGCTAAAGAAGAAAGGGTATATAGCCTTTATTTGATGACAGGAGCCAGTACTCTTCATATGCATTCTTTGCTTAAAAACCAGGATGAACTAGAAGATTTTTTAATAAATAAAATTTATTCGCAAAAAGGAATTACAAGAGTAAAAAGTAATATTATCTTAAAGAGGTATAAAAGCAGAGAAGGAGGGGCTCGCCTCTAATTATTCCAGCCCCTTTTTTCTAATTCAGTAATATTTAAATCAGGATTATTTCTTTGATAATTTTGCCTCTTCTTTTTGGAGGCAGAATTTTTCTTTTTATTTTTATACTTAACAGGTTCCATGCCTTCATTAACCAGTTCATGGATTGCTACCAGAGCAGTATCAATTTTTATGTTTCCATCAATAACCTGAGTTAAAATTTCATTAACTTTATATTGTAATTTTTCAGGGGCTCCAATAACATCGACTAAAAGATCATCAACTTCATTTTTGAGATTATTCAAACTTGCTTCATTAAGCTTTTCTTCGTTTTTTTGAATTGATTTTCTAATTTTAATAAGACGTTTAACAGTTTCTGTACGTGATAACAATCTTAATCCCACCTTTATTTCTGTCTATAGTCTGTTTCTGCACTGCTTTTAAAAGCAACTTTATAATTTTTTACCATTTTCGCTACTCTAGATGCCGTATTTCTGGCAACAGTTTTTAATCTTTCATTATCTATTGGAGAACTTTCTTCTTTTAAAAAAATCTCGAAATTATGATTTGAGGTAAAAATAGTAGCTAAATTATTTTTTAGTCTGTAATCAACCCAGTAAAATATAGTTTCCATAATAAAAGGTGTATATCTTATTTCATTAAATATATCATCTAAAACTACAAGTTGAGCATTTTTAACCCGATTGAATATTTCCGATTGTTTAAATTCAATTCCATTTTCACTATAATCATTTTTTATGTCCTGTAAACCTTCTGATACATTTATAAAATAAACAGGAGTCCAGGTTGTTGTTCTTCTGTTAATTCCATAACGAACAACTTCATTTTCCTCATATTCTCTTTCAGCAATTTTTTGAGCTGCATATTTTAAAATAGAAACTGCCAGGTGTGTTTTACCTATTCCTGGATATTCACTTAGTATATAAAGAGATTGAGGTTTTTTTATGGCAGCATCAATATGTTTACCATAATTTTTTATTTTCTTATAAGGCTTTAGATTTTCCTTACTTAAAACATTTTCATCAAAATTATTAAAAGTACAATCCCGATAAAGTGGATCTATATTAGCGTTTTTTATAATTTCTTTTCTTAACTTTTTGATCATTTTCTTTTTGGGAACTTCTTTAATTCCAGCCTTTTTCTTCGAGTTCTTTGATGTCATGGAGCTTTTTTCTTTTTTCTTTTGCTCTATTATTTTTCTGAATTTGTCGCTCATATTCTTCTCTTTCACCCCTTTCTTCCTGGAAATCCTCCCAGGTCAAAACATTTCTTTTAAGAAAATTATGTAGGACATTTAGGGCATAATTTACAGGATTACCTTCCGCATTTTCAGAACTTAATTTCATAACTTCTATAATGACTTCTTCCTGAATTCCATCATCTATAAAAGATATGAATTTTTCAAGATTAACTGGTGTTAATTGTTGGGTACCAAAAATATCAGACCATTTTTTGGCAATTTTACTACCTTTTTGTTGACAGAGAGTTTGATCTTTATCTTTTATTTTTGTTAATTTTAAATAAGTAGCTATTTTATTAGATGGATTATTAACTATATTTTCTGTACACCAGTTGTCCTCAATTAAGTTATTTAATGTGTTATTTATTTCATTAATTGAAAGTGAAGATTTTTTAGCTAAAATTTTCTTTCCAGGAAAAGTTTCTTTGGCATTGTTAAATAAAATTATTAATACGAGTTTTTCTTTATGATTAAGATTTTTATCCTTAATAATATATTCAACAATTTCCTCAAATCTTCCTTTATCAATATAATTTAAAATTTCATTTTTCATAATTTTTCCCTCTTTCTAATATCAAAATAATAACATATTAGCTTCTTTATTTCAATTTTTAGAGTGATTATAAAACTTGTTAGAATTAAAAAACTTTGGTATAATTTATTTAACTAAAGTTAACTAAAAAAGAGTCACAAAGGGGGATTTTCATGAAAAATAAAGAAATAAAATTGGATGTAAATAATATGTTGGAAAATATGGTTGGAAAAGAGCATGGAATTTCTAAAGATGCTATTATAGATTTTCAGGAAAAAACTAATTTAATTCACGAAAAAATAAAAGAAGATAGAGCAAATAGAGAAATGGGTTTTATGGATTTGCCTGCTCAATCTGAAAAATTGATAACTGAAATTGAAGAAGAAGTTGAGAAGAGAAAGGGATATGAAAATTTTGTAGTAATTGGGATAGGAGGTTCTGCTTTAGGTAATATAGCCCTTCAAACTGCCTTAAATAAACCGTATTATAATTTTGATTCTAAAAAGAGAAATGGTAGTCCTCGTCTCTTTGTACCTGATAATGTAGATCCAGTGCGTTTACAATCTTTACTGGATAGTTTGGATCTTGAAAAAACTTTATTTAATGTTATTACTAAATCAGGTAGTACTGCTGAAACAATGAGTCAGTATTTAATTGCCAGAGAAGCAGTAGCAAAAGAAGTAGGAGAAGATAAATTAGCTGAACATTTTATTGCAACAACCAGTAAAGACTCAGGTTATTTGCGAATTATTGCTGAAAGAGAAAATTATAAAACTTTTCATATTCCAGATAATGTAGGTGGAAGATTTTCTGTTTTAACACCGGTAGGTCTCATTTCAGCTGCTTTTTGTGGAATTGATATAAGGGAATTGTTAAAAGGTGCAGCAGCTATGGCTGAAAGATGTTCCACTTCTGATTTAAAAGAAAATCCAGCTTATTTAAATGGATTACTAAATTATTTAGCTTACAATCAGGGAAAAACTATTTCGGTAATGATGCCTTATGCTCATCAACTAAAAGATATGGCTGACTGGTATCGACAATTATGGGCTGAATCTTTAGGAAAAGAAGTTAATCGCAGTAATCGAAGAATAAATGTAGGTCCAACTCCAGTTAAAGCTTTAGGAGCAACCGATCAGCATTCTCAGGCTCAACTTTATATGGAAGGACCTTATGATAAACTAATTACTTTTATTGAAGTTGAAAATTTTGAAGATGAGGTAGAAATACCTGCTCTTTATGATGATATTGAAGGAGTTAATTATCTAGGTGGACATACCCTTAATGAATTAATCAAAACTGAAAAGAAGGCAACGGAGTTAGCACTTACTGAAAGAAATAGATTAAATGAAACAATAATTCTACCGGAAATAAATGAAAATACAATAGGACAGTTAATCTATATGTTAGAATTACAAACAGCATTTACAGGAGAACTTTTTGATATTAATGCATTTAATCAGCCAGGTGTTGAGTTAGGCAAACAATATACTTATGGTGTTTTGGGAAGAGAAGGGTATGATGAAATGAAAAGAGAATATGACAAAAAACCAGAACATGATAAAAATTGGATTATATAAAATAAAGAAAACCTCCTGCTAACTGATGTGAAGCAGGAGGTTTTTAAATACTATACAATTTTTAATAAAATAATGCTCCACCAGGACCGATTGGTAAGTTAAATACAAACCAGATTACAAGTAAAACAGCCCAGGCGATAAAGAAGGCTACAGAATATGGTAACATTGTAGAAATAAGGGTACCAATACCTAATTCATCATCATATTTTTTAGCAAAGGCTATAATAATTGCAAAATAGGGCATTAGTGGAGAGATGATATTTGTTGTTGAATCTCCAATACGATAGGCCATTTGTGCAAATTCAGGTGAATAATCTAACTGCATGAGCATTGGCACAAATACTGGAGCCATAATTGCCCATTTAGCTGTAGCACTACCAATAAAGATGTTAATAAGAGCAGCAACCAGGATAAAAACTAAAATTAAAGGTAAACCTGTAAAATTAATAGCCTGTAAAAAGTCTGCTCCTTTAATAGCTAAGATAGTACCTAGATTTGACCAGCTAAAGTAAGAAACGAATTGTCCGGCTGCAAAGGCTAAAGCAATATATCCTCCCATATCAGCCATTGTTTCTTCAAAATAATCTGCTACATCATCACTATTTTTTATTGTCCCTGCTGTTTTACCATAAGCAATACCAGGGATGAAAAAGAAAATAGCAATAAGAGGTACCATACCATTAACAAAAGGAGTAATAGTTTTTATAAGACTACCGTCTTCTCCTCTTAATACAAAATGGGAGAGAACTGCAATACCTAAAACAGTAATAATCATCCAGATAAAGGCTGATTTTAAACCTTTGCTTTCTTCTGGTTTAACTTTATCCATTTCTTCACTGTGTTCACCATGATATTCTCCAAAACGAGGGGCAACAATTTTTTCAGTTACCCAGGTACCAACAATAGTAACTAAAAATGTGGAAGCAATCATAAAATACCAGTTAGCAGTAGGTACAACTGTATATCCTTTGTCTATAAGCTGAGCAGCCTCAGTAGATAGACCGGCTAAGAGTGGATCAAGAGCAGAGATTATTAAATTAGCACTAAATCCACCTGATACACCAGCAAAGGCTGCTGCAAGACCAACGAGTGGATGCCTGTCCTTGGCAGCAAAGATTATTGCTCCGAGAGGTACAAGAACAACATAACCAGCATCAAGAGCAAGGTTGGACATAATACCTGCAAAAACAACAACTGCAGTAATATATCTATCTGGTGCTCCCATAACTAATTTCTTTAGAGCAGCTGTTATTAAACCAGATTTATCTGCAATACCAACACCTAACATAGCTACCAATACAACACCGAGTGGAGCAAATTGGGTAAAGTTATTGACTGCTTGAGTAAAAACCCGTTGCAATCCAGATTTGGAAAGTAAGTTTACAGCTTTTATTGTCTCTCCAGTTCCAGGGTGTTGAACTGCTACATTAAATAAACTTATAAACCAGGAAATAAATAGTACAAAACCAGCAAGTATGAAAAATAATATTATAGGTTGAGGTAATTTATTACCAACTCTCTCAATACCATTCAAAATTTTATCAGTAAGAGTTAAATCTTCTTTTTTAGTTTCAGGATTCATCAAAACCCTCCTTAAATATTTTTAATTATTAATTATAATATAAAATTAATATTAATTATACAATTATTGCTGTCCTCTAAATAGATCTCTCCCCTCCTTTCTGGACATATAGTCATATCTTAAAATGAAATTATTATGCAGAGATAATATAACTGCAAAATTTATGCCAGAAAAAGCAATCTTATAATTATTAGATAAATTCGTATTTAATTATTATTATTTATGGATTATTAGTTTAAAAGTTATATTTAAATTATTAGTTTAAAATAAATTTTGTAGATTACTGCAAAATAATTCATACCTGAAATATTTTTCGTGCAAAAATTACATAGAATAAATAAAATAATTATAATTGAATATAACTTAACTTGATGATAAAATAATTTTAAATAAACTAAAGAGGTGAAAAAAATGAATAATCTTGAATATAATGAGGTAGAAAAAAGTTTGAAAACCTGGTTAACTAATAAAGTAAATAAAGCAGGAGCAAAGGGAGCAGTAATTGGAATTAGTGGGGGAATAGATTCAGCGGTTACAGCTGTTTTATGTAAAAAAGTGTTTAAAGAAGATACACTTGGTATAATTCTTCCCTGTAACAGTAATAAAGAGGATAAAAAAGATGCCAAATTATTGGCTGAAAAATTTAATATTAATTATAAAGTAAAAGATTTATCTGACATTTATCATAAATTTGCAGTGAATTTAAAAGAAGATAAAATTCAAGAAGCAAAGATAGATAATAAAGACATGGCTTTAGCTAATATTAAACCCAGACTTAGAATGATAGCCCTTTATTATTATGCTTCTATAAATAATTATTTAGTTATAGGAACAGATAACTGGAGTGAACTTAAAGTAGGTTATTTTACTAAATATGGTGATGGAGGGGTAGACCTTGCTCCTTTAGGTAGATTGGTGAAAACTGAAGTAAGAGGTCTGGCCAAACATCTTGGAATTCCAGAAAAAATTATAAATAAAAAACCTTCTGCAGGATTATGGGAAGGACAGACTGATGAAAATGAATTAGGAGTTAGTTATAAAGACCTTGATCACTATATATTGACTGGTGAAGCAAGTGAAGAAGTAAGAAAAAGAATAGATAAACTGGCAGAAAAAAATGCTCATAAAACTGAAGCCATACCTATTCCTGCTCGACAGACTTTAGTATAAAATGAGGTGATAATTTTGAAAACTGAAGAAAGAAGAGAAAATTTATTTAAAAGATTAAAAAGCTCTAAAAGTGCTATTATAGGATCTGAACTGGCCGAAGATTTTGGAGTAAGTCGTCAGGTGATAGTTCAGGATATAGCTCTTTTACGAGCCAGAGGTGAAAAAATAATAGCTACTTCTCAGGGATATCTTTATCCAGAAAATGATAAAGATACAATTAAAGCAACTATTGCCTGTATACATGGTGAAGATGATGAGGTAGAAGAGGAGTTAATGACAATTGTAAATTATGGAGCTAAAATTATAGATGTAATAGTTGAACATCCTATTTATGGTGAGTTAAAGGGAATGCTTATGATTAAAAATCCAGCAGATGTTCAGGAATTTGTTAAAAATTATAAAAAAAATGATGCCAGTTTACTATCAAGTTTAACAGATGGAGTTCATCTTCATACAGTTGAGGCTTTAAATGAACAGGTTATTAAAAAAATAAAAGAAGAATTAAAAGAAAAGGGATATTTGCTTGAAAAATAGCAAGTATTTCTTTAATTTTTCAATTTAGTGTAAAGACACTTGACATTACACTCGCTTTTATATATAATTCTTCTGTACTATTACATAAAACAAAGAAGAGAGAGGGGGGCTAATAATGGATAAAAAAGAGCTTTCTAAATTGAGGAAATTTTGGGTATTATTTTTAATCATTTTGGTATTATCAGCTTATATAGTTCCCTATTTATTTTTAAGTAATTTTGAAACAATGAGTGGAGCATTTCTTTATTGGATTGTTTTTGCCTTAGTAGCAATTTTTTCAACAATTAGAATTACAAAATACTGGAGGGAATAGTAATGTCAAGTTTATATGTTTATATAGCAATTTTTATATATATTATTATCGGGTCAATAGTAGCCTATTTTGCCAGAAAAGGTATGAAAAAAGGATTAATTGAATATTTTCTTTCAGGAAGGTCAACTGGTGGTTTTGTAGCTGCTTTATCCTATAGTGCTACTACTTATAGTGCTTTTATGATGGTAGGTCTTGCCGGTTTCACCTATTCAGGAGGAGTGGGAGCCTTAGGTTTTGAGTTGATTTATCTTTCCGGTCTATCACTTGTTGCCTTTTTTGGTCCGCGTTTTTGGCTTGTAGGGAAAAAATTCAATTATGTTTCACCTTATGAAATGTTAGGAGATAGATATGATAATCAATGGATAGCAGTGATTGCTGCAGTTACTGCCTGTGTTTTTCTAATTCCTTATTTAGCAGTACAGCTAATGGGTGTAGGTTATTTAATGACAGGTTTATCAGGGGGAAGTATTCCCTTTATGGCCGGAGTTATAATTGCTGCTTTATTGGCGATAGCCTGGGCTTTAATTGCCGGTATGCGATCTGTAACCTGGACAGATTCTCTGCAGTCATTAATTATGATCGTAGTCAGTATTATAATTTTATTTTTTATTATTTATAAACATTTAGGTGGTTTTGTAAGCTTTTTTGGAAGTATAAAAACTGAATATCCAGATTTTTTAACAGTTCCTGGACCAGGTTTTTTTAATTTTAAAGCTTTTCTTGGATTGACTTTACCCTGGTTTTTCTTTTCTATTTCCAATCCTCAGGTAAGTCAACGTCTTTTTATTCCCCGTTCTTTAAAAGCAATGAAAACAATGATTAAAGGATTTTTGGCATTTGGATTTATTTACACTGTAGTTTCTGTTTTATGGGGATTTTCCACAAAGTTACTTATCCCTGGTCTGGAACAGGCAGATATGGCTACTCCTGCTTTACTTGGTTCTGAATATGTACCTCTAGTTTTAGGTCTTGTAGCAATGATTGGTATAACAGCAGCTGCAATCTCAACTATAGATTCTATTATGTTAACTCTATCATCTCTTGTAGTAAGAGATTTGTTTGCTAATCTGGGAGATGAAGAAAATATAAAACAGTTAAGAATTGGTAAAATAGTTATAATTATAATTGCATTTATTGGCCTTTTATTTGCCAGTCAGAAACTTGATTTAATTGCAACTTTATCTGTATCATCATCTGTAGGGTTATTAGTAGTTGTCCCTTCAATTTTTGGAGCTTTTTTCTGGAAAAAAGCTACAGCCGCCGGGGCATTGTCCAGTATTATTTTAGGTTCGGTCACTGCTATTTACCTACAATTCAGTGGATTAAAGCCTTTAGGACACTGGCCAGGAGTCTGGACTTTAATAGTAACTGTATTGGTATTTTTAGTTGTTAGTATGTTTACAGAAGCTCCAGAAGAAAAGGCAGAAGAATTTGTAGGATATTTAGATAAAAAACTTAATGAAAAAAATATTTTATAAAAAATTTGATTTTTTAATAGTAATCGTTTATTATGGTATAGAAAGATATTATTATACTTTAAGATAATTTTAAAATTTGATTCGAAAATTAAATATTAAGTACAAAAAGGTGCCTCGGACCACGGTCCGGGGAGAATAGGGAATCAGGTGAAAAACCTGAACGGGCCCGCCACTGTAACCAGTAAGTCCTTCTTATAATACCACTCGTTTTTACGGGGAAGGTAAAGAAGAATGTTAAAACTGGAAGTCAGGAGACCTGCCTTTTTGGAATTTACCTGCATGCTTCGGTCACAAGGATGTCAGGTGAGAGAAGTAACTTTTTTCCAATTATGGAATATCTCCCTGGCTCTGCTGATTTTTATGCAGGCCAGGTTTTTTTTATTTTCTAAAAAATTTAGTAGCAAAAGGAGGGACAAATGAAAAAAAATAATATTAAATTACTGACAAGGTTATCTTTACTTATTGCTTTAAGTGCAATTGCAGCTTATTTTCCACTTCCCAGTCCTACAGGCACTGTTGCCTTAGATTCAGCTCCAGGCTATTTTGCAGTACTGGTTTTTGGAGGATTTGAAGGAGCTATAGTTTTATTAATTGGTCATCTTTTTTCAGCTTTAAAATCAGGTTTTCCTTTAGGTGCTATTCACATCTTAATAGCTTTTTTAATGGGGGCTTGTGGAATTGCTTTTTATTGGCTGAAAACAAAATTAAATATAATAATTGCAGCGATAATTACTGTTTTAATTAATGGGATTATTCTACCATTATTTCTTATTCCTCTATTAGGAACTGGATTTTTTGCTGCTATGCTCTTACCACTTATATTTGGTTCATTAGTAAATATCTTTGTAGCAGTTATTTTGTTTAAATTATTGAAATCTAGATTGGATGGGATAGGTAATGGAAACTAAACGTGATATTTCAATTGTAAGTATTGGAGGTGGTCGATCTTTAGTAATTGCCTGTGATGTCAGTGGTGGGATTGGTCCTAAAAATGGAGATAAAGTCAAAGTAGATGGAAAAAAAGTTGGTCTGTATACCACTCGTGTTGCTTTAATGGAGGTTCTGGCAGTAGGAGCTAAACCAATTAGTGTTATAGATACTTTGAGTGTAGAGTATAATCCCACTGGTAAAGATATTATTAAAGGTATTGAAGAAGCTCTAAAGGAAAGCCAGCTTGATAAAAGTATTTTAAATGGAAGTACTGAAGATAATATTAATACTCAGCAAACTGGAGTGGGAATAACTGTTGTAGGCATTATAGAAAATGAACATCTAAAAATTAGTAATACAGATAGAGGAGATGTTTTGACAGCTATTGGCTTGCCATTAGTCGGGGAGGAAGTACTTGACCGTCCTGATATGAGAGCAGATATTTTTGACTTAAAAAAATTAAGTAAAAAAAACTATATTAAAGAAATGATTGTTGTAGGTTCTAAAGGTATTAAATATGAAGCTGAATTAATGGCAGAAATGTCAGATTTAGAGCTGAATTATGATCAGGGCTTAAAACTGGATTTAGAGAAATCAGCTGGCCCGGCAACTGTCATTTTAGTCTCTTTAGCAAAAGAGAATTTATTAAATTTAAGAAAAGATTTTTCTTATAAACCGGTTCATCAAATTGCTAAATTTATTTAAAACAAAATGGAGGTAATAAAATGAAAAATATAATGAAAAATAAAATTTCGATTATTGCAATACTGTTAATAGGAGTTATGGTAGTTTTTTCCGGTCAAGCACTTAAGGCAGCAGATTTTCCAGTAACAATCGAAGATGACCTAGGAGAAAAAGTTGAATTAACTGAAAAACCAGAAAAAATAATATCTATGGCCCCAAGTATGACTGAAATGCTTTATTCTTTAGGTTTAGGAGATAGAGTTATAGGAGTAACAAATTATGCTGATTATCCGAAAGAAGCTACTCAAAACCAAAAAATTGGTTCTGTTACTGACCCAAATGTAGAAAAAATTGTTTCCTTAAAACCAGATTTAGTTTTAGCTGCTGCAATTAATAAAATGGAATATGTAGAAAAGTTAAAAAGTCTGGGAATAAAAGTAGCTGGCTTTAATCCGACTAATATTGAAGAAACACTTAGTACAATGAATAAAGTTGGTGAAATTAGTGGAGAAAAGTATTTGGCCAAAGAATTAACCAAAAAGATGAGAGGTCAATTAACAGAAATAGAAGAATTAGTTGCAGAAAAATTAAAAGAAAATGAACGTCCTGATGTTTTTTATGAAATTTGGCATGATCCTTTAACTACAGCTGGAGAAGGAACATTTATTGATGATTTAATTCATACTGCCGGAGGGAGAAACTTAGGTGCTTTGGCTGAAGGAAGCTGGCCTCAATTTGATATGGAAACAATGTTAGTTGAAAATCCTGAAGTTTATATTTCCAGTCATCACAGTAGTGCTCATACTTTTACAAAAGAAGGTTTAAAAGAAAGACCTAATTACAGTGCACTTAATGCTGTAAAAAATGATAGAATTTATTTTATAGAACAAAATCTTGTAACCAGACCTTCACCTCGTATTATTTTAGGATTAAAAGATTTGGTAAAATCTATTTGGCCTGACTTAAAAGATGAAGTTGAAGGAATTTAATTATGTTAACTTTAGTTTTAGGTGGTGCCAGAAGTGGTAAAAGCAGTTTTGCTGAAAAATTAGCACAAAAAATTGGTGGAGATGAAGTGATATATCTTGCTACTGCTGAAGCTAATGATGAAGAAATGAAAAAAAGAATTGAGCATCACCAAAATAAAAGGAACAAGGAATGGAAAACTATAGAGGAACCTCTCGCATTAGGAGAGGTTCTTAGTTCCATTTCTGCTGGAGAAGTAGTCTTAATTGATTGTATAACAATTTTTCTAACAAATCTTTTGTTTTTGAATTCAAATAAAGATGAAAAAATTAATTATGATGAAAAAGAAGATATAATTATGAATAAAATTAAAAAATTAGTAAAAGCGGCTAATAATAAAAAAGTTATTCTAGTTTCTAATGAAATAGGAATGGGAGTAGTTCCTTCTTCTAAATTAGGTAGGGAGTTTCGAGATATAGCTGGTAGAGCAAATCAATATTTAGCTAAAAAGGCAGATGAGGTATATATTACTATTGCCGGTCTTCCAGTTGAATTAAAAGAATTAAGTAGTAAAATTAATGATAAAAATAAGGAGTAATAAAGATGGATATGATTATGGTTCAGGGATGTAGATCTAATTCAGGTAAGAGTACAGTAGTTACAGGTTTGTGTAAAATCTATGCTGAAAAAGGGTTAAGAGTTTCTCCTTTTAAAGGCTGGAATATGGGAAGTAATTCTTATCAAACTGACAGAGGAGGAGAGATTGGAATTGCTCAGGCAGTTCAGGCCAGAGCTGCGGGAACTATACCCGATGTTAAAATGCAGCCTCTTTTAGTAAAACCAGCTGAAGATAATAAAACAGAACTTTTAGTAAAAGGAGAACCTTATCTTAAAGAAGATAATATCAAAAAAGATAGTTATTTAGAGTTGGGAATGAAAACCATAGAAGATTCTTTAAATATTTTAAAAAGAGAATATGACCTTTTGGTTCTTGAAGGTTCAGGCAGTCCTGTAGAAATAAATGTAAAAGATAGAGATCTGGCAAATATGAAAACTGCTCTTTTAAATAATACTCCTGTTATCTTAGTGGCAGATATTGAAAGGGGAGGAGTTTTTGCATCTATAATTGGAACTATGGAGCTTTTAGAACCTGAAGAAAAAGAACTTGTAAAAGGTTTTATAATCAACAAATTTCATGGTGATAAATCAATTTTAAAATCAGGAATAGATTATATAGAAGAAAGAACCGGGAAACCTGTTTTAGGAGTTTTACCTTATATAGATGATATAAATTTACCGGAAGAAGATACAATCTCTCTAACAGAGTCTGAAACTGAAAAATTAGATTTTTCTCAAAGCAATTATGAAAATGGAGATTTAGAAAGTGATCTTCGAAAATTAGCAGAGATTTTTAAAAACAATGTAGATATAGAAAAGATAGATGATATAATTTTTTCTTAAGTTTAATGAACTGAAAGAAGGTGAATGATGTTTTATATTTTAGCTGGAGGAATAATTTTAGATTTAGTTATAGGTGATCCGGATTTTATACCACATCCAGTAGTCATTATAGGTAAAATGATTTCTTTTTTGGAGGAAAGATTAAATAATAATTCTAAGACTAAAATGAATGAAATTTTAAGAGGAAGTATTTTAACAACAATTATAGTTTTGGTGAGTTATTTTTCCACTTTTTTTATTTTAAAGATGGTCTATGATCTAAATCAATTTTTGGGGATTATAATTACTGTTTATTTATTTTCCACAACTATAGCCATCAAAGGGCTTGCTGAAGCAGGAAATGGTATTTATCAGGCTTTAATATCCGGTGATTTAGAGCTAGCACGTCAGAAAACAGCAATGATAGTTGGTCGTGATACTGAGAATATTTCAAAATCAGATATCATTCGGGCCACAGTGGAAACAATTGCTGAAAATACTTCAGATGGAATTATTGCTCCTTTATTTTTCTTTTTTCTGGGAGGAGTACCTATGGCAATGACCTATAAGGCGGTTAATACTATGGATTCTATGTTAGGTCATAAAAATAATAAATATCTTTATTTTGGTAGACCTTCAGCAAAATTAGATGACTTAGTTAATTATATACCAGCCAGAATTACAGCTTATATTTTTTGGTTTTTAGCTTTATTACCAAACTATGACAGTAAAAAAGCCTGGAAGATTATAAAAAGAGATGCCCAAAAACATCCCAGCCCTAATGCCGGTTATCCAGAAGCGGCAGCAGCTGGAGCTTTATCTATTAGATTGGGGGGCATAAACTATTATCAGGGCAAAAAGGAATTTAGGGCTTATTTAGGTGATGATTTACCTCCTGAAGATATAAAGGAAATTAAGAAAATGATTAAATTAATGTATTACAGCACTGCTTTTTTCATAATCATTATGATCATTTTAAATATGATATAATTTATATAAAGTGAGGAGATAGAAATGAATTTTATAAAAAGATTTTCTTTTGCCCTAACTTTTTTGACTCGGCTACCTTTTCCTATAAAAACAGAATATAATGAAGATCTTCCTTCAAGTTCAATGGGTCTTTACCCCTTAATTGGTCTAATAATAGGAGTCATCCTTTTATTATTTTCAGAATTGAGTAGTATTTTTTTGCCAATAAAAATAACAAATATTTTATTACTTATTTTATTAGTTTATCTAACAGGTGGTCTCCATCTTGATGGTTTTATAGATTCCATTGATGGTTTATTTAGCTCCCGTAAAAAAGATAAAATTTTAGAAATAATGCATGATAGTCTAATAGGTTCATTTGGAGCAATAGCAGTTATTTTATTATTTTTATTGAAATTTAATTTATTTTTAGAATTTAGTGGTGAATTTAGAAAACCTGCCCTACTTTTAATGACAGTTTTTTCGCGCTGGATGATAGTTTTTGCCGCCTGGAAGTATCCGCTGGCTGTTTCCAGTAGTCTGGGTAAAGGTTTTAATTACAAGCTTTCCTGGAAACAATTATTAGAAGGAAGTATTTATTTAATTATTTTGATCTTATCCTTGCATTATTTGTTTTCCTTTCCTTATTATTTTTCTCTGCTTATATTTTTCATAAGCTTATTAACAACCTATCTTTTTGCAAAATATGTAATAAATAAAATTGGGGGATTAACTGGTGATATTTATGGGGCTATAAATGAAATAATAGAAGTTGTAGTTTTATTATCTGCTTTATTATTAAAAGGAGTATTCTAAATAAATGCCAAAAACAAAGGAAATCCAAAACAAAAAGGTGAAAATTGCCGTACCAGGTAGTTGTGGTGAGCTTTTTCAGGGTAAAATTGGAGATGATAATTTATTAATTAGCTGTCCTATTGATAGATATAGTAGAGTTACTGCTTATCTTAAAAAAAATTTTACTGGAATTAAATCAAATAAAAACCTTCCTAAATCACTTTTAGCAGTGAAAAAATTTTTAGAACAAATTAATCAAAATGAAATTGGTTTGGAACTTAATTTTCAAAGTGAGCTATTAAGGTCTAAAGGAATGGGAAGCAGTACTGCTGACATTACAGCTGCTCTTACTTCAGTAATGCTTCTTTTAGAAAATAAAATAAACTGGAAATTATTAAAAGATATATTAATTTCTATTGAGCCAACTGATAGTACTCCCTGGCCTGGTGTAGCTCTTTTTGATTATAGAAAAGGGAAAATTCTTCAACCTTATGGTTTCCCACCATCATTAGATATTCTTATTTTTTCAGAAAAAGGTAAAATTAATACTGTTGAGTTTAATAAAAATTTAGATTCTGAAAAAATTAATAATACTCAGGTAAGTAAGTTAAAACAAAGTTTGAAATTAATAAAAGATGGTGTTATTGCTAAAGATCCAAAAAAATTGGGTAAGGCAGCAATTATTAGTGCTAAACTTCATCAAAATATATACTATCGTCCCTATCTAAAGAACCTTATTTCTTTTTCAGAAAAATTCTCTGGTGTTTATGGTATAAATATAGCACATAGTGGAACAGTTTTTGGAATTTTAGTTAATGAAAAAAAGGAATATTCGGAGTTAATAACAAAAGTAGAAAATAATTTTAAAGAAATAAATTTTCTGTATAGAACAAAAGTTGTGGGAGGAGGTATTAGAATTGAAGAAAAAAGATGATTTTGAACATGGGGGAAATATAACAGAAATTCAAGATAAATTTTCTTTTTCAAAAGATGAAATAATTGATTTTAGTGCAAATATAAATTTTTTAGGTATGCCAGAGGTAGTAAAAAAAACTCTGAAAAAAGAAATAGAAAACTTAATTCATTACCCCCAACCACAGGCAGAGAATTTTAAAAAAGAATTATCAGGAAAATTAAATTTAGCAAAAGAAAAAATAATTGCAGGTAATGGTGCTGCAGAGCTCATATATTTATTAGTGGATTATTTGAAAATAAATAAGATATTACTTCCGGTTCCTTCTTTTTCTGAATATGAAAAAGCAGCTTTAAAAATAGAAGCTGAGCTGGAATTTTTTTATTTAAACAAAGAAGATAATTTTTCTTTAAATGTTAGTGAATTAAAAAAATACTTAAAAAGAAATGACTTAATAATTTTAAATAATCCTCATAATCCTACTGGCAAATTATATAAAAAAAATAAATTGAGAAAAATTACAAAGCTGGCTCAAAAAGAAAATACTTATGTTATAGTTGATGAAGCTTTTATAGATTTTTTAGAAGATGAAAATGAATATAGTTTAATTAAGGAAGTAGAAAATTTTAATAATCTTTTTATTTTAAGGTCTTTAACTAAATTTTTTGCTATTCCAGGCTTGAGATTGGGATATGGAATAGGTTCTTCAAAATTAATAACTGAATTAGAAAAAAGACGAGATCCCTGGACAGTTAATTCTTTAGCTCAAGTAGCAGGGATTGAAGCTATTAATGATAAAGATTATATTAAAAAAAGCAAAGTTGAAAATAGAACAGAAAGAAATTTTTTATTTAAGAGTTTGAAAGATATTTCTGATTTAAAAGTATATGAACCTTCAGTTAACTTTATCTTAATAAAAATAAAAAAAGAGCTAACAGCTGAAAAGTTGAGAAACAAAATGGCCAGGCAGGGAATTATCATTAGAGATTGCAGTAATTTTCGAGGGCTTGACAATAGCTATTTTCGAGTTGCAGTAAAAAGTAGAGAAGAAAACATCAGATTACTACAGGTTCTAAAAAAATTACTAAAATAATTTTGATTATCAAAAAATTTCAGTTATAATATAATTGAGAAAAAGGGGGCTGGTAGAGATGGAAAAAGGTATGTTACAGGTTTATACTGGAGATGGCAAAGGAAAAACCACTGCCGCGATAGGGTTGGCTGTGAGAGCTGCTGGAGCAGGTCTTAAAGTGTTTATAGGTCAGTTTGTAAAAAGTATGGAGTACAATGAAATTAAGATATTGAAAAACATTGATAATATAGATGTAGAACAATATGGATTAAACTGTTTTATTGAAAAAGAGCCTGAGCAAAAGGATATAAAAGCTGCTCAGGAAGGTCTGAAGGAAATCAGAGAAATTTTAACTTCAGATAAATATGACGTAGTTATACTTGATGAAGCTAATATTGCAGTTTATTTTGATTTATTTAGTGTTGATGAGTTAATTAATGTAATCGATAGTAGAAATGAAGGTATAGAAGTTATTGTAACCGGAAGAAAGGCCAAGGAAAAATTGATGAATAAAGCTGATTTAGTTACTAATATGCAGGAAATCAAGCATTACTATGAAAAAGGTGTGCAGGCTCGCGATGGCATCGAAAGATAAAGGTAAATGAATAAGAACTTCGCTAATAATCTCTCAATATTAAGCAACAATTATTTCAGAGATATTAAAAGCTCAGTTTCTTATTCATTTACCTTGGGCGTTTCAGGTAAAAATTAAAAGTATGGTGATGGAACTTTAGACTCTCTGAGGGAAGATTTGCTAAAATTTGAGAGGGTGGGTGACATCACCATACTTTTAATTTAGTCAGTTCTTTGATATACTTAATTAGGTATAGGTTAAGATAAATTATGCAGGAGGTAAAGATTAATGGAAACTGATTTATTTTTTATTAGACATGGTGAAACTGAATGGAATAAGAAATTAATTTATCAGGGACAGACTGATATAGATTTAAATGATACTGGTTATAAACAGGCCAGACTTTTAAAAGAAAGATTGACTGATAAGGATATAGATAGAATTTATACAAGTGATCTTAAGAGAGCTTATAATACTGCATCAATTGTGGCTGAGCCCCATAATAAAAAACTTATAAAAGAAGAAAATTTAAGAGAAATTTCTTTTGGAGATTGGGAAGGAATGAATTTTACAGAAATTCAGGAAGAGGATCCAGAAACATATAATGAATGGAGAAAAGACCCAATTTCTATTAGTCCTCCAAATGGTGAGAATTTTTCAGATTTTCAAAAAAGAGTTATTTCAATTGTAAATAAAATTAAGGATCTACACACTGGAGAAAGAGTAGCAATAATTGCTCATGGAGGAACAATTAGAGTTTATCTTGCCCATATTCTCGGGATGGATCTTAAAGGTAATCGAATGTTATCAGTTCATAATACTTCTGTTAGTCATTTGAAAATGTATGATAATAGACCGGTACTTAAATTATTGAATAGTACCTGTCACTTAGATTAACTAATTATCTAAATTGGAGGAATAAAAATGAAGAATGGTCAAATTCATATATATACAGGAGATGGAAAAGGCAAAACTACTGCAGCTATGGGTCTTGCTTTTCGTGCGTCTGCCTATGATAAAAAAATATATATTTTACAGTTTCTTAAAGGAAGAAAAACAGGCGAAAGATTAAGTGCAGAAAAGTTTGATAATATAACTTTTGAAAGAGCAAATAAAAGCAAAAAATTCTTTATTCAGATGAATGAAGAAGAAAAGAAAGAACAAAAAGAAGAAATAAAGGAAATCTGGAATAAAATTAATGATCTTTTGGAAAATAGTGATTATGAGATAATTATATTTGATGAAATTATGGGAGCAATTAGTAATGGTATGGTAGAGATTGAAGATGTTAAAGAACTTCTTGAAAATAAAGGAAAAGACAAAGAACTTCTTTTAACAGGTAGGAATGCTCCCCAGGATTTAATTGATATGGCTGATTATGTAACAGAAATGAAAATGATAAAACATCCATTTACTAAAAACATACCTGCTAGAGAAGGAATAGAATATTAAGATGATTACAGAAACAGGAGTTGATCTATTTGGCATTAGCTAAAAGAGTCATGCGATATTTATTTCCATACAAAAAAAGACTTGCAGCCGGGATTTTTTCCATGTTAGTTCATTCATTTTTGACAGTATATTTTGTAAGAGTTTTTCAGAACTTAATTGAAACTGTTATTTCAAATATGGCTGGAGGAAGAGAAGGTATTATTAGACTT
>Ga0207414_1000016_pt1 | contig 75288 bp, 68 predicted proteins | sample PonA231FremontCA_2_FD_187269 | JGI IMG/M metagenome (GOLD analysis project Ga0207414, IMG submission 187269) | Marine sediment microbial community from Fremont, CA, USA - Pond A23 Sediment 1 (SPAdes) | ecosystem: Environmental > Aquatic > Marine > Unclassified | place: USA: Fremont, California...
GGGTTCAAAATAGCCGACAGGATAGCGGGTAAGGTTGGGATCGAGCCGGACGACCCTCAGAGGATTGGAGCCGGTCTGAGTTATACTCTGGATCAGGCAACGGATAACGGCCACGTCTACCTGCCAAGAAAAAAGCTTCTGGAGCGGGCAGGTGAGGTTCTGGAGGTTGCTCCAAACCTGATAGGAAACCGTTTGGACGAGTTGCTGTCCCGGGAGGAGCTCTACGAAGAGAAGGACGAAGCTTCGGGGCAATCCAGGGTATACCTTCCTTCTCTTTACCACCTGGAGGAGGAACTGGCCGAAAGGCTGGTAAGGCTTAACGAAGTTGGGCGGGAAAACGGATTTACGGACGAGGGGCGAGTCAGGGAGCTGATCGACAGCTATCAGATCAGCTCGGGCATCGATTACAACGAGGAGCAGCGAGAGGCTCTGCGCCAGGCCCTGCTGGAAAAAGTTACGGTTATTACCGGTGGTCCGGGAACCGGGAAGACAACGCTTGTCGAAGGGATTATTGAGTTGATGGAGGAGTTAAACTGGGAGGTGTCGCTTGCAGCACCGACCGGTAGAGCGGCAAAAAGACTGGAGGAAACGACGGGCCACGAGGCAAAGACGATTCACCGAACCCTCGGCTTCAAACCGCCCGGCGAGTTCGAACACGATAGGGACAATAAGCTATCGGCCGACGGTATAATCGTCGACGAGTTGAGTATGGTGGATACCTGGTTGCTCGACCACCTGGTTCAGGCTATACCGGAGGGAACTCATCTGGTTCTGGTTGGTGATGCCGACCAGTTGCCCTCGATCGGACCGGGAGACGTAATGAACGACATCCTGGATTCGGGAACTATCGGGGTTCAGAAGCTACAGCGTATCTACAGACAGTCGCGGCAGAGCGATATCGTAACTAATGCTCACCGGATCAATGAAGGAGAGTACCCGATTATCAAGGACGGGGAGACGGATTTCTTCTTTCGGGAGGAAAAGGACCCCGGTGAGGCAGCGGATGAAATCGTTGATCTCGTTGCCGACGGCGTTCCGGGGGAGTGGGATATGGACCCGCTCAGGGACGTTCAGGTGCTATCTCCCATGTACAAAGGGGAACCAGGTGTCAATAGTTTGAATTCTTTGCTACAGGAGGAGTTAAACCCGGGGGAAGCCGAGCTGGAGGCCGGAAAGGGGTTCAGAGTGGGGGACAAGGTAATGCAGACGGAAAACGATTACGAGAAGGGCGTATTTAACGGTGATATAGGTAGAATCGTCGGTTCGGATAAAAAGGAAGGTGAGCTGGAAATTCGTTACCCCGAGTACGGCGTTTTGACCTACGAGAAGTCGGAACTGGATTCGCTGGAACTGGCCTACGCCATTACCATCCATAAAAGCCAGGGTAGCGAGTACAGAGCCGTCATATTACCCGTATTGAGCCAGCATTACGTAATGCTTAAAAGAAACCTGCTATATACTGCAATTACCAGGTCCAGAGAACTCGTAGTCCTGGTTGGCAGCAAAAAGGCTATAGGCATGGCGATAAATAACGATCAGGAAAACCGTCGTTATACTACTTTGTCCCGGAGGTTGAGGGAGAAGGTGGATGAACTGAGCTGAATCGGCTGAACAGAGGAGGAACAAATGCCCGAGAGGACTTTGACCAGGGGTAGCCTGGAGGTGGACCTAGGTAAATCTCTGAGGAATAACGGGCTTACGCTGGCACTAGCGGAGTCATGTACCGGAGGTCTGGTGGCTCACGTCGTAACCAACGTACCCGGGTCCTCCGATTACTTCGATAGGGGGATTGTTTCTTACTCCAACATGGCAAAGCGTGAACTGCTGAACGTTCGGGAGAGAAGCCTGATGGAGCATGGTGCCGTCAGCGAAAAAGTTGCGCTGGAAATGGCCCGGGGAGTAAAGGATAATGCCGGAACGGAAATCGGTCTCTCCACAACCGGTATTGCCGGACCGGCAGGGGGAACGGAGGAAAAACCGGTGGGACTGGTTTACGTTGGTCTGGTAATTGCCGACGAGGATTACGTCAGGCGGCTAAATTTAGATGGTGACAGAAAGACCAACAAAAGCCTGACCGCCAGAAGGGCGCTGGAGTTCCTGCTGGATGAGGTTTCGAACCTTTAGGTTTTTACCTGCCCGAGATAACCTGTTAGTTAGAAGCTCGAGAACAGAAATACCAGGGTGGCCGCGCCTATCAGTCCGACGAAGGCGTACGTGCTTGGCTTGAACGGGTAGGAGTATCCGCCGCCTTCCTGAGTATTTATCCGGGTGAATCGACCCGGGCAAATTGTCTTCTTGTTTGCCGGAACGATTTTGTTGCCCGTTCCCGTTACTTCACCGAAGAAACTCTGCGTTGGTCCGCTAAAGCCACATTCCTTGCTGATGATGGACAGGTTTTTCTTCTCGTTGTAAGTGATTTCGTTATCTATCAGGTCGGCGTTTGCGGAGTCCTGCAACAGGATACCGCCGTCCACGTTGCCTTTCACCTGGCTATCCTCCATGTCGAGCCGGGAGAAATCCGTCATCTTAATTCCGGCCCCCTCGTTATCAGTTATCGTACTCGACAGTACGTTGACCTTCCCCGTGTTCCTGCCGAGAATTCCGATTTGGCTCGAATTTGCAACCTCCGATTCTATCAGGGTTAGCTCGGAACTATCGGAGGCAGTCAGGCCCGAGTCCGATTCCGTGATCAGACCCTTGTGGAAGACTACCTCGGCGGAATTGTTTGCCCGAATCCCGTCCCCCACCTCCCTTATTTCCGTATTCATAAGCTTTACGTAGGAGGCATCCCGTGCCGTGACTCCGCTGCCGGCATTTCTGATCAGGCCTTCCGTCATGTTTAGCTCGGCGCCACCGGTTACCGAGACCGCGCTAGCAGCTTTCTTTCCCCCGGAACTAACGGTTATACTTCTCAGGTCTACGTTAACCGAAGAGGGTCCCACCTGGATAGTCGGACGCTCTTCGTTTTTCGGTGCGATTCTGACCCACTGGGCGCTGGTTCCCGTTATGGTCAATTCCTTGTCCACCCTTAAATTTTCCTCGTAGTTTCCGTTCTGAACACGGATCAAATCGCCCGGACCCGCTTCCCTTACTGCTTTGCCGATCGAACTGTACTGGCAGCCGAACCCGCAGACTTTAATGGTTCTGGCAGCTGCAACCGTACTTAAGCCAAAGACGAGAATGAGAGTTAAAACCGTGAGGTATCCATGGAAACTGCTGGAGCTTTGCACTGTCCGATATTACCCCCTTTATCCAGTGGTGGGTCAAAAAAGCTCAATTTCAACTCAGGTTATAGTATACTGGATGGGACTATTTTAGCCAAACTTGATTCCGGTTTCCCGGGAAAACGGCTCGTAGTGTAGGTTGGTAAGCTTTCCTGGCTAAATTTATACGGGTTGCTTTAATCAAACTGGGGAGAACTAAGGGAGATTTTTAAGTCAATAAGGGGGGCTAAAGCACCGAAGCCTCTTCGACTTCAGGGCCGAGGATTGCATAATTCAACCCTTTTCTGTCCAGCAACCTTTCCGCGACGCTCTGGATTTCCTCGGGTGATACTGCTTCGATCCGTTCTATCACTTCCGAAACGGAGAGGAATTCGCTCTCGTGCAACGCGGTTACCCCGAGACGTCCCATCAGTGAGCGGTTGTTTTCCAGACCCAGAACCAGGTTACCCTTGGTCTTCTTCTTTGCCCGCTCCAGTTCGTCCGAACCGACTCTGTTTTTTACCAGGTTCTCCAGTTCCTCGGTCACCAGATCGATAAACTGGTCGAGGTTTTCCGGAGCCATCGCCCCGTACACCAGAAAGAACCCGGTATCCGTAAAGTACTGTGCGTTGGAGGTAACCTGATAGGCCAGGCCGTGTTCCTTTCTTACCTTTCGGAAAAGACGAGAGCTCATACCCTGTCCGAGTACGATGTTGAGCATTTCCAGCGGGTACCTGTCCTCGTCGCTCTTGGCTAGGCCTTCGACCCCGATCGCGCAGTGGAGCTGATTTATATCTCTCGCATCGCTTTTCGTTTTTCCCCGGGGAACTTCAACGGTTTCTCCTGTTGGACTCCGACCCTGTTCGTCTGGTTTATTCTGTCCGATACCCGCCAGATGTTTCCCGGTACTCTGGTACAGTTCTGCGAAATTCATGTTGCCGGCGCCGACCAGCATCATCTCTCCGGGGCGTTTCAGGGTTCCGTACCTCGCTGCTACGTCGTTGCCGGTCAGATCTTTCAGGGATGCCTCAGTCCCCCGGACGGGTTGAGCCAGGCCCGAATTCTCCCCCCAGATGGTTTCTTCCAGCAGTCGGACCGTTTCCGATTGGTGGTCGTCGTGGGAGGACCTGATCTCTTCCAGCACGACGTCCTTTTCGACTCGAAAATCCTCTTCTCGAAATAGCGGGTTCGTCGCCAGGTCGGTAAGGATTTCCAGTCCCTCGTTCAGGGATTCGGGAAGGAGACGCAGTGAAAGCAGCAAGTATTCCCTGCTGGTGCTACCATTTATGTGCCCACCAAGGCGGTCGACGTCGCTGGTGATCCGGTAGGCACTTCGATTTTCGGTCCCCCGGAAGAGCAGGTGTTCGATCAGATGAGTTATACCGTTTTCTTCCGGGGTTTCATCCCGGCTGCCCGATTTAAACCAGAGTCCAAGTGACACGGACTTGGATTGTTGTTCCTCCTGTCCGATGACACTCAAGCCGCTGGCTAAATCCTTCCGGTAACAGCCGGGGAATAGTTCCATTGTCAACGGGCTCTCTTATTCCTGAAGTAATCTAAACTGGTACCTGTTCTGGTCGTCGATGTTTATCAATTCTACTCTGACTCTGTCACCAGTATCGACGACGTCCTCTACTTTCTTTACGTAGTCACGTGAGAGTTCGGATATATGGATTAAGCCCGTTTCTCCGCCTTTCGTCTCTACAAAAGCTCCAAAATCGGTGGTTTTTGTAACTTCGGCATCTACCTGATCACCGACCTGCAACTCGTCCTCGGATTCTTCCGGGACACGTTTGAGGTCGAGCCTTCCCTGGTCGTCGTGGCCGATGACTTTAACCCGCATTTCTTCTCCCATGCTGGTGACGTCTTCGACGTTGTCCACGTAGCTATCGGAAAGCTCGGAAATGTGAACGAGTCCTTCCGACTTGTTCGGTAGTTCGACGAAAACTCCGAAGTCCTCCATCCTCACTACCTCGCCAACGAATTCTTCGCCGGGTTCGACTTCCCTCGTCATGTCCTGGATTATGCTTTTTGCTTCCTCGACCTTTTCCCTGTCGACGCCGGAAAGCTTAACCGTACCGTCATCGTCTATATCAATTTCCGTTTCGTACTCTTCTGTCAGGTCCCGGATCGTCCTGCCGCCCGGACCGATTACGGTGCCAATTTCCGACTCGTCCACCGTGAAGACCTCCATGACCGGAGCGTGTTTGGAAACTTCGCCGCGCGGCTGAGAGATCACTGAATCCATCTTGTCCAGAACCTTCATCCTGGCGTCGTGAGCCCTTTCCATGGCTTCGCGCATAATCTCTTCATCGATTCCGCTCACCTTGACGTCCATCTGGAATGCCGTTAGGCCGTCCCTGGTTCCCGCTACCTTGAAGTCCATGTCGCCAAAGTGGTCCTCTTTACCCATGATGTCCGTCAGTATCCTGTAATCGCCTTCTTCTTCCATGAGGCCGATTCCGATTCCAGCCACCGGCTTCTCGATCGGTACGCCCGAATCCATCAGCGCGAGCGAGCCGCTACAGACGGTTGCCATGGACGAAGAGCCGTTTGATTCGAGTATTTCCGAAACGACTCTTATTATGTATGGGAACTCTTCTTCGTCCGGGAGTACAGGGCTCAGAGCGGTTTCAGCAAGGTGGCCGTGCCCTTTTTCCCTTCTGCCAGGGCTACCCATGTATCCTGCTTCGCCAACTGAATAGGGCGGGAAGTTGTAGTGGAGCATGAACCTCTTACTTCCTTCCGCGACCATCCCGTCGATTCTCTGCTCGTCCTGTTTGGTCGTTCCCAGAGTGGCTGTCCCCAGGCTCTGTGTCTCGCCCCTGGTAAAGAGGCTGGAGCCGTGAGCCCTGTCCAGCAGGCCAACTTCTACGCTTATCGGCCTTATTTCGTCCGGGTTACGTCCGTCTATCCTGACGCCTTCTTTTACGGTCTTCCGCCGGACGAACTTCTTGTATTCCTCGTCCACCGTGTTTTCTATCTCGTCTTCCGCTTCTTCCTCGCGTTCCTCTTCTCCGAGCAATTCCGATTTGACCTTTTCCTTTATTTCTTCTACCTTTTCCCCTCGTTCGAGCTTTTTCTCTATTCCCACGAGCTCGGAGAGGTATCCTTCGGCTGCTTTGGCAGCTCTTTCCTGCAGTTCGCTTCTTTCCTTTTCGCCTTTGCCTCTGTCCGGTTCCTCTTTTTCCGCGTACTCAAGCTGGAAATCTACCAGCTTCTTAATTCTCTCGTGTGCAAAGTTTACTGCCGCAACGACGTCTTCCTCCGGAACTTCTTCCATTTCTCCTTCGACCATCGTTACTGATTCGCTGGTTCCCGCGACGACTATTTCCATTTCGCTTTCTTCCTTTTCTTCCGCGTCGGGGTTGAGCAAGAACTCTCCGTCGATCATACCGACCTCGACTCCGGCAATGGGGCCGAGGAACGGAAGGTCAGACATAGTAAGAGCCGTGGAGGCTCCCATCATTCCTGCGATGCCCGGCGAGTAATCCTCGCTTGCCGAAAGTACCGTCACGACTATATGGAGTTCGTCCATGTAGTCGTCGGGAAACAGTGGGCGTATTGGTCTATCGATCATCCTCGCATTTAGTACTGCCTTGTCCGAAGGACGCCCCTCTCTTTTTATGAATCCGCCGGGTATCTTACCACCGGCGTAGAATTTCTCCTCGTAATCCACGCGAAGCGGGAAATAGGATTTGTCGCTTTCCCCGCCGGACGTTGCCGTAACCAGTACCTGAGTATCTCCCAGACTACATATTGCCGATCCGTTGGCCTGTCGGGCCATTTTACCGGTTTCCAGTTTAAATTTGCTTCCATCCAGCTCAGTTTCCATCTGCTTGTACATTTTTACACCTCAAAAAACTATTTACTTTCTTTTGATTTTCTAGTTCTTATATTTAGTTCGTCTTTTAACTTTGCGTACTGTTCCGGTTTTTCTCTTTCCAGATATTCCAGAAACTTCTTTCTTTTGCCTACCATCTTTAACAGTCCCTGTCTTGAATGGTGGTCCGACGGGTGTTCTCTCAAGTGCTCGGTTAGGTTACTTATCTTTTCCGTCAGAATTGCTACCTGAACGCTTGTCGAACCAGTGTCTTCCGAGTGTTCTCCGTATTTTTCGATTAACTCCTGCTTTCTCTCCTGTGACAATGACATGTTAAATCACTCCTATCCCCGAACCCCCAGGGCAAATGCTCCGGGAGTTGGTTGGTTTATTTATGTTCTTTTCTGATATTGCCGTATTTTTCGCCGATCTCTCTCACTTTTTCCAGTATTTTCTCTTCGTCCATAGTTTTTACGTTTCCGTTCTCCATTACCGGTTTTCCATTCGCCATGACAAAATCTACCTCTCGGCTCTTTGCCGAATAGACCAGGTTTGACACCGTATTGTATTCGGGTGTCCAGTAAGGTTGGTCCCGCCTCAATCCAACCAGATCGGCCTTTGCTCCTTCTTCGATCCGGCCAAGGCCGGAAAAACCGAGTTCTTCGACTTCGGAGGCGGTGGCAGACTTGAAGGTTTCGTCCGCCGAAAGAGCAGTCGGGTCGTCGGCTTCCAGTTTGGCCAGAAAAGTAGCCTGTCTCATTTCTTCAAAAATGTCCAGATCGTTGTTGGTTCCGGGGCCGTCCGTCCCCAGAGTAATTTTCACTCCGTATTGCCTTAGTTCTTCTATTGGTGCCGCTCCGGAGGCGAGCTTCATATTGCTCGTTGGATTGTGAGCAACTACCACGTCTTTCTCCTTCAGTATCTCCATATCTTCCCGACCCAGGTGGACGCAGTGCGCCGCAAGAACCTCGTTATCCAGAACTCCCAGCTCCTCCAGTCGCTGGACCGGCGACAGGCCGAACTCTTCGTGAGATTCCTCGACCTCGCCCTCCGTTTCGGAAACGTGCGTGTGAATCGGTACCTCAATTTCTTCGGATATCCGGGAGAGTTCCCTTAAAACTTCGCTACTGCACGTATAAGGGGCATGCGGGCTAAGTGCTACTTTCAGCCTGCCCTCCGCCGCGCCGTCCCAGTTTTCCGCCAGGTCCACGGCGGTTTTGATTTCCCGCTTTCCCGATTCGTCCAGTTCTTCCGCAATGATTCCGTAAGAAATCAACCCTCTGATTCCCGCTTTCTCTATGGCTCTCGCGGTCCTATCCATGTTAAAGTACATGTCGGAAACGGTGGTAACGCCGCTCCGAATTGATTCCAGGATAGCCAAACTGGACGCCCAGTAAACCTCTTCCGGGGTCAATTCTTCCTCGGCGGGCCAGATCCAGTCCTGTAGCCACTTGTTCAGAGCAATGTCGTCGGCGTAACCACGAAATATTGTCATGCCCAGGTGGGCGTGAGTATTTACGAAGCCCGGTATCAGCAACCTGCCCTCGCCTTCAACCACCTTGTCCGCGGAGCGAGTTTCTTCTTGATCTACTTCCTCGAGAATTGACTTGATTTCCCCGTCCTGCACGATCAAAGACGAATTAACTGCCGGAGAATCGTCTCCAGGAGATAAAATATCGAAATTTCTTAAAAGAGTAATCATAGGATGTCGGGTTTAATTACAGTAGTGAAGGAATTTACAGAATATTTCTCGACCTCAAACCTTTACCGGTTCACCTAACTTTAAAAGAAAAAAAGGCTCGCACTCGTAATTTACTTTAACTTTCACTAAAACCGATTATACGTCATGAATAACAGCTCTGCAATTGTCACCCCGAATTCGGAACCCCGAACGTCTTTTCGGCGTTAATTGTGGGGAAAAACATCGAAAAACTAGAGGTAGCCGAGGCTCTCCATCCTCTCCTCGATTTCCTCGTTTTTCTCGGAACCGGTCGATTCCTTGTAAAAGCCTTCCGGTTCGTAGAACTCCGGTTCCATCGACGAGATCTCTTTGATTACTTCCCCGTCCATCTGCTCCGGTATCCGGAACCCGTTGAGGTTCAGTACAGTCGGTGCGAGATCCATGATCGAAGCGTCCCTCCGTCCCTTCTCCACCCCTTTGCCGTAAGCCATAAGTATTCCGTCCCTGCGGTGATGGCCCGGGTGAAGTTTTTTGCTGAAGACGCTGGAGTTAAAGAACATAATCGCGCCGTACCCGACTATCGACCCGTGGCAGTTATCCCCTTCGAGCGGGTTAAACAATATATCCGGTGCACCTTCCAGGTAGGGGCCAGAATACAGGTCTTCTTTCGGCTTCACCCAGTCGGCAAGCTGCTCGTTGGAGCCAGGAACCTTTATGTTCTCGAGCTTGTCCATGATTTCTGCCCTCAATTCGTGGTACTTCTCCCTGGTGACTATCCCGGAGGGCTCACGGTCCGAGAGGTTCAACCGAATGTGACCTATGTGAGACCTGGAGTAAGCGGCAGTCTTTTTCCAATCTATATCCTTGGAGGAAAGGAATAAGGCATTGAGGGCGTCGTTGGTGGACAGGCCCGTTATCGGGTTATCCACTATCTTTAGCTTTTTAGCTATCGGATAAATTATTTCGCCGATCGGCTGGGTATTTTGCTCCGTGAAACCGAGTTTGGCCAGACTTCTCCTGAGCCTGGTTCCCGGACGCTGGCCCAGATTGAGGTAACCCTCGCTTTCCAGCCAGGTGTTGATGTTGAAGGTCTTCGTAATCGGTCCAAATCCGTGGTCCGATAGTATCATGAAGACCGAATCGTCCGGAGCGAAGTCGATCAACTTGCCGATTTCCCGATCCACTTCTTTAAATACCTCCAGTCTCGGATCCCATTCGTCGCTCACTTCGTCCCAGAGGAAGTGCTGCACCTGGTCGGTGGCGAAGAAGTGGACCATCATCGTTTCGTCGTCCTCACCTCTGAGGTAGTTATCGTAGAGGTACCGGGTTGCCTCACCTCTATCCCTTACTGCTTTGTTTAGCTCGGTGATCCAGGATTTTGGGTCCTTTCCTCGCATGAAGGGTTCCGGGAGGTACTTGTAATCCGGAACTTCCTCGTATAGTTCCTCCGCAAGGTCGCCGGGATAGGATCGCTGGTCCGCCGCTGAAGGTGTAAGAAATCCGGGAACGACGAAGCCATTGACCTTTTCCGGCGGGTAAGTAACCGGAACCGAAAGCAAACCGACCTTGCCGCCCTCGGAACTGATCTGGTTCCAGACCGAGCGGGTCTTGATTGACTCCCTGTTTATCACCCTTCCTTTGTAGGAATCGCTCAGGTCCAGCCAGGTATAAATTCCGTGCTTACCCGGGTTAACGCCGGTATGGAAGGAAGACCATGCCGGTCCAGTCAGGGGCGGAAAGGTGCTTTCCAGGTTTCCCGACAGCCCCTGGTCACGAATTTTCTCCAGGTTTTCCAGTTCACCTGCATCTATCCATTTATTTACCAAATCCGGACTTGCTCCGTCCAGGGCAATCAAAAACGTAGTCATAATTCCTCCTGATCAAAAATCTTAATCATCGAAAACTCGAAAATAAATTGGTGTCAGAGATAACCGAGGTTTTCCAGTTTTTTGCGCGAATCATCGGTTTCTCCCGCCTGTTTTCGTCTCCTGTAAAAGTCCCCGGGCCTGTAGTAGCCTGGCTCCTCGGGCGAAATTTCTCTTATTACTTGTCCGTCCATCTGTTCGGGGATGGAATAGGAGTTCAGGTTCATTATTGTTGGGGCAATATCCAGAATCGACGCGTTTTTCCTCCCGGAGCCCACTGTTGGTCCGGAAGCGTACAGTATACCGTCCCGCCTGTGATGTCCCGGATCGAAAGAGGGATTCAAGTCGAAGACCCTGGCCGAAGTGAACATGACTGCTCCGTAGGCGGCGGTATTTTCGGGCAACGGGTTGAACAAAATATCGGGGGCGTCGCCCACGTAAGGGCCGTGGTAGACCTCCTGTTTTGGTTTTATCCAGTCCGCCAGCTTCTCCCCGCTATCCGGAATCTTGACTCTTTCCAGTTTCTCTATAAGTTCACGCTGGAGCTCTTCGTAATCTCCTTTATTCACTATGCCCTGGGTTTCCCTGCCCTTCTGATTTATCCGTACGTGACCTATATTTGCCCGGGAGTAGGCTCTAGTGCTTTTCCAGTCCACGTCCAGGTGGGAAAGAAATAGTTTGTTTAGCCTGCTATCGGTTAAGGGATCGGTCGTATAGTTATCTATCAAGTTTAATTTCTCGGCAAGGGGATAAATGGCTTCTCCGATCGGTTTCAGTCTTTCCTTTGTGATCCCTGCCCGAGCAAGCTGTCTTTTGAGGAAAGGAACTGGACTCCCACGGAAACGAAGAAAGTCATTCCGATACAGCCAGTTATTTACGTTGAAAATTTTGTTCATTGGGCCAAAACCGTGGTCGGATATCGCCAGGAACGTCGAATTTTCGGGGGCGATTTCCATTATTTTGCCAATTTGCCTATCCGTTTCCCTGAATACTTCCAGCCTTGGGTCCCAGCCGTTTTCGCGGTGATTCCAGAGCTTATGCTGGACGTGATCCGTGGAGAAAAAGTGAACCATGAAAGTTTCCGGTCGATATTTTTTATACAAAAACCGCGCTGCTTTACCCCGTGATGCCGTAGTTGATTTCAATTGACCGACCCAGTTTCTCGGACTCATTGTCGGAGTGTAAAAAGGTGGTGTAAATTGGAAGTCCGGAACCGAATCCATTAAAGCCCCCATGGCTTCTTTCGGGTAGCTAACGGTTTCGGCGTTTCTGGGCGTCAAGAAACCAGGAACCAAGAACCCATTTACCTTTTCCGGTGGGTAAGTTACGGGAAGCGATAGCAATCCCACTTTTCCCTCTCTCTCGCTGATTAGGTCCCACACTGTCCTGGTCTTGATCGAATTTCTGTTAATTGCTTCTCCCTGGTAAGAACTGGAGAGGTCGAGCCAGTTAAATACTCCGTGCTTTCCGGGATTTACTCCGGTTTGTAATGATGACCAGGCCGGGCCCGTTAAAGGCGGAAAAGTGCTCTCCAGCTTACCGTGAATCCCGTCCTTTTTTAAACTCGCCAGGTTGGGTAAATGACCTTCCCCGATCCATTTTTCTATTAATTCCGGGCTGGCTCCGTCTAATCCAAATATAAAGGTATTCATCTAATATCGTCGAAATCACGGGCCTTGTCGGGCCTTCTTAACCATACTACGTTGAAGTAATTTATCGCGTGGTGGAGGAAAAACTTAAGTCCCCAATCCTGCAACCTGCGTGCAGAGGTCTGTACGTTCATGTTTTTGTTGTAAACTATTTTTCCGTGGTTTTTCAGCCGTTGAGATAAGTCCACGTCCGAAGCGGACTGCATAGAAAGGTTAAACCCCCCAACCTCCTCGAAGGCTTTTTGAGAAACTGCCATGTTGAATCCGTCCAGGTGCGGTTTACCTATCCAGTGGTTGAGCTTCAAAAAAGCAGTAAAGCCGTACTTGGCGAGCCAGTTGTAATAACCGTCGTCATCGTGGAAGGTAATTGGACCGTAAGCACCCACTACTTCGTTCTCCGAGAAAGAGCTCTCTATTTCATTTAACCAGTTACTGGATACTTTGGTATCGGCGTCCGTAACAGCTATTATCGAGTTTCCGGCCGCTTCAAAACCCGTCTGGCAAGCCCGGGTGTATCCTTTTTTCGGTTCGTCCACTACCCTGGCTCCAAAGTCGCTGGCGATTTGCCCGGTTTTGTCCGTACTCGCGTTGTTGACTACTATTACCTCGTACTCGCCGTCGAACTCCTGATCTTCCAGGCTTTTCAGGGGGAGCTCGATCCAGTCTTCTTCGTTATAGGCGGGAATTACTACCGAAATCCGATTATTATTCTTCATCTTCCATCCATTGTAATAGATATACTCATTCCGAAAAAGGGCGACCTAGGAGGGGAGGAACGGGTGACTACCCGAAGTCGAGCTCTTCTCTCTCGTCGCCGGAAATCCGCAAAAATAGTCCAACCAGCAGTAGCAGGCTACCGGCAAAGAAAAGTACGGCGAATATCCCAAAGTTATCGGCGAGCAGGCCAAATATCGGTGCGATAATTATCCCGAAGACCGACCGGAGCTGAGAGTGGACCGATAGGACGGTTGCCCGCTGTTCGCTCTTGATTCGGGTTCCCAGGAAGCCGACCACCATCGGTTTCCTCAGGTTGTATAGGGTGTAGAAGAAGAAAAATGAAACAACGGGTACGATCAACGAGTCGAGCAGGACCCCGAATCCGGCAATCAGGAATAAACCGACGTCTATCCAGAGCAGCCAGTTCAGCGACCGGGCCAGGTTGCCAACTTTTTCCATGAGGTAGGACGACCTTCGAGAAGAAAAGAAGCTGTTGAGGTAAATGAAGAAATAAACTATACCAATCAAAATTGAAGTTCTTCCCCGAGCGTCACCGACGGAAAGCAGAATCGGTAGAGCGAGCGCCTGCGACCGGATTATCGGCTGGAGGTAGTCCTTACCTATCTTGAACAGGGAGTCAAAGAGCGAGGCGTTTGCCAGCACCTTGCCCATTTCCGGGGTCGAGAGTATCGAACCGAAGCTGGATTTGAACTGGGCTATCACCTCCGAAAAAGAGAGCCCGTTTTTGTTTATTTCCCCGTCGAGCTCCTTCGGGTAAGTGAGCATCAGGATTAGATCAAGGCCGTAAGGCAGGAGGCTGGCCAGAAACACCACGTTGTAATTACCGCTAAAGAAAACGATTACTGCCGCGAGCAGGGCGGAAAGCGCGGAACCGAGCCGGGAGGCGGACCTGGTCTTGCCGTAGTAACTGACCTGCTGGTCCCTCATGCCCTGGATGTCGAGGTATTCCATGATCATCGACTTATGGGTCCCGGAACGGAAGGCTTCACCGCTGGCGAAGAGTATCATAGCGGGAATAAAGAGGAAGAAATCCGAGTAAAAGTAAAAAACCAGAAACGAGAGGATGTAGGAAGAGAACGACAGCACCATCGCTCGCCTTCTGCCTGTTAGGTCAGCGATGGCCCCAGTGGGTATTTCAAAAACGTTGACGAACGTTTCCCTGATGCTGATCAGGATTCCTATCTGGAAGTAGGAAAGACCGTTTTCCAGAAAAAACAGATAAAGAAACGGTTCGAAAAACCGAAGGTTCTTGAGAAAACCGTACGCGGAGAACTTGAATAACATCGTTCTGTGATTGCGCTTAAACAGGTTAACCCGATATCAATTGTGTTATCCGGAGTTTTGGTTGATTCCGATCAAATCGCCCTGGATCTCCCTGATCCGGTCGGCTTTAAGCTTTTTCCGAAAAAACTTTTCCAGTTCGCCCCTTTCGTACCAGTCCGGTCGCCAGAGGCCGTTTACGTAATCGTAGTCGACGAACTTTACCAGCTGTTCGTAGTACCAGTTGCCCTGGGCGTACGGTTCGCAGGCAATTATTATTCTGTCCGAGAACTTGTTAACCAGTTTTTTGACTAAATTTTCGTGATCCGGGTTTATATGGTGCAGGAGGTCGCAGATAAAATAAACGTCCACGTCGGGGTAGCCTTCCACGTTCCTGCAATCCATTTTTTCTACCTTTAACCCTTTATTCCTGGCGTAGCTCAGGAACCTTTCGTTTAAGTCTATTCCCCGATAGTCCGCCTCCGGTGAGAGGTAGTCCGCCAGCAAACCCGTGCCGCAGCCGATGTCCAGAACGGATCCGTCCCCGATTATTTCCCCGGCGAGCTCGTAGCGTCTGGCGGGATGCATGGAATTAATGAAGAATTCGTATAGCCGGGGAAAATAGTGAATTAGCATTGATCCTCTTCCCAGTCCGTGTCAGTTACCGCAAAGTCATTGCGCCTTTAACCAGCTGCTTATTCCGTGATATCTGATGGTAAATCAGCCCGCGGCTCAGGTCAAGCTTGTCAGGCCCACAAAGGAAAACCGCTAAATACGCAGTAAGATCGGGACGGCAGTGCTTTGGTTCCGGTGTTTCTTAAACTCATTTTTCGAACTCATTTTTTCGTATTCCGCCGCCGCTGAATTACCGTCTAATCTCATCTATAATTGAAAAAACCGGGTGAGTGGAATGAACCTTACAAAGAAAAGAGATGAGCTACTGGAAGAGGACCTCTGCGATCGCTGTCTCGGCAGGCAATTCGGTGATCTCGGTCATGGACTGGAGAACTACGAGAGGGGGATGATCGTCAGGGATCTGGAACGGGTCGATGCGGACTGCTTCAGTGCGGAAAACGTGCCGGAGGGTCAGCCCAGTGAGGGTAGTTGTTCTCTCTGTGAAGGACTCTTCGATGATCTGGATCGATACGTCGATATGGTCGAGAAAAAACTCAGTTCTTACGAGCTGGATACCGTGGTCGTCGGGACCAGGGTGCCGCAGCGAATAGAAAAGCGGCAGGAACAAATCTGGGAGAATTATGGGGATAGGTATGCAAGACCGATTAAATCCGAATTAAACCGTATCGTTGGTCGAAGAGTCCAGGAAGACCTCGGCCTGGAAGCTGACTTCGAACGACCTGATGCCAACCCCGTGCTGGACCTGGAAAACGATCGTGTCGAACTTCAGATAAACTCCGTCCTGATCTACGGGCAGTACGATAAATACGTCAGGGGGATACCTCAGACGGTATGGCACTGCAAGGAGTGTGGCGGTCGGGGTTGTGAGGAATGTGGTTATACAGGAAAGAAGTACGAAAATTCGGTCCAGGAAATCATCCAGGAACCCTTTATCGAGGCCTCACGGGCCAAAGACGTCAGTTTTCACGGAGCCGGCCGGGAAGACGTGGATGCCAGATGTTTTGGCAGGAGGGAGTTCGTTCTGGAGCTAAAACGTCCGAAAAACAGGAAGCTGGAGCTGGAACGGATTAAAAACGAGCTGAACGCGTCCCAGGATAGCGTGGAAGTATTTCGGATAAGGCGTACCGAAAAAGACCGGGTAGAAGAGGTCAAGACTGAGGATTCCGATAAGTCGTATCTGGCAATCGTAGAACTGTCCGAGAAACTAAAAGACCTTGATACGGAAGGCCTGGAAGAAATACCGGGCACGGTGGAACAGAGGACGCCGGAGCGGGTCTCGCACAGGCGGGCCGATAAAGTGAGGCGACGAAGAGTCTACTGGCTCCACTCGGAGAAGCTGGGTGAAGACAGGCTGGAGCTTACGCTGAAAACGGAGGCGGGAACTTACGTTAAGGAATTGATCTCCGGCGACGGAGGGAGGACTAAACCAAACGTGGCGGAAAAACTTGGTTGTGATGCTCGCTGTACCAGACTGGACGTTCTGGAAATCTATCGGAAATAGCCGGGCCAGGTTCTTACGAGCTCTCTCAGAAATCCACCCCGAGCGTAACTATTTCAAACGGGTCGAACTCGTATTCCAGCGACCCGTTTTCAGTGTTAAGTTCTTCTCGCTCGTCCTCTATCAGGTTCAGGGTTTTAACTCCTTCCGGAGAGAAGCCAAAGTCGATATTGACTTTTTGGCTTCTTCCCCAGCCCTCGTAAAGACGGATTACAAGCCTCCTTGCGGAATCCTCGGCCAGTTTAACGGACTCGACGATCGTCCCCCGGTCATCCGTCCGAATCAATGAAGGTATCCGGACAAAATCCTCCACTCCCGCCGATTCCGGGGTCGAGTTTAGGTCATAGGCGGCCTCGATTACTCCGGATTGCCTGAAGTCTCCCGAATGGGGCAGGAAGGAATACCTGAACTCGTGCGTCCCCATATCCGCCTCCGGGTCGGGCCATTTTGGTGCACGGAGCAGGCTCAGACCGATCACGGTCTTATCGACGTTTACCCCGTACTTACCATCGTTTAACAGGGCAGCGCCGTAGCCGTATTCCGATACGTCGACCCATTTCTGGTGAGGAACCTCGAACTTTGCTTCATCCCAGCTCGTATTTTTGTGAGTCGACCTGTCGAAATGGCCAAACTGGACCTCGTAATTGGCCTGCCGCGTCCTTACGTCCACCGGGAAGTGGGTCTTTAACAGCACTTTTTCCTCGTGCCAGCTTATCCTCGTGTCGAAGTCAATTCTTTTGGAATTACGGTAGAGTTTTACCTTCTGAATGATCTCTGAATTCCCGAACGACCTCGTCTGCTTCAGTATTCCCCGGACCGGGCCGGATTCGAGTTCCGTACTTTGTTCCGGATGCGGTAGTTCGTCCCCGTTCTCGTAAATATCGGCTTCGAGTTCCCAGGCCTGGTACTCGGTCGGTACGTCACTGTAAGCGACGAGCCGGTTGGCAACACCCGAGACCACCTCCCTGTCGGCTTCCTTATCGTAGATGGATTCTATCTCGCCCCGCTCGTCGAGGTGCAAGGCGATCTTTCCGTTTTCGAGCCTGTTTTTCGAAACTTCTATGGGGTTTTCGCGGTTGCCTTTTTGGTTCGAGCCGGACTTGATCGCGAAGGATCTCCCGCCCGTTGCGGGTAGGCTTCGAGCCTCTAGAAGTGTCTTGCCGTCATGAGTTCTCTGGGCCGGAACCTCTTGCCCGTTTCTGGTCTCCGCTGTAAGTTGGGCTCCCTGCGGATCGATTAATTCCGTTTCTACTATTCGATCCATCGTCCAGGATAACGAGTTGGATACGAAAACGTGGCTAGCGTCCTCCCGGAGCGGCAGGATTTCCCCCTTTGCCCGCTCCAGCAGTTCGTCGCAGTTCTCGCTGATTTCCCCGTAATCCCGTTTCGTGTCGACGTAGACTTCCCTGATCGAGGATCCGGGTAGGATATCGTGAAATTGGTTAAACAGGTAGGCCTTCCATGTTTCTTCCAGTTCCTTCCCGGGGTAATCGAATTTCTCATCCTTTATCGCTGCGAGTACCGACCAGAACTCGGCTTGCCGCAGGCGAAATTCCAGCTTCCTGTTCTGACGCTTTACCTCGCCCTGCGTGGTGAAAGTTCCCCGGTGTCGCTCGAGGTAGAGCTCGCCGTACCAGCTATCGAAATTATCGCGGTTCTCCTCCAGGTCGGCAAAGAACTCCTTCAACTGACGGAATTCGGCGTTCGGGGTTGGCCCCATCTCATCAATTTTCTCAACGTCCTCGATCATCTCCCGATTCGGGCCGCCGCCGCCGTCCCCCCAGCCGATCAGGTAGGCAGCTTCATCGTGTTCCTCCCTTTCCTTATAATCGTTTGCCGACTTAACTACCTCTTCAACTCCGTTGCCAAGGCTCATCCCGTTGTAAGTATCGGCGGGAGGAAAGTGGGTTAAGATCTCGGCTCCGTTTATTCCCTCCCAGTTAAAACTATGGTGCGGGAAGTCGTTCTCTTCGTTCCAGCTTATTTTGTGGGTAAAGAAGTAGGGGCAATCGGCCGCGGCTGCGATTCCGGGTAACCCGGCTGGAAAACCGAATGCGTCAGGGAGAAAGGTGATTTTAGGGTCGACGTCAAAGTTGTCACGGAAGTACCGTTTTCCGTAGAGAAACTGTCGCGCCAGAGTTTCGCCGCCGCTAATATTTACGTCGCTTTCCACCCAGGTACCGCCGACCGGTTCCCACTGCCCCGATTCAATTAACCTGCTGATCTCATCGTAGAGTTCCGGGTAATGGCTTCGGATGAATTCGTAAAGTGCCGGCTGGGAGAACAAAAACCTGTAACCGGGATACTCCTCCAGCAAGGTCGTTGCAGTGGAAGAGGTCCGGCCCGATTTCCGGATCGTTTCGCTCCAGGGCCAGAGCCATGCTGCGTCGAGGTGGGCATGACCCGTGACGTTTAGCTTGAAATCCGAGACATCCGAAGTGAGTTCTTTGAGCGGTTGCAGGCTTTTTTTCGCCCGTCTTGTCCCTTCGATCAACTCGGTTTCGTTATTGAACCCGAAAGGGAACCTGTGGCTGGCTTCGTTCAGCCCGTCGATTATCTTTCGTGCCTTCGAATTACTCTCCCCGAGCGACTTTCTCAGGTCGTTGAGCAGCCGGAATTCGCGGTAGAAGTCCTTCACGGGGCCTCTCTCGGTAAATATCTCCGCGGCTTTCAGTTCGAAGCGGTCCAGCTCGAGACCGCCCCAGAACAGAGTGGTTCCGGCTTCAATTATGAGGTCGAACTCCTCACCCGCCACGGCGCTTTCGGTTAAAAGCAACGACTCGTGTCCCTGGTCGAAGGCTTTCCAGGGCTGGTTATCGCGGTAGCAGAGACATTCCAGGGCAGGACGGCCCGGAAGCGGACTGTTTTCTGGTCGCTCCGTCGGCTTGATAACGAACCTGAGACGGACGGGTTTTCCCTCCAGCTCGTCCGGTACCGTAATCTTAACCCTGAACCAGACGCTATTTCCGAGGGAGAGTTCCTCCGCTCTTTTTCCGCCCCGATAGAGGGATGCGTCCGATTCCAGCCTGTCTTCGGGCTGGTATTTTCTGTCCCGAACCCAGGTAAAACCCGGAGCGCATTTCTTGAATTCACCGGGCGAAAGGTCCTCGGGACGTCTAAAACCCTTAGTTCTGTGGTAATAAAGTTCTCCTAAGTCCCTGTTCTCGTATTCTATCAGCTGCCTGACCCTGGATTGAGTATCCTCGACGCGCTTTTTGGGTCCTTTTTTCATTTTCGCCTCCTGGCGATAGCCAAATTATTGTCGGAGTTGCTGTAGCGGTATCACAGTTGAAACCAGCTTGAGCTAATTTTTTCTCCCTTTCTACTTTTTCCTGGTTTCCGGAGTCGATATGAGTCCGGCCGATTTATCTTTAAAGCTTAGTCCGGTCGGCTATTCTTGTAAATCCCTGGTTCAAGGCTCCGGATACGGCAACTATCTCCTTATTAAGGGTCTACATCAGGGTTAGATTATCTTATCAGTTACCTTCTTTCAACCTTGTTCGAAACCATTCGATAAATAAAATATTTTAAATATAACTACAAAAAGCCTATTCAAGAAAGCTTATTAAAGATTTCAATAACCGGCTTGAAAGATCGAACTTTCTGGTTTAATATAGAATCGATTCGAAATGAAAAATTCAGTGACGATTCAGGACGTGGCGGAGACGGCGGGAGTTGCAGCTTCTACTGCCTCCGACGCGTTAAACGGTAAGTCTCACGTAGCCGAAGAAACCCGGCTCAAGGTAGTTAGAGCTGCTGAAGAACTTAATTACAAGCCGCATCCTGGAGCAAGGCACCTATCGAGCGGGGTGGCTCAGCAACTAGGTCTGTTCATTCCTGCCTCCCGGCGGCACGTCTTTTCGTCTACGGGGTTTTTCAACAAGCTGATTCAGGGTATCCACGAAGCAGTGGACGGGACGGACTACAGCCTGTCGCTTCGTATGTCCGAAACCGAGTCCGATGCAAAAGGTAAACTCGAATCGATTCTGGACTCGCGCACCCTGGGCGGGTTGATTCTAACCCACCCAACTGAAAACTCCGATCTGATCGATCTACTCGAGGATAGCGACCTGCCTTTCGTGGTTCTGGGCCGGCCAAAACGGGAAGTAATTTACGTGGACAACGATAACGTGGAAGTGGGGGAGCTGGCTACGGACCACCTGATCAGCCATGGCCACGGCAGAGTTGCCTTCCTGTCCGGGCCGTCCAAGTTTACCTATACCGAGGATCGGCTTAAGGGTTATCGGTCAGCTCTGGAAGCAAATGGACTCCCGTACGACGAGGAGCTCGTCTGGAACTCCGAGCTCGTCGAATCGGCGGCCTACGAAGCGGTAAAGGAGAAAGCAAAGAAGTTCGATTTTAGTGGAATATTTGTCGCGGGCGACGTTCAGGCCGTGGGTGCCGTGCACGCTTTACGGGATCTCGGTAAGCAGGTTCCCGGTGACGTCTCGCTTGTCTCTGTCTGTAACAGCGAATTAACCAAACACTTTGAGCCTTCCATTACCACCGTCGATCTGCACGAATACTGGCTTGGAAACTGGGCAGCAAATAGGTTGATTCAGGAGATTGAAGGAGGGGAGAGGGATAGGCCCAAGGTCGTAGTACCCGGAGATCTCATCGTGAGAGCATCCTGTGGCTGCAGGGCAGAGAACGGGAACGAGTGCGACACTTAGGCCTAACACCCATCGCAATCGAGGTCAAACCGATTAAACAACAGGAGGTTATCGGATGCTAAATGGAGCTATGTCGGAAAAAAAGTTTGCGACGCCGCCGGTACCGGATACGAAAAACGGGGCGACCGTCTTTGAGCCGGACGGCAGGGGTCCCGGAAACTGGGTTGGTGCACCGAAAGTAGTTTACGACCGAAAGACGGAGAAGTTCTATATGTACCACCGGGTCAGGAAGCCCCTCGGCAAAGGGCGGGGCGTAAAGGCTCGAATCGCCGAAAGTTCGGACGGGAAGAATTTTGACGTGATAGCCGAAGGAACCAAGGAGCAGTTGAACGCGGATAGTCTGGAAGCAGGTTCCATCATTAGAGATCCCGGATCCGGCAAGTGGAGGCTCTACATAAGTTATCAGCCAACCGGCCACAACAGCTGGCGCGTCGGTATGATCGAGAGCGACTCACCGGAGGAGTTCGACTTCTGGGAGCACAGGACGGTCATGTTGCCGGACGACTACGGCCTGTATTCGCTCAAGGATCCCAGCGTTTTTATAGTCGGGGGCCAGTACTATGCCTACGTCTCAGTCGACCAGGAAGGTGATTACGAAGTCATCGAGCAGAACGGTAAGGAGGTCAGGAGACCTCTGGGTTTCGATTCTTCCGGTCTGCTTACGAGCCCCGACGGTAAGTACTGGCGCGACTTCCGCTACGTCCTGGAGTCAGGAGGAGGAGCACAGGGAGAGCGGGGTCACTACAAGGCGCGCCTGAATTCGGTCGTCTGGTTGCCACCTCTTTTTGTCGGCTTCTTCGACGGCGGCGACACGTTTTACGACAACTTCGAGGAATGGGCCGGGATAGCCACGAGTCACGACCTGGAAAACTGGAAGCGGGTCTCACGGAACGGTCCCTGGGTTAAAAGCCCTTACGGCTCCGTCAGGTACATGGACGGATTAATTCACGAAGAAAAAATTTACTACTACTACGAATATACCAGGAAGGACGGCAGTCACGAGATCAGGGTCAATTCCATGGAGCTAGATTAATTAGGTCTGCCCTGGTTTTAAGAGTTTTCAGGGTGATTATAGATGAAATCTTTCCTTACTGGGTTGGTTAGCTCCCGTTGCAGAGAGCCAGCCAGGGGGAGCTTCAGGAGTGTTACCGTCGGAGGGGCATGGGGGTACGATTACAGTGAAAAAGTCTGATTATTTGCTCTTTTTTCCGTTCTTTGCCATGGTCTTCATCTTTCTCGTCTTCTTCATTGCCTGGACGGCCGGTATATCCTTTACTGATTGGACCGGGGTTTATCCGTCTTATAATTTTGCCGGTATATCCGCTTACGAGGGGGTTATCGGTGTATCGAGTTTTCAGCGGGCCTCGATTAACACCCTGGTCTTCGTCGGTGCGGGAGTACCGCTGCTAATTGCTTCCGGGTTGATCGTCGCGGTTACCATAGACCTGTTACCGAGCGGAATGTCGAGTTCGATAATGAAGACGGTGGCGATTTTATCCTTCGGGTTAGCTCAGGCGATTACCGGCGTGCTCTGGGGCTGGATCTTTAACCCGGCGCAGGGCGTGATTAATAGCATACTGGATTCAATCGGGCTCGGCGGAATATCTCAGTCCTTCCTTACCGATCCGTACCTGGTAATTCTGGCGATCCTGATCACCTTGATCTGGAGGTTCAGCGGCTATACGGGTGTCGTGTTTTACGGTGCAATTAGCTCTGTTCCGGTATCTCACCGTGAAGCGGCGCGAATAGATGGCGCCTCCATCTTTCAGATCTATCGTTACGTATTGTTCCCGGAAATCCGGGGAATCATTCTTATGTTTTCGCTCCTGTTGAGCATGATGGTGATCAAAACTTTCGGAATTATCTGGACGATGACCGGCGGCGGCCCCGGCGTAGCCTCCATGATCTTTCCCGTTTTGATATACAGAAGGATGTTCTCGGCCTTCAACTTCGCTCAGGGGGCAGCGGCCGCGATGATATTCCTGGCGATTATCATGCTCTTCGCGGTTCCCTATATCTATTTCCAGTACAAGGAAGGTGAACTCTAGTTGCCAAATATTAAACTGAGATACGTGGTTGGCGGGCTGCTTGCACTGTTGCTTTCAGCTTTCTTCCTGTTTCCCTACTGGACTGCGGTCATAACGGCGACGAAGCCTCCACTGGAAATCCGGACTACCAATCCGTTGATACCGGGATCCGAACTGGTGTTCTCCTACGCGAAAACAGCGTGGAGCATGGTCAACGGTTCCTACCTGACCTCGCTGCGGATAGCGCTGACATCCATGGCGATTAGCATCGTTATTGGTTCGATCGGTGGGTACTACCTGAGCAAGGTCCGCGCCAGGTATACGTTTCTGACGGTAATCACGCTTTCGATCGGCATCTACCTTCCGGCGACGATGCGCCTGGTGCCTTTGGTAAGGGTGGCAAATACGCTCAACCTGTTCGGCGTTCCGGAGTACATTGGCCTGGCCATCGGTGGAGGCCAGTTACCAGTCGTCATCTTTATATTCAGGGAGTTCTACAACAGGGTCCCGGATTCCCTGGTGGAAGCCGCCGAAATTTCGGGGGCTTCGCACTGGCAGATATTTACTCACATCATGTTTCCTATGTCGAAGACGGCAGCTGTATCGGCCGGAATAATTGGCTTCACCGTCGGCTGGAATAATTTAATACTGCCCCTGGTACTGACCTCTGGCGGTTCGGGCAGGCCGATTATGGCCCAGGTGGATTTGATGTCACGGGCCTCGGCCTGGGAGATAGGAGTGTGGAACCTGCAGCTGTCCGGAGCGCTGTTTGCGATGATCCCGATAGTGATTATTTACGTCATACTTCAGGAGCAGATCGTCAAAGGATGGACGGAAGGCGCAATATCCGGTTAAGGTCGTTCTTTTTCAGCAAGAGTGCTTCGATGAAACACGAACTGAAGCTCCAAATATTTTCCAGTTTTCGGAGGTGATAGCTGGAAATACGAGACACAAGGTACCGGTAAAATTTACGACCGCCTGACAATCAACCAATAATTTTCAGGGGTGAAAGCATGAACAAATTCTCCTTTTCAATTCGCAATGGAATCGTCGGACTTTTGGTGCTAACTTTACTTTTATCGGGCCTGGCTTTTTCCGCTACCGCCGATGACCATAACGATGGGCCCGAAATACCAGCCAGCATGCAGCCGATGCCGGAAGCCGGAACGGCCGTCGGGGAAGCAAAACTGGACATCCTGACTGGATGGGTTGCCGGTACGGGAAGAAAAACGAGACAGCAGATCCTCGATACTGCCAAGAAACTCTGGGACTTCGAGGTCTCAATTGAAGAAGGTACCAGCGGTCAGCTGCCCCAGGTAGTTGCAAGCAGGGTTGCCGGTGGAAGGTCCGTTTCTCTGGTAAGAATCCCGCCGACCAGCGAGACCCAGAGCCTCGCCAGCCAGGGCGTCTTTATGGACGTAACGGATATCTGGAAGGATTACGGGCTGGAAGAGGTAATACCGAATTCGCTTCAGAGCCTTTACAGGGCGAACGGAAACTACTACGGCTTCCCGCAGGTCATTGAGGACCACAGCATGCTCTTTTACAACGTCGAGGTGCTGGAAGAAGCCGGAGCAGACCTTCCGCCTTACGAGGACTACGACAAGTTCTTCTCAGTTCTGGAAAAAGTAAGGGAAAATACGGATTCGACCCCGATAGTCCTTGGCGTCAAGGAGCCGAACGCGGCGCGCTGGCTCTTCGGGAAGCTGATAGTCGGAGCAGTTGGTCCTTCCGGTTACGCGAAGATCGCCAACGGTAACGCCACCGTGGAGGACTGGACCGAGGTACTCGAACAGGCAAAGGAGCTGCTCTCCTACGCGAACAAGGACGTCTCAACTCTCAAATCGGGTTTCGGACCGCAGCAGAGAACGGCTGCCGGTGACGCTGCCTTTACAAACGGAGGAACCTGGTTCGTGCCGATATTCAACGAAGCCGGAGAAAGGGGCGAAGTATGGAACTACGCGCCGATGCCCGGCCCCGGCAGGAACACGCTCTACGCCATGGTATCTTCCTACTGGATAGGTGAAACTTCCGACCAGCCCAATAACTCCAAGGCAGTTGTCTACACTTCGCTACTGCCCCAGGTCCAGAAAGAAATGTCCCTGGTCAAGCAGGCAGCACCGGCCAGGACGGACGTTCAGGTACCGGAAGAAGACGCATCAGCCGGCACGCTCTACCAGATCAACCAGCTAAAGACCGCGGATGCCGTGGTGCCGACCTTTGACCTGATTATTCCATCCGGCCTCGGGACTCAGTTCGAGGATGCGCTGATGAAGTTCGTGTCCAGCAGGAACGTCGAGAAGACGGCAAAAGAACTTGTCCGGATTCAGAACAACAACGAGGACAAATACACCGGAGGTTACTCCTTTTAACTGATAGGTTTCAGTGGTTAAGACCTTTGAGTTTCGTTTTCACCGGCTGCTCCGGAGACGGGGCAGCCGGTGTTAGTATTCATATGGAGGTGTGATTCATGAACATTGTGGTAATCGTTGCGGATAGCTTGCGGACCGATTACGTCGGCAGTTACGGCTCGGACGTTCGTACTCCTAACATCGATGGTCTGGCAGAGGACGGGGTTCAGTTTAACCAGGCTTACAGCGAGAACCTTCCTACCCTGCCGACCAGGCGGTCCTGGTGGACGGGAAAGTACCACTTCCACGAGGCGGGCTGGCAGCCGTTTACCTCCGATGACTACCTGCTTGCGGAAGTGCTCTGGGATCAGGGATACAACTCCGCCCTGATTACGGATACATATCACATGCACAAGCCTGTCTACAATTGTGGACGCGGCTTCGATACGACGACCTTTATTCGAGGTCAGGAATACGACCCGTGGATGGTGGACGACAGGGAAATTCCCTCGGTGGAGGAATCGAAAATTCATCGGTTAAAGGGCGGAACCGGCAGGGAAAGCGACGAAGTGTGGCGGGAAAGGTACAGGCAGTACTTGAAAAACAGGACTGCTTACGAAGAGGAATCGGATTACCCCGTTGCCAGGGTGGCGGATGAAGCAATTCACTGGCTGGAGAGAAAGTCGGAAGCAAGGGACAGGGATTTCCTGCTCTGGGTAGATATGTTCGACCCGCACGAGCCCTGGGACCCGCCGGAACCATATCGGTCAACCTATAAGGATCCCGACTACGACGGGCCGGATATCGTCGATCCTGTTCCCGGTTCGGTGGAAGGGTACATGGACGAAGACGAAGTTGAAAACACGAAGAACCTCTACGCTGGAGAAGTAACGATGGTGGACAGGTACGTCGGTGATATCGTCGAAGCTCTGAAGGGTCAGGGGCTTTACGATGATACGTTACTTGTATTTACCAGCGATCACGGTGAGCCTTTTGGGGAACACGGTTACATCAGAAAGGCCAGACCGCAAAACTATCAGAATCTGGTCCAGATTCCCTGGATAATGAAAGGGCCGAATAACCGATGGGCAGGCAAGGAAGTAGAATCTATAGTACAGACCGTGGACCTGATGCCGACGTTTCTCGACCTGCTCGATATAGATTCCGAGGAACTAACGCTAGAATTCACTGAGCCGAAGCAGTCCGGAAAGGCGGAGAACATATTCCCCCAGGACCTAACCAGCAAGGCTTCCCGCCAGAAACTGGGCGGTCAGTCGCTCGTGCCGCTACTGGAAGGTGAAATAGATGAGATAAGAGATTATGCGGTCGGCGGACACCATAACAGGGAATGGTACCTGAGAACGGAGAGATGGACTTACCTGTTTCCGCTGGACGAGGGCAAGGAGCCTGAACTCTACGACAGGGGAAGCGATCCGATGGAGAAGAAAAACCTGATCGACGAAAGGCCGGAGCTGGCGAAGAACCTTGAACTTAGCTTGTTGAGGACGGTTAACTCGCTTAATAATCAATCCGAGTAAAACTTTCGGCAAATAATGGGGGTAAATGTAAATTGGGGGTAACTCAGTCCGAGGTAATCTGGTTCTTTTTCCAGGCGCTGGTGCTTGGGATCGCTATTGTTGGACTTGACTGGGACGCCAGGGGCGAGGGCCTCGCCCTGAAGTGGAGACTGGCCATGATTGGCGCCCTAATCGTTGCGACGGTATTTCTCGGCTCACCGGGTGTCATAGGGTGTATACTGGCTTACTGGGTGTATACGCGGCACTTCCGCTAGAGCTGCGGAACTCATTAGGGCAATAACATTACCCCGGAAGTTTCCCGGATCCGGTTCGGTTTACCCGTTCCGGTCCGGGGCAAATTTCTTACCTGAAAAAAGTTCCATAGACTGTTTCATGGCGTGAATCTAGCCAAAACGTTTGAAACGGAATCCGAAACCACTACAATATACCGATAATTGTTCGCTCAATTACAAGTTATCTTGAACTGAGACGATCTTTTTCGTAAACAGTATTATAACACCTGAAGCAGGGAGTGGGTAAATTGAGTAATTCGAATCCCGTACCTGATATGAAGGAGAAGATGAAAGGGTCGGTCAGTACCCTGCAGGAAGAACTGGCCAAAATACACGTCGGCCAGGCAAACCCCGCCATGATCGAGGATATCAAGGTAGAGTACTACGGAACCGATACGCCGCTTAATCAGATTTCTAACATCTCTGCGCCCGAGAGTGGGTTGCTGGTAGTACAGCCATACGACAGTAGCCAGATAGGGGCCATAGAGAAGGCGCTGATGGAAGCGGAACTCGGTCTGAACCCGAACAACGATGGGGAAATCGTTCGGGTTCCGGTCCCAAAGCTTTCCGGGGAAAGACGGGAGGAGCTTGTAAACATGATTGAGGATAAGGCCGAAGAGACCAAGGTATCGATCCGAAACATAAGACGTGATACAAACAAAAAGATAGAAGAACAGGAGGAAGAAGGGGAAATCACCGAGGACGACATGTACATGCTCAAGGACGAGGTCGACGAAATTACCTCCTCGATGACTGACCGGGTCGACGAGCTGGTCGAAAACAAGACGGATCAGGTAAGGTCAGTTTAAGAGCCAGGGTCCTGAGATGTTTCCGGATCAATTTAACCGATCTGGGATCTAACGGGAGAATTTAAGCCTTATTACTTTTTCCAGAGTTTTTCCGATAAGATGGATAGTTGCCGCTGGCCTGGTGATAGGCGAAATTTTGTTCTTCACCCTTGGTAGCAGTTTTGCCTTCGGTCTCTGGTACGGTTTGGCCTTTTCGCTGTTACTTAACGGATTTATGGTAAGCTGGACGGCCGAGTTGATCGGGGAAGAGGGCAAAGGAGGCGAAGGCGGCAAAATAGCGCGGAAAGTTTCTCTGGTTGCGCTGGCTCGTTTCCTTATTTACGGACTGGCATTAATCTTTACGACTCTGACAGGTTGGCTGAATTTTTTTGCGGCGGCCGGTGGCGTGGTCATTCCGGGTTTAGTCTTACGTTTCAGGGTAGCTTTAAAAGACGATAAATCGGAGGTTAAAGATGCTTGAACATCTGGGAGAAAAGTTGGTCCTGCGGATTGGGGGTTCTGACGTACTGGGCCTGGATATAGTAACCCTGATAATGTCCTGGATAGTTATGGCGATCGTCATCGCTTTTGCCTGGTGGCTGCGACAGGGACTGAAGCAGGACGTGGAGGCAAAGCCTTCCTCCAGACTTGTGATTATTGAATCCCTGATAAATCTGCTTGAAGACCAGTTTTCAGGTGCCTTCGAGTCGGAGCGGTTGCAGGCTCAGCTTTTTTCCTTCATCTCGACCTTGTTCATTTTTATTGTTGTTTCTAACTGGATTGCCATAGTACCGGGGCTTTCTTCTCCGACACAGGATTTTAACATCCCGCTCAGCTTCGCTTTGCTGGTTTTCATGGTTTCGCATTACTACGGGATGAAGTTAAACGGAACCGGAAGTTACCTGAAATCATTTGCGGAACCTTACGCGTTCATGCTTCCCATGAACTTGATTTCGGAGATAGCAAAACCGATCTCCCATTCTTTCAGGCTTTTTGGAAACGTGTTTGGAGGAGCAGTACTGATTAGTGTCCTGACTGCGAAGTTGATACCGATACTGCTTCCGGCCTTCTTTCAAGCGTTTTACGGTCTGTTTATCGGAGCAATTCAGGCGTTTGTCTTTGCTCTGTTGGCGGTTTCTTATATAAATGTAGCAGTTGAAGAATAACAACAACCAATAAATCAGGAGGTATTTATTCAATGGAACTTTCAGCTAGCATAACGACGGCGGCCAAGTACCTGGCAGCGGGATTCGCCATGGGAATTGGTTCCATAGCGGCAGCGTACGGCGAGGGTCAGGTTGCATCTCACGCGATCGACGGAATGGCTCGCCAGCCGGAGATGGAAGACAGCTTGCTCAGAACGATGGTCATTGGCCAGGCAATTACCGAATCCACGGGTATTTATTCTTTGATCGTGGCCATAATGTTACTGATGGTAGTCTGATCCGAGGTAAATTATGGGACTAGAATGGCAGACGATTATCCAGAGTCTAAATTTAACAATAGTTGCCAACTGGATTAATTTCGGAATTCTCGTGGCCGTTCTGTCCTGGCTACTTTTTCGACCGGCGAAGGAGTTCATTCAGGAAAAACGGGAAACGATAAAGTCGAGAATAGACAACGCCCAGGAAAAGGAAAAGACCGCCCGTGAGCTAAAAGAGGAAAGAGAACAGGAATTACAGGAAGCAAAGGAAAGACGGAGTGAGATAATTGAACGGGCCGAGAGCAGGGCGGAAGAAATAGTTGAGGAGGGAAGGGAAGAAGCAGAGAAAGAGGCCGAAAGGATCGTGGAGCAGGCAAAAAAGGAAGCGGAACAGGAAAAGCAGGAGGCTTTCGAGGAACTGGAAGAGGAATACGTCGACATGGCCCTTGCCGGAGCGGAAAAAGTACTGGAAAGGGAAATAAGTCGTCAGGACCACGAGAAGTTCCTGAACTCCCTCTTTGAGCAGCTTAAGGAAAAAGAGCTGAGAACGGGATGAAATCTGTAGAAGTAGCGGATAGATACGCGCAGGCAATCTACGAGCTTGGAGTGGAAGAAGACAAGCTGGACGCACTCCAGGCGGACCTGGACGAGGTCAGTCGGCTGTTGGACTCGAACGATTACCTGATGGATTTCCTAGTTCACCCATTAGTGCCGAACGAAGATAAGCAAGGGGTCCTGGAGGAAGTTCTGGGTGAGTCCCTGCTTCGAGAGACCTTAAATTTCTTGAAGTTGCTCGTAAACAAGGATAGGGAGGACTACCTCCCGTTGATTTACGAAAGGCTTCGAAAAATAAGGAGGGACGAGCAGGAAATAATAGAAGTTGAAATAACTGTTCCGCCCGACCTGGACAGCGATGAGGTGGAGGGCGAGGTCAAAAGTCGGCTCGATAGTTTGATGGGTAAGTCCGTTTACATTACGGAGGTTACCGAGGACCCCGACCTCATTGGCGGGATAAAACTTAAAGTGGGGGAACAGATAATAGATGGTTCGGTACAGGGAGAGCTAGAGGGATTGCGTGAGCACATATTAGAAGGAGGAAGTAATGGTAGAAATTAAGAGCGATGAAATAACTGGTTTGATCAAGGAACAAATAAAGGGTTACGACTATTCCCTTTCAATGGAAGAGGAAGGGGTCGTCGTTGAAGCCGGAGACGGCATCGCCCGGGTTTTTGGCCTGGAAAACGCCATGTCCAATGAGATTTTGGAATTCCCCGGTGGCGTTAACGGCCTGGCAATGAACCTGGAAGAGGACAATATAGGTGCCATCCTCTTTGGGGACGTGGACGAGGTCGAAGAGGGGGATAAGGTCAAGCGCACGGGCAGGATACTGGAAACCAACGTGGGGCCGGAACTGCGTGGCCGCGTGGTAAACCCTCTGGGTGAGCCGCGAGACGGCAAGGGGGAGATAGATTCGGATCAAACCAGGGACATAGAGATGAAGGCCCCGGGTGTAGTCAAGCGCCAGCCGGTTGAAGTACCCCTTCAGACGGGATATAAGTCCATCGATGCCCTGACCCCGATTGGACGAGGGCAGCGTGAGTTGATCATCGGTGACCGCCGTACGGGTAAATCCGCAATAGCGATTGATACAATACTGAACCAGAAAGAGACCGACGTCCACTGTTTTTACGTTGCAATCGGGCAGAAGACCTCGACGATAGCCAAGGTGGTTGATACCCTGAGAAAGAACGGCGCAATGGAGTACACGACAGTTATAACGGCCAACGCCGAGGACCCGACACCGATGCAGTACATAGCACCTTACGCCGGAACCGCAATGGCCGAGCACTACATGTACAGCGGTCAGGATGCCTTTATCGTCTACGACGATCTATCGAAACACGCCGTGGCCTATAGAGAGATATCTTTACTTCTCCGACGTCCTCCCGGAAGAGAGGCTTACCCGGGAGACATCTTTTATACGCACTCGCGCCTGCTGGAGCGGGCCGCCAAGCTGAACGACGAGATGGGTGGTGGTTCGTTGACCGCCTTTCCGATAGTCGAAACGAAGGCGGGTGACATCTCGGCCTACATTCCGACGAACGTGATATCGATAACGGACGGCCAGATCTACCTCGAATCGGACCTGTTTAACCAGGGTTTCCGTCCGGCAATTAACGTCGGTGATTCGGTCTCCCGTGTTGGTGGTGCGGCGCAGAACGACGCAATGCAAGAAATTGCGGGAGAACTGAGGCTGGAGATGGCCCAGTACCGCGACCTGGAGGCGTTTGCGGAATTTGCCTCAGAACTGGACGAGGAGTCACAGGCTCAGCTTGCACGTGGTGAGAGGGTCATGGAGATGCTGAAGCAGGATCAGTACCAGCCGATGCCGGTTGAGAAACAGGCGGTATCGCTTTACGCGGCCGCTAACGGTTATATAGATGACCTGGCAGTTGACGAAGTAAAGGAATACGAAGAGGCCATGCACGATCACCTCGAAACCTATTACGAGGACGCGCTTGTGGATCTCAAGGAAACTGCCGAGCTAACTGAGGATATCGAAGAGGAGCTGAAACGAGCCCTCGCCGAATTCGACGATACCTTCAAAGGAGGTGGCGATGCCTCAGGCTCGGGAGATTAAGAGCAGGATAGGGAACATAAAGGATATAAAACAGATTACCAAGGCGATGAACGCCATTGCCATGGCAAAAGTTACCAGGCTCAAGAACAAACTCGATGATGCCAGACCCTATCAGGAAGCAATCAACAAAAACCTGAGACTGCTGGAGAAGAGCGTCGAGACCGAAGAGGACGAAGAAGAACCGGTGAGCCCTCTTTTGACCGAAGGTGACGGTGAGGGGATTGGGCTGATGGTTTTTAATTCTGATCGAGGTCTGGCCGGGAACTATACCATAGATATCAACCGGTCGGCCCGGGACTTCGTCCGCTCACGCGATCGCGAGGTCGGTATTTACGCCGGCGGGGAAAAGGGGCACAACTTCTTCAAAAAATGGGATGAATTCAAAGGTAGCTGGGTGGATTTTTACCAGGAACCCGATTTCCACAAGGCCGAAGCAATCGGGAAAGAACTGCTCAACTCCTTTAAATCAGGGGAGTTTGCCGAGCTGTGGACGATCTACATGAAGTTCAACTCCGACCTGAACCAGGAACTCAAGGTAGAAAAAATCCTGCCGCTTTCGGTCGAAGAAGAGGAAGAAGGTTCAGTTTCTCCGGCCGAGGAGCACGTTTTCGAACCGCAACGCGAGGAAATTCTGGCAAACTTTCTCGAGGAATGGTTTTTAGAGAGGGTTTTCTGGGTTATGTTGAACACGAAGACGAGCGAACATGCGATAAGGCGGAAGGCAATGAGGGATGCCACGGACAACGCAAACGAACTCATCGACGACCTGACTCTGACTTACAATAAGGCGAGACAGCAGCAGATCACGAGAGAAATAGCGGACATCATCGGTGGGGCTGAGGCCCTCCGAGAAGAGGCTTAGTTTTAATGAGGTGGAATAATGGTAGAAGAAGTAGAAAGTGAAGGACAGATAACTGAAATAAAAAGCGCCGTCGTGGATGCCAGGTTCAGTACGGAAGAAGGCGTCCCTTCGGTTAACAACGCCCTGAAAGTGGAAAGGGACGGAGACCAGGAAGATCTGGTTCTGGAAGTAGCCAAGCACCTCGGCGACGAAGAGGTCAGGGCGATCGCGATGGATTCGACTGACGGTCTTCAGCGCGGACAGCCGATCTATAACACTGGCGGTCCGATTAGCGTTCCTGTCGGGGAGGAAACTCTGGGCAGGATGTTTGACCTTACAGGTCGGCCGATAGACGAGATGGATTCACCCGACGTCGAAGAAACCTATCCGATTCATCGACCGGCTCCGGAACTGACGGATCAATCGACCAAGGATGAGGTCTTTGAGACCGGAATCAAGGTCATTGACCTTCTCGCCCCTTTTTCCAAAGGTGGCAAGGTAGGTCTGTTCGGTGGAGCCGGGGTAGGTAAGACCGTTCTCATCATGGAACTCATCCGTTCGATCGGGTACGAACACGAAGGTTATTCGGTCTTTTCCGGCGTGGGAGAAAGGACGAGGGAAGGTAACGACCTCTGGCTCGAGATGAAGGAAGCGGGCGTTCTGGAGAATACCGCGCTGGTTTACGGCCAGATGAACGAGCCTCCTGGGGCCAGGTTCCGCGTCGGTCTATCAGGAGTTACGCTGGCCGAGTACTTTCGGGACGAACAGGCCCGGGACGTTTTGCTCTTTATCGACAATATCTTCCGTTTTGCCCAGGCGGGTTCCGAGGTTTCGGCCCTGCTGGGCCGGATGCCTTCCGAGGTCGGCTACCAGCCGACTCTATCCAGCGAAATGAGTGAACTTCAGGAGAGGATTACTTCGACAAAAAGCGGTTCGATTACTTCGGTGCAGGCCGTTTACGTGCCGGCGGACGATTTGACTGACCCCGCACCGGCTACGGTCTTTTCTCATCTCGATGCGACGATTACGCTTTCAAGGGACATTGCCGAAAAGGGACTGTATCCCGCAGTCGACCCGCTGGATTCGGACTCTTCCATGCTTGACCCGCACGTAATTCCTCAGAAACACTACGACGTGGCCCAGAGGGTACTGCAGACGCTTCAGAGGTTCGAGGACCTTCAGGATATAATCGCAATTATGGGAATGGACGAACTCTCTGAAGAGGACCAGGTAACGGTCGAAAGGGCGAGAAAGATCCAGAGGTTCTTGAGTCAGCCCTTTTCCGTGGCGGAGCAGTTTACGGGCCGGGAAGGGAAGTACGTGGAGCTTGACGATACCATTGAAGGATTCGAGGCGATTGTCGATGGAGAACTGGATCACGTACCGGAGCAGGATTTCTTCATGGTCGGCTCAATCGAAGAGGTAATTGAAAACTACGAAAGCGAGTAAAGACAAAAACCCCGCCTGCCCTGGCGGGGTTTTTCACCGAACATAATAAAAAGCGGGTTTCCTGCGCCCGGCCTCAATTAACCCCTGTCCAGCAATGACAGCCCGGGATCGGTTCTGAACCCGCTATTCATTGTTTAAACCTTCTTACTACCAACCGGAATTGAGACCAACCTATCCGCTATCCTGCGGTTTCTCCTGGTTGCTCACGAAGGTTGGAACCTTGAGGCCGGTCGAAATTTCAGCATCCGGCAATATTCAAAATTAGCTAACCCGACGGGCGGGTTCTTTCAACCCGGGAAAGTCAGGTAGAAAATATTCTGGTTATTACTGGTGAATCAGGTAACTGTAAGCTCCGAGAGCGGCCTTTGCACCTTCACCTGCGGCGATGATAATCTGTTTTTCCGGCACGTTGGTAACGTCTCCCGCCGCGTATAGCCCTTCCACGTTAGTTTGACTATTACAATCGACGACGATCTCGCCGGCGTCGTTGGTTTCGACCAGGTTGTCGACGAAGGAGGAGTTCGGTATCAGGCCGATCTCCACGAAGACGCCTTCGACTTCTACTTCCTTTTCCGCACCGGACTCCTTGTCCTTTAACCGTAGCCCGGTAACCATGTCGTCTCCAAGAATCTCCAGGATTTCGTGTCCATAATAACTTTCCAGCTCTACTTCGTCCAGGTGGTCGGAGTTTTCCACGTGTTTTTGCAGGACCGGGTCGGCAATGGGTTCGGGTGCGATATCCACGTTTACTATCCTGTTTGCGATCGGCAGAAGGTCGATAATTCCTTCGAAGGCGGAGTTTCCGCCACCGATTACCGCGACGTCCGCACCGGAAAATAGCGGGCCGTCGCAGGTGGTACAGTAACTGAGGCCTTTGCCGGATAGTTCTTTTTCTCCCGGCACGTCCAGCTTGCGCCACTTGGCGCCGGTGGCAACGATCATGGTTTTGGACCTGAGCTCACCTTCCTTGTCCAGGGACAGGTGAAAGTTCTCGTCCTTTTCAACATCCAGAACTTCGTCCTCGTACTTTTCCGGTTCGTACTTGTCCACGTGTTCTCTAAACTTTTTGACGAGATCGAAGGCCTCCACGTCCGGTATTCCGAGGTAGTTGTCTATTTCGCTCGAATAGAGCAGCTGGCCACCCTCTTCTTTGGCGATCATGACTGTCTTTAGTTCCTTTCTCCTGGCATAAAGAGCTGCTGAGTGGGCTGCGGGTCCACCACCAACTATTGCAACGTCGTAAAGTTCATTTGTCATGGTTTGACTCCTTTAAGGTAATTCTGATTTTAAAGTTTCATAACAAATCTTGCTCGCCATCCAGCGGCTTGACCAGAACCCGGTTAATTATTTCCTTGATTCCCTCCAGGCAGTTGAAAAGATCGCCGCCAAACGTTTACCCTTTCCATCCGTAAGCTGACTGAGCTCGGTCCGGCTTCCGGTTGCCGATAAGTGCGGTAACCTTTTCAAGCGCCTTTTCATAATCCAGAAAAGGAAAATTAATTCCGGTCAAGCCAGGTCTGAAGTATGATAAAGTGATGCAGTATAATTATAATAGTATAGAAACTTTGTCCGATCAACGGGAACCGAATAACGATTTTAAAAGAATTTAACTGGGAGGTGTAGATCCTTGGGTTTATCAGTTTCGGATATGTCAAAGGGATTAACAGTAAAGTACCAGGGAGAGCTTTATAGGATCGTAAAATACGAACACTCCAAGCGCGGCCGCGGGGATGCTTTTGCCAGAGTGAAGCTAAAGTCTTTCGATACCGGTAAGGTCCTCTCAAAGACCTTTAAGGGCAAGGAAGAGGTTGAGAAAGCTTATCTTGATAAAAGACCGCTGAAGTTTCTCTATAGCTCCGGTGAAAGTTATAACTTCATGGATCAGACGGACTATTCTCAGTTCGAGATTCTTGAAGACAAACTGGGAGATAAAGTAAAATACCTCAAAGATAACCTGGAAGTAGAAGGATTGTTTCACGAGAGAAGACTGATTTCAATCGAATTACCGACTTTCGTGGAGTTGGAAATCACCAGCACAAAGCCCGGAGTAAAGGGTGATACTGCTTCCGGTGGCGAAAAACCCGCTACCCTGGAAACAGGACTCGAATTGAAGGTACCTCTTTTCGTAAAAGAGGGTGCTACGATTAAGGTCGATACCAGAGAAGGGAAATACGTCGAGCGGGTTTAGCCTCACTTCCGGTGGGGTATGGTTTCAGGGAAAGGAGGGTATCTATGGAAGACGAATACAGGTCCTCGATGGGTTTAGGTGAGATAGAAATTTCAAAAGACGTAATCACCTCGATTGCTGCAGTGGCAGCCATGGAGGTGGAGGGTTTGGTCGAACGGGAAGACAAGTCGGGCATTTCGTCAGTTTTTAACCGGGGTAGCAGCAAGACCGTTGAAACAGAACTCGATGACGGTCACGTCAAGATAAACGTGAACATTGCGGTCAAGTACGGGTTCCCGGTACACGAGACGGCGGAGAGCGTTCAGGATAGCGTGCAGGCAGAAGTGGAAGAAATGACCGGTCTCGACGTCAGTGAAGTCAACGTCGACGTTTCGGCCCTGGCTTTTGAAGGCGAAGAGGGAGAACTCGAAGACCTAGAGGAGCAATAAAGTGGGCAACTTAAGGGAACGCTTGATTCAGATTTCTTATTTATTGCTGGCATTTGTATGGTTCTTAATTGCGGCGGGATTTATCGGTTACGCTTTCGGGTTCTATCCCAATTACGACATCCAGGCATTTCTGTCCGGAAGGGCGGGAACCTTACTCCTTTACGGAATTGGCGCTCTGGCCGGTTTTGTCGGTCTTTACTTTCTGAGAAAATTAATAGTTTCTTACAGAATTCACCGAACGTTCGTCCACGAGAGCGATTTTGGAGATATTCACATATCTCACTACGCAGTAAAGGAACTGACGAGCGAAATTCTCAGGGAGGACCTCGCGTTGAAGTCCTTTCGCACCAAATTGACCCAGTCAACCGACGGCATAAGCATCGAGGTTAACGCCAAAGTTGGCTCCAAAGCGGATATAGGTGAACTGGGAGAAAAGGTACAGGAAGTTCTCAGGGAAAAGATCCACGAGAGAACGGGTCTGGAAGTAGGAAGGGTCGATTTTTATACGCGCGGGGTCGAAGGTCCAAAAAAGGAAGATCTGAACCGGGAACCAGAAGAAAGCGGGTCCGAAGATATAATATTTGAGGGAGATAAAGATGAAAATTGATTCAAGGTTTGTGGGAGCTGCAATAGGGTTTCTTGTTGCTCTGCTTTTCATCTTCTTTAACTGGAAAGTTGTACTTCTTATTCTGGGCCTCAGCTTTCTGGGATACATAGTCGGAATGTACCTGGAGGCGGGCCAGCAGGTCAAGAGAAAGCTGAGGGAACTGTTCTCCCTCTTCTTTGGTTGACGGAGGGTTATGCTCAGAAGAGAGGCTCGGGAAGAAATATTGAAACAGCTTTACGGTTCGGAATTCGTCGAGGACCGCAGGGCTCGGTACCGGGAACAACCGGGAGCAAAGGACTTCGGTGATCAAAAGGATTTTATCCAGGAAATTTACGAGGGCACCCTTGAAAACCGTGAAAGAATCGACGAGCTGATCTCCGAATTCACGGTCGGCTGGAAAGTGGGTCGTCTGGCATTTCTGGATAGGAACATCCTCAGGATGGCCATATACGAGATGCTGTACTACGAGCAAACTCCGGCCGAGGTCGTAATGAACGAAGCTATCGAGCTTGCCAAGGAATACGGGACCGAAAACGCTCCCAAGTTCGTCAACGGGATTCTGGACAGGATCTGGAACGAGAAAAGCGAAGAAGAAAGCGAGAGGAAAAGAACTTAAGGTTTTTTGCGACGGTTAACTGAGCTGAAAAGGTTTATAATTTTACGACTACCTATTATAATTTGAGGCAATTTTGCGGAGAGTAGCGCAGCTTGGCTAGCGCGCAGCGTTCGGGACGCTGAGGTCGCCGGTTCAAATCCGGCCTCTCCGACCAGCAGGAAGCTCTTTGGCAGGCGGGAGTAGCTCAACGGTAGAGCACTGGCCTTCCAAGCCAGGGGCTGCGGGTTCGATTCCCGTCTTCCGCTCCAGTCTTCAACGGCCAGGATTGGTGGTTTGAGTAACGGGAGAATTTTTGCGTTTTCCACCATCACTGAGCTAGGCTAGTTGATAATTTTTAGATTGGTATGCGCCTGTAGCTCAGCTGGACAGAGCAGCGGCCTTCTAAGCCGCAAGTCGGGGGTTCGAATCCTCCCGGGCGCAGTTCAGAGCTGTATTTTTTGAATTCACTTACTTTTACTTGAGGAGCGTAGCTCAAAGGCAGAGCACTGGGTTGTGGTCCCAGTTGTTGCGGGTTCGATTCCCGTCGCTCCTCCCACTTGCGCCCGTAGCTCAGCTGGACAGAGCGTCGGTCTTCGGAACCGAAAGTCGGGGGTTCGAATCCTCCCGGGCGTAGTTTCTGATTAGCGCCTTTCCCTCATTGCCCCAGTACGAGTATCAGTACGGAAGCTATTAGTCCGGCCCCGAGCAACTGCAGGACGGACCTTTCGACGCCGAGGATTTTTGGTTCCTGCTTCGGTCTGTTCTCTTGTTCGAATTTGAGCAGTCTTATTTCGTCCTTTCCCTCGTTACCGGTGGCAAAGAGGTTGTACCTTGTACCGCTCTCAAGGTTGATTTCTTTTTCCGTGACCAGTTCGCCGGTTCTGGATTCGGTGAATTTTAGTACGTATTCGTCGGGCGGGACCAGTCTGCAGCCACCGCTGGTCCGGAAAGCTAGTTTCTCGTAGAGAGTTGGACCGTATTTTATTGAAACGTCGAGTGGCGGGGTGCTGGTTATCGCGTTGGTGAACTTTAGCTGGGAAAGGCTCTCCGTCGGTGGACAGCTATCGATGGTCGGGGTAAGCTGCAGATCAGACCGCTCCCCGCCGGTAATTGCTAGAGTATAGTCTCTGTCCTCTCTGAAGGGAAATAGCGAATTAAGGACAATCGAATTGCCGGACTCGACGGTTTTGCAGACTATTCGGTTGTCTCCCGGCACCAGTTCTACGTAATCGGTATTTCCTCCGAATTCGAGGTCCTGATCGATGAGCCGTCCTTCCACCCAGACCTCGACATCGTTTGGTATCGGGGCCAGGTGAATTATCCTGACCCTTGTACCGCCGTTTGCGGCGTTAACTCCGGTTGATATACAAAAAAAGAAAATAACCAGGGGGAGAAGGAACAGCAATTTTCTGAACCTGATCCGCCCTGGTTTCATGGTAAACTCATGTACTCCGGTTTCCCCCGGGGAGAAATTTGGTTAAAGATGGATCCTATTCGGAATCTTCCTCGGAATTTTCTCTGGTGCTGATCACTTCGTCGATAATCCCGTAATCCTCTGCTTCATCAGGCGCCATGAAGAAATCTCTTTCGGTGTCTTCCTGAATCTTGTCCAGAGGCTGGCCCGTATGATCGGCCAGGATGTTGTTAACCCTTTTCTTTACCTTGACCAGCTCGTTTGCGTGAATTTCCACGTCAGTCGCCTGACCCTGTGCACCGCCGAGTGGTTGGTGAATCAGGATCCTGGAGTTTGGTAGGGCGTACCTTTTACCGGGTTCGCCGGTAGCCAGCAGCAGAGCGCCCATGCTGGAAGCCTGTCCGACACAGATCGTCTTTACTTCCGGTTTTACGTACTGCATCGTGTCGTATATCGCCAGACCTCCAGTGACGACACCGCCCTGGGTATTGATGTACAGGTTGATGTCCTGGCTCGGGTTTTCTGCCTCCAGGTAAAGCATCTGAGCGATGATTACGTTCGATAGTTCGTCCGTTACCGGCCCTTTTAAAAAGATTATTCGATCCTTCAAGAGCCGGGAATAAATATCGTACGTTCTTTCTTGCCCGTCGGTTTTGTCAACGACAAACGGGACTTGAGCCCTGGGTTCACTCATCTTTACCCTCCTCTGAAGTCAATTTTGCTGAATCAAGCAGAAAGTCCAGTACTTTCTCCTGGTTCAGGGACTCTCTATAGGACTCCAGCTGATCCTCGGCCTTGAGCTGGTTTTTGAACTTGATTGGGTTTACGTCCTGTTTTTCCGCTTCTTCCTCCAGCCGGTTCTCGAATTCTTCATCCGTCATCTCTATTTCTTCCTGCTTGGCGATCTCGTTCAAAACCGTTCGGCGCTTCAACTGCTTCCGGGCCGATTCCTCGATGTCCTGAGCTACTTCATCCTCCGTTTTACCCTGTTCTTTCAGAATTTCGGAGTACTTCTCCGACCCGAGCTGCTCTTTGGTTTCCGATACCCTTTCGTCGACCATGTTCTGGATCATTCTTTCCGGCGGCGAGAATTCCGTTGATTCGAGCAAACTGTCCAGAACCCTGTCCTTCAGCTCTTCCTCTCTCTCTTCTTCCTTTTGCCCGAACAGGTCGGACTTTATATCCGTCCTCAGGCTCTGGAGGTCATCGTGGCCGAGATCCTTGGCGAGTTCGTCGTCCAGTTCTGGTAGCTCTAATTTCTTGATTTCTTCGACTTCTAGTTTGGCTCCTTCCTCCTCGTTCGGACCGATTATTACCTGTTCGCCGACGCTCTTGCCAATCAGGTCGCTTGTCGGGTCGTCTTCGCTCACGTTGACCTGCTGCGTGTTTCCTTCCGGGTCGCTGACGAGAACGTAGTCGCCCGCTCCCACGACTTCACCTTCCTTTGGCACCAGCTGGCCGTTTTCCTCTCTCATTTCTTCGAGCTGTTCTTCAATTTCTTCTTCCGAGACTTCTTCGGTCCCCGGGTCTTCTATCTCTATATCCGTGTAATCCCCGAGCTCCAGTTCCGGCATTACCTCTACGGAGGCTTCGAAGGTAAAATCCTCGTCCCGTTCGAAGTCGACGATTTCGGTTTCCGGTTGAGAAACAGGGTCAATCCCGTTTTCCTTCAATGCTTCCGGTAGGTATTCTTCGACCAACTCGTTTTGAGCGTCCTCGTAAAATACGTCGTCGCCGAACCGAGCTTTGACGAAGCTCCTGGGCACCTTTCCTTTTCTAAAACCGGGGACGTCAAGTTCCTGTACCGTCTTATTGTATATCTCGTCCAGCTTCTCGTTTACCGTGCTGCTTTCTATTGTAACCTCTAGCCTGACCTCCGAATCCGTTCTTTCTTTGACTGTGGATTTCAAACCTTTAACCTCCAGTATCGAGTAATTAGTAGAAACTAACCCAATTATAGTTATATACTGGAAACCCTGCAACGGGCGGAGAAATCGAACGAAACCAGTCAGGCAAGGTATTGCGGTTGGTCGGGTTTATCGGGCCCTTCACCCTGCCGGAAACGGTTAAAATGTGTTGGTTTCTGGGCAAGGCGAAGAAGTCTTCTGGCTGGCGGATTTGACTGGTCCTTTTGTTATTTTCCTCCGGAATCGTTACACTAACTTGATCCCAATTTCGGATAACAATAAGGAGGAATAGTTTTATTATGGAAGATGTTCAGGAGAGGAGCGACCTCGAACCAGCTTACAGGTGGAACTTGAGTAGCGTGTTTAGTTCGGATCAGGAGTGGAAGGAGGAGTTTGAAACAACCGAGAACCGACTGGAGGAGTTTGAAGAGTACTCCGGCCACCTGCTTGAAGACGGTGAGACCCTGCTTGCTGCACTCAAATTGAGAGAGGAAATCTTTCGGAAGGTCGACGTGATCTTTTCCTACGCCAAGATGAAAAGCGACGAAGACACCAGAAATCAGGAATACCAGGCAATGTCGTCTCAGGCGCGGGGCCTGTATTCCAGCGCCAGGTCGGCCTGCAGCTTTATCGAGCCGGAACTTCAATCGGCCAGCCGGGAAGAAATTTCGGAAATGGTCGCCAATACGCCCGAACTGGAGCCCTACGAGCACTACTTTGACGACGTGATGCGGTTGAAGCCGCATACAAGAAGTGCGGAAGTCGAAGAAGTCGTTGCAGATCTGGAAGAAGTGCTGGCCGCCCCGGGGGAGATATATAATTACATGACCAACGCGGATCTCGAGTTCCCCGTGGTCGAAACCCCGGAAGGGGAAGAGGTCAAAATAACTTTGAGCAACTTCGTCAACCTCTTAAAAGAGGAAGACAGGGAGTTTCGTCATGAGGTATACGACAAGTTCTTCTCGAGATTCGATAGCCTGAGCAACACGATTTCAGTTTCCTACGAGAATAGTGTAAAGTCGGACAACAAACTGGCTCGTATCAGGAACTACGACTCCGCCCGGGAAAGTTCGCTGAACGAGAACAACATCCCGCTGGAAGTATACGACAACCTTGTGGGGGTAGTGGAGGACAACCTGGATTCACTTCACCGGCACGCCGAGCTCAAGCGGAAAGCCCTGGGCTACGACGAGCTAAAAATGTGGGATCTATACACTCCGATGAGCGAGGAAGAAATCGAGGATATCCCTTACGAGGAGGCTCAGGAGTACGTGCTTGACGCCGTCGAACCGCTGGGAGATGATTATAGAAACGATATTTCCCAGGGTTTCGATTCCCGCTGGATCGACGTCTATGAAACTCCGGGCAAGCGCGCGGGTGCGTACAGCGGCGGGGCTTACGATACCCAGCCATTTATCCTGATGAACTATCAGGGTGACGTCTCTTCGCTTTATACGCTCGCTCACGAACTCGGACATTCCATGCATTCCAAGCTTACGTCCGAAAACCAGCCCTACGTCTATGGGGATTATTCCATCTTCGTGGCCGAGGTGGCGAGCACAACCCACGAGGCGCTCTTGACGGAACACCTTCTGGAAGAAATAGAGGACCCGACTTTCCGGCTTCACGTGCTGGACCATTTTCTCGAGATATTCCGGTCGACGCTTTACAGGCAGACGCTGTTTGCCGACTTCGAACACAGGGTGCACGAGATGGTCGAATCGGGCGAAGGCCTCAATGCCGGCAGGTTGAACGAGTTATATGGATCGATAAAAAGGAAGTACTACGAACCGGCCGACGTGGACGAAAAGGTCGAGAAGGAATGGATGCGGATTCCCCACTTCTATCGAGCTTACTACGTTTACCAGTACAGCACCGGGGTTAGCGCCGCTCTCGCTCTATCCCGGAAGATTCTGAAGGGCGGGGATAGCGCCAGGGAAAATTATCTGGGAATGCTCAAAAGTGGCTCGAGCAAGTATCCACTCAAGGCTTTAAGTGACGCCGGTGTGGATATGAGTCAACCGGATACAGTTGGCAGTGCCCTTTCCCTTTACGACGAATACCTCGACGAGATGGCGGAATTGATTTAGCGGAGTTTTGACTGACGATAAGCGGGAGATGTCTCCCGCTTATCGTAAAACTTGGATTTCTTATTCGTCGGTCGTCTGCCGGCTTGCCAGTGACTTGTCCAGTGCAAGTAATCCCGATCCGGATTCCCCCACCATTTCAAGCTTGTCTACTATGGCTTCCGTCGTAGCTTCTTCCTCTACCTGTTCCTCGACGAACCAGTCGAGCATGTTAAGGGTAGCCTTGTCGTCCTTTTCTTCGGCCAGATCGACCAACTCGTTAATTTTCTGAGTTATATACTGTTCGTGCTCGTAGGCGTCTTTAAAGGCTGCCAGCGGCGATGCCCACTCCGATTTTGGCTCCTCGATTGCCTGTAATCTAACTCTGGCACCGCGATCGTTCAAGAAACGGAATATCCGCATTGCGTGTTCTACTTCTTCCCTGGCCTGGTATTCCATCCAGGTAGCGAAACCGTCAAGTGATTCGGAAGCGAAGTAAGCCTCCATAGAAAGGTAAATGTAGTACGAGCCGAGCTCCTCGTTGATCTGTTCGTTTAAAGCTGCTTCGATTTCTTCGTTCATCTTTTTGACCTCCTGTGATTTGGTGAATCCTGATGATTGATTAAAGTTTAATAGAAAAAGTTATTGATTACAAATGATTATTAAGACAAATTTTGCCGGAGTCCGGAGGGGGATGTAACGTGTTTTGCTGTCGGTTGAGGTTTCATCGCCGATCCTGGCAACCAAGACCGGCAAAACGGTGCAGGTATACTATCTGATTGATATGAATTTTACGGAAGCCGGTCTCGGTGGATGATTGGTCAAGTAAACCGGCGCGGAAGTCAGGTTGAAAGCCAGCACTCCCCCGAGGTATAAGTAATGGGAAGTTGGTTGAGCTGCACTGAAGCCGGTCTGATTAGGTTTAATTAGGCGAGGTAGCCCAGCCCTTTTAGCCGCTCTTTGATCTCCTCATCGCTGTCTTCCCCGCCAGTCTTTTTCCTGGTTCCCGGTAGTTTGGCTTCCGTGATCTCCGGCTGGTGTTCTTCCCAGAAGTCGTCGTTGAAGACTTCCTGTCTGGCCACGCCATCCATGTAGGAAGGGATTTCCAGGCCGAGGGTGTGGAGGGCGATGGCAGCCGGATCGGCGATATTCAGGCCTTCGATTTCTTTTTTGCTCGCGTAACTGGGTCCCCGGGCAGAAAAGACTCCGTTCATCCGGTGCGTCCCGTTTATCGCAAAAGCCGGGATAATCGGATCCAGAGTTTTAAACACGGTCAGACCTCCGGTATCCGTCTTCAGTCCTCTGGTCAGAAAAAGGACGTCCGGCCCTTCCGGTGAGTTGGGGCCGTCGTAGACCTCTTCGTTTTTCATAACTTTCTCAATTACTTTTTCGCCGGTGTAAGGGTTTTTGAGTTCCTTCAGGTCCTCCATCAGGTTTTCCCTTACCTCCAGCGCGTTCTCCGGAGGCACGCAGCCGTTCGGTTCTCTACCCTTTATATTCAACCGCAGGGCGCCCGTGACGCCACCGCGGGAATAAGCCTTGGTGTTCTCCCAGTCCACGTCGTTCAGCGAGAGAAATACCTTGCCCAGGATGTCGTTGAATCCTTCCATCTCCCATTCGTTCCCTTTGCCGAGCGGGCCAAGCAGGTCGCCGATTTTGTAGAGGTTTTTCTGGTTTAAACCCAGCTTTGTGGCGGCTTTCTTTATCCTCGTGGCGGCTGAATCCTTCAGCTGAAGGTATCCCTTTTCCATGAGCCAGCTATTGGCATTGAAGATCCACTTTAACGGTCCGAAACCGTGGTCCGAAACAACCATTACGTTGGTTCGATCGTCTGCAACCTCTTCGTAGATATTCTTAACGGCCTCTTCCACCCTTCGGTAAACTTTTAGCACCGGTTCCTTTACGTCCCCTATATTGCCCGATTCATCGGGGAAAAGGTGGTGTTTTACCGTATCAGTTTCCATGAAGTAAACCATCGACATGTCCCATTCCTGGGTCGAAAGGAGGTGTCTGGCCGTAGCTTCCCTGTTACCGACCGACTCCTTTAACTCCTCGATCCATTGTTTTTTGTTTATTGCCATCTCCGCGTGGGAGGGCGCAAACCTGTATTCTCCGACTTCGTCCTCTATACCCTGACTCAGTTCCGGCGGGTAGACGTAATCCTCGGCTCCTTTCGGAGTTAGGACGCCGGTAGTCATAAAACCATTTACCTCGCGTGGGGGGTAAGTGACCGGCACGCCGATTGAACCAACTTTTTTTCCGGCTTCGCTAGCAAGTTCCCAGATGGTTTTTGCTTCGATCGACGAAGCATCGACCATTCCTTCGCCGTAATTGTCCTGACTCGAACTCCCCCAGTCGAATACGCCGTGTTTCCCGGGATTGACCCCAGTTTGGAAGGTGGACCATGCCGGCCCGGTTAGCGGGGGAATCGTGCTTCTCATCTCCCCGTGAACACCTTCCCGCATGGTTTTCTTCAGGAAGGGAAGTTCGTCCCGGTCAAACCATTGATCCAGTAATTCAAAAGTTGCCCCATCCAATCCAAAGATCAAAAGTTCTTTTTTAGATGACATCATTCTCCTTTTTTCATGTGCGAAGGCCAAGAATACTCAAGAAAGGATAACTGGTAGTGTGGGAACTATCAAAAGAAATTTCCCGGGTTTTGCTATAGAATCTGCCCGGAAGTGCGGTGTAATTGACTTGAAAACCTTTGACCGGGCGGCTTACCCTAACTTGCGAATTGAAATGGAAGATAAATACGTAATATTCGATCTCGATGGCGTTCTGCTGGATTCGGAATCGGATCTCGCATGGCTCAACCGGGCACTTAAACGGGCCCTGAAAGAGCTGGGTGTACCTCCCACGGAGGACAACCTCGGGAAACTTTATCCCGGTGGGCTGGAAGAATTCGAGGAATCAGTCCGTGAATTCCCCGGAACGCCGGATGAAATTTGGCGCGTCAGGGATAAATTCTACGTGGGGGAAAAGGTAAGCATGATAGAAAAGGGCGAGCTAAAACCCTTTTCCGACGTCCCTTATCTCGCAAAACTAACACCGGAGTACTCGCTTGGGATAATAAGTAACTCCCCCGCGGAAGTCGTAGATCTTTTCCTCAAGGAATACGATCTGGCCGGCCTCTTTCAGGCCTGGATCGGGCGCGGGTCCAGGCTGAAGGACTTAAAAAGAATCAAACCGAACTCGTACTTCTTCGAGGAAATAAAGCGAGATATGGGGGAGGGCCAGTACTGGTACGTCGGTGATCGCCAAAGTGATGCGGAGTTTGCCGAAAACTCCGGGATTAACTTCCTCTACCTGACTCGGAACCAGGACGGGTTTCACGACCTGGAAGAACTGGTCGACTACCTTCTGTAATCAATCCCAGAGGTCGTACAGCTCGTCGCGAACCGGTTCGCGGTAGACCGATTTGCCGATTACAAGTTCCGGTTTTCCCGTCTCTACCTTGCCAATTACGCTGGCCGAGATACCTCTCTTTGACAGTAGATCTAATGCTTCTTTGACCCGGTCAGCTGGAACGGTTGCAAGCAGGGCTCCGGAGCCAAAGATCTTCAGCGGGTCAACTTCCATGGCCTCACAGAGGGCTCGAGTATCGTCACCAATAACTATGTCTGAGCGGTCGATTTCCAGCCTGGCGGAAGAAGCAGATGATAGTTCGAATAAGCCATCCACTACCCCTCCCTCGGTCGGATCGTGCATCGCGGTGGCGTAATCGTTCAGGATGGAGGCTTCCGGGAGGACGCTGAGCTCGTTCAACCTCCCCTTGCCCTGTTCAATGAGATCGGGCTCGACTTCGTTCTCGAGTTCCGACCGGAAATCGGTGGCGATAATACCGGTACCTTCTATCCCGGCACCCTTGGTAAGAATTACACGATCACCCGGTTCGGCTCCACTCGTCGGGATATACCTGTCAGCTCGACCAAAACAGGTCAAGGAAAGAAAGGGTCGTCGTATTTCCGGGACGTACTCCGAGTGGCCTCCCACTATAGCTATCCCGAGATCTCCGGCAACCGAGTCTATTTGTCGGGTAATCGTATCCAGAACGGAATCTTCTCCATCCGGTAAAAGGTATGTAACCGTCATCCACTCGGGTTTTCCGCCGGAAGCTGCCACGTCGTTGCTTGCTATGTTGACCCCGAGAGTTCCTATGCCTTCCGCGGCGTAGATTATCGGGTCGGAATTAATAACCAGGACTTCGCCCCCGATTTCTATTGCCGCAGTATCCTCACCGTAAGCCGGGCCGACCTGGACTGACTCGCTAACTGCTCCCACCCGGGAGAAGACGAATTTTTGTAAGTCTGCGGGAGATACTTTTCCAACCATCCGGCAAATCACCTCGGTTGATCATATGGTAGGAGAAATATCTCCCTGCCTCTAGGTTGTCCGGTTGTTACCCGAGAAAGCCTTCAAAACCACTCAGGTTTTTTCTTTAGTGTTTCTGATAGTTGCCGGCGTCGGCGAAAACGTCCCGGATGTCGATGCTGCCGCCTGCCGTGGAAATACAGAGCCCACAGCCCGAGCACCCGTAGTATCCATGTTCCTCGTAGAAGCGGTCGAACTTGTCGTAAAACATTTCTTTGATCCTGCTATCGGTTGGATCGTCCGAATAGAGTTCGTTATTAATGTCCTTCAGCGTTGCACTGTCCCAGACCTTGTCCTGAATTGAAGACCTGCCGTTTTCGTCCTCCTGAAAGTTCTGCAGCGTTCTCGAGGTTGGACATGCCAGGGTGTACGCCGTACAGTAACAGTTATTCGTTGCGTACTTGTTCCAGAAGGGCGCATCCTGTGGAACCTGGCCGAGTTCGGGAGATATCTCAAAATACGAGTTCTTCTCTTCGATCTCCGTCATCATCTTATCCCGATGTGCCTGCCGGAGTTCAACTTCTTTGTCCGTGGCTTCGGAAAAGAGGTGTCCGTAACGATCCGCTATCTCGTGGCCCTTTTCCGAGTTTTCACCGACTTCGATAAGCATGTCTCCGTAATGGGGTAAGGTCGAGATGTTCAAATCAAATCCGGACTCGGGATAGGGCTGGCCGCCGACCTTGTTGCAGAAACAGGGGTCGGCTATCTCCAGACAATCTACCGAGATTATCGTCGTCTCCTCTCTACGTTTTTTGTAAAAGGGGTAGGATAGGTCGCCTTCTTCAAAAGCCTTGTCTAGAACTTTCAGCGCGTCGATGTCGCATGACTTGTAGCCAAGAAGAGTTAGGCCCTTCCCCTCCTTGTCACCGGGCTGGCCTTCCGGAAAAGTATGCATGATATTGTTGGGAGGAAAGAAGAAGTCGAAGCAGAGTGCGTCGGTTCTGCGACAGTTTAGCTGGAACCTGGTTTCTTTCGGGTCCCACCTCACGAATTCCCACCTGCTTCTCCCGCCTTCGGACTGCTGGCACTGGACTGGTAAAAATATGTAGTTGTCCTCCGCCAGGTTATTGACGAGCTTTCTCAAATCCCACTCGGAAAGACTGTAAATATCGTTCATCGGGTACCCCCTGTTTCATGGAGTTGCGGGTAAAATACCCTTCGACCTTTCCGGTTTAAAACCTGACCTGATCGACCGAGCTGTAGAGATTCCGAACAAAAACGTTAACACGTTCACGCTTTTCTACATTATATCACAGCCTGGAGGGCTTACCAAATAAAAAAGTGAAGTTTTGGAGGTCTTTTTTGTTCGGAGCGACTATTAGAAAGTAACTTTTCTACTGATCAATTAGCGGGCTAGCGAAGGGTTAAATTCACAATCTCGATTTTAACAGTCGCTAGGTCAGCCGTTAGCACCTCCTTCCAGCGAAGAGAAAAAACAGAACGGGAGCAAAAAGATAGATGTATACACCGTCAACAAGGGGTTTAGGGCAGAATTTAAAGAAGATTTGTTAACTTCTTGACAATACTATATTTCCTTTTATAATGACATTAGAAGAATATTGGCTGGAATAAATATAGTTTATAAATACCCTTTTAAAAAGCATTTAAATAACCTATGTCAGACCGACAGGAATCCCTCGCCAACAGGAGACGGGGAAAATACGTGAACCAGTTAAGGATTTTCAAAGAGCTTTATTACGAATCACCGCTGACCAAGAAGGAACTTGCCGAGACTACTGATCTCAGTACGCCGACCGTGGCAAAAGCACTTTCCGGGTTGATCTCGCGGGAGCTGGTACAAGAGAAGGGACGGCGAGATATTCCCACCGGAAGGAAGCCAATTACGTACGGGTTGAACAATACCTCGATTTACGGGCTCGGAGTAGACCTCGAGATACCGGACCTGCGGATCGCTCTATACGACCTGTCACGCCGAAAGATAGCCAGCAAGGGGACCTACGTCGACCTGGACGACCTGCAGGAAAGACCCGTGCCTCACCTGACCGATAAGCTGAACCACGAACTTCAGGGGCTAATTTATCATGAGGGCCTGGACCAAAGCTCGATAGTTGGAGCGGGAATTGCCGCTTCCGGAGTAGTCCAGGAAGGTAGCTTTCGTCCGTTCAGCAGGTTTGAAAGCCCCTCGGACATCGAGCTCAAGGGGCCGCTCGAAGATAAACTCGGTTTTCCGACCAGTTTCGGCAACGACGTCGACCTTCAGCTTCTGTCCGAACTTGACAGGCTCGGTCCGATAGAGGATCCCGGTCACGTTGCCCTCTATTTTTCCGCGAGGTTAAGCGGGAAACGCCAGCCGACCGTGCGAATTGGGGGCAGCATAGCAATAGGCGGGGAATTATTTCTCGGCGGGGAAGGCAGTGCCGGCGAGTTCGGTCACATGTCCATTTCCTCGGGTGATGCTCGGACCCCTGCAACCAAATGCGGGAATAACAATTGTCTGGAAAGTTTCGTCAACGACGAGTTGAGCGACAGCGACGGTTTTGCAGTTCCGCAGTCCGTGGTCGACGCCATACAGCAAAACATTAAGGACCTGGTTTTTGCCTTTAGCCCCTCTCTCATCATAGTTGACCTGGATGCCTTCCCCGAAATAACCGACCAGGTAATGGAAGAACTCGCATTATTTACCGACGGATTAAAGGAAACTATGGGGCTGGACAGGGTCGAGATCCGAGAGCCGCTTGACAAGGATCGTTCCGTCACTCGTGGTGCAGTTATCAACTATTTCAACAAGTCGCTCCTCGACCCGAAGGAGTTTTCGACACTGATGAGGAGCTAAAATAAGAAAGAGGGAGGTGAAAGTGCAACATACTTTGTCGGTTCGTTATTTACCTTTATAACCCAACCAAAGGAGGGTGAAAAATGTTAAGCAACAAAAGAATAATCCTTACGTTAATCGCCGTACTGACGGTCGGACTTTTAGCAACTTCTCTTACTGCAGTCGCTACCTCACACGGTGATTCCGAAGAACACCTGAGCGGTAAGCTGGAAATATTCCACTGGTGGGCCGGCAGCGAAGGCCCGGCAATCAATGCCCTGATGGATTACTTTAAAGAAGAACATCCGGACGTGGAAGTAATAAACGCCGCCGTGACGGGTGGTTCGGGAATTAACGCCAAGGCAGTCCTGAAGACCCGACTGCTGGGTGGAAACCCGCCCGATAACTTCCAGATACACGCGGGCAGGGAGTTGATCGGTACCTGGGTAACGGCTGACAGGATGGCCGACCTCACTTCCCTCTACAAGGAACAGGGCTGGATGGATAAGTTCCCACAGAACATCATCGACCGAGTCAGCACGGAAGAAGGAATCTGGTCGGTACCTCTGACCATTCACAGGTCCAACGTCATGTGGTACGTACCCGACAAGCTCGACGAGTGGGGTATAGAAGTGCCGAAGACCTGGGACGAATTCCTGGAAGTGGCGCCGCAGATTCAGGAGAACGGCGTCGTTCCGCTTTCCGTGGGTACGAACTGGACAGCCAGGCACCTCTGGGAATCCATAGCGCTGGCCGAACTTGGTCCGGAAAAGTGGAGAGCAATGTGGGACGGAGAAGCATCCGTCTGGACCAGTGACGCGATGCTGGAATCCTGGAAGACGATGGACGAGGTACTGCAATACGTAAACGAGGATGCCTCTTCCTTATCCTGGCAGCAGGCCACTGATATGCTGATAAACGGAGAAGCAGCCTTCAACATCATGGGTGACTGGGCCGCCGGCTACATGGCAACGGTCAAGAACCTGACTCCGAAGACGGGATTTGGCTGGGCCGCTTCCCCGGGTACTGAAGGGGAATTCATGTGGCTTTCCGACTCGTTTGGTCTGCCGAAGGGCGCGCCTCACAGGGAGAACGCCATGGCATGGCTAAAACTGGTCGGTTCTCAGAAGGGTTCCGACGTATTCAATCCGAAAAAAGGTTCCATTTCGCCGAGACTGGACAGTGACATCTCCAAGTACAACGAGTACTCCCAGTCGGCTGCCAACGACTTCCGGAACGACACTCTGGTCGGCAGCATGAGACACGGCGTCGTCGCCAACGAAGGATTCATGAACGACATGGCCACCGTGATGGAACAGTTCCTCAAGAACAGGAATCCGGAGCAGGCCATGATGATGATGGAAGCAATCGCAAAACAGAACGGAATCATCTAATCAGTTAGAACTTAACTCGGGGTCCGGAACTTTCCGGGCCCCGTTTTTCTTGATTTGGTCGGACCTGATCACTACAGAAAAGGGATGAGAGTGCAAAATGAACTGGAGACGTCATAAAGACAAGTTCTGGGCGCTTCTGACGCTGTTTCCGTCCCTGGCACTGGTAGGTGTTTTCGTATACGGTTTCATTGGACGGACCTTTTTCGTATCGATAACTGACTGGGGGAAAGGGGCGGCTCTGGCCGAGAATCCGACTATAAACGTAATCGGGCTTGGGAATTACGGCCAGCTTTTTACTGGTTTTCTTAATGCTCGTTTTCGCCAATCGCTGGTTAATGCCGCTTTCTATTCGGTTTTGATAATTGTCGGTGCGATTATAGTCGGGCTCTTCCTGGCGATATTGCTGGACAGACAACCGGCTGGAGAGAGTTTCTTCCGCACGATCTTCCTCTATCCGATGTCCCTCTCTTTCATAGTTACGGGGACTATATGGCGCTGGCTCCTCTCACCCGGTGGAGGGATAAACCGTCTTCCGACCTTCATTGGCCTGCCTCCACTCAGGTTTCGCTGGCTCAGCAGCGAAGGGTCGATCCTGACGTTTAACTGGCAGAACTTACCGTTTATCACCGGCGGGATCGTAGCCTTTGTCATCCTGACCCTTGCTTACAGGAGCTGGAAGTCCGGTCAGGAGAAAAGAGCCGCGAGCATGGCTGGAGCTGCGCTCATCCTCGTGCTCTGGATCGCCTTTGGTCGGGGCTTTACTCCGAAGATCCTTCCTTATCCGGAAGAGCACGGGCTGAACCTGGCGACGCTTGGTATTATCCTCGCCGCAGTCTGGCAGTATTCCGGCTATACCATGGCTATGTTTCTGGCGGGGCTCAGGGGAGTATCGACGGACCTGCGGGAAGCGGCCGAACTGGACGGAGCGAACCAGTTCCAGTACTACACCCGGGTAGCGATCCCGATGGTCAAGCCGGTGGTGTTGAGTGCGGTAATTATTATGGCGCATATCTCCCTGAAGATGTTCTCCTTGATATTTGCAATGACCGGGCCGGACAACGCGGAGACCGGACACCCGGCCGTACTGATGTACCTGAAGAGTTTCCGGGCAAACAATTTTGCCGTCGGGGCGGCCATTGCAGTCGTTTTATTTCTGATGGCTTCGCTCTTCATCGTTCCCTACCTGGTTAGTGCTTACCGAGAACGGAGGGCATAACATGATCACCAAGATATCGGAGCTTATCGAGGCGGCTAGCTGGACGAGGGTTTTGCTCTATACGATCCTGGTTTTACTTGCACTGTTCTACCTGATGCCCGTTTACATGACCGTGATTACTGCCCTCAAACATCCCGAAAACATAAGTCTGGCCACTTCCTGGTTTCCGCCGAGACAGGTCAACTGGAGCAGCTTCGTCCAGGCGTACCAGAAACTCATCCCGAACTTTACGAACAGCCTGATTCTGGCAGTCTCCGGCACGATTCTGTCGGCGATTCTCGGTTCCCTCAACGGTTACGTCTTCTCAAAGTGGAAATTCAAGGGGCACGAGACGGTATTCACTTTGATGCTCTTTGGCATGTTCATTCCCTACCAGATAGTTCTTTTGCCGCTGTTTCAGACGCTGCGTCGCCTTAACCTTTACGGAGGGCTTCCCGGATTGATCCTGGCTCACGTGGTTTACGGTATTCCGATTACCACACTGATATTCCGTAACTTTTACGCCCGGATACCCGATTCCCTCGTGGAATCAGCCCAGATGGACGGGGCGGGCTTCTTTGGTCTCTACTTCCGCGTCATGGCACCGCTCTCGGTGCCCGGGTTCGTCGTAGTTGCGATCTGGCAGTTTACGCAGATCTGGAACGAATTCCTCTGGGGAATTACGCTGACCTCCCACTCCTCGAACCCGATTACGGTTGCTCTGTCGCAGATGGCAGGGGGTCAGGCTACAACCTGGAACATGCCGATGGCGGGCGCAATTCTGGCAGCTCTACCCGTGCTCCTGGTGTATATCCTGATGGGGAGGTACTTCATTCGCGGTCTGCTTGCAGGTTCCGTCAAAGGTTAAAAAGCGGAGGGGTATGCGTTACTATTTCAAAACAATACTGGCTATTTTCACGGTCATTTAACTTCGTAAAACGTTAGTCCAGCCAGGAGGTGGATGTCCAAAATGTCCAGTACGACGAAGTGGGGAATACTGGGAACGGCAAAAATAGCAAGGCAAGCGCTCGTTCCGGGAATCAGGGAAGCTGCAGGGTCAGAGCTTTATGCAGTTGCGTCAAGGAACCCGGATAGCGCCGCTCGGTTTGCGGCTGAAATCGGCGTTCCGAAAAGTTACGGTTCTTACGACTCCCTGCTCGAAGATCCTGAGGTGGAGTTCGTTTACATTCCTTTACCGAATCACCTTCACCTGGAGTGGTCTCGGAAAGCGGCGAGGCACGGCAAAAACGTTCTCTGTGAAAAGCCGCTTGGAGCGGACCCGGATGAGGTGAAACAAACCTTCGCAGTTGCCGAAGCAGAAGGGGTTACTCTGATGGAAGGCTTCATGTACCGCTTTCACCCTCAAGTTCGGAGAGTGAAAGAGTTGCTCGAGTGGGGAAGGATAGGCGAACCGAGGTATTTTCGGGGCTCCTTTAGCTTTCCTCTGGTGGCCGAGGACCGGAGCGACGATATCCGGTGGAAGGAAGAAATGGACGGAGGCAGCCTGATGGACCTCGGAACTTATTCGGTCAATACTGTCCGTTACCTCTTCGGGGAAGAGCCCGTCCGGGTAATTGCAAGGGACCGGAAGCATCCGGATCATACGGCCGAAGCCGAAACCCAGGCAATACTGGAGTTTCCGGAAGGTAAATCCGCTACGATAGATAGCAGTTTCCTGCTGGACGACAGAGCCAGTTACGAAATTTCGGGCGAAAACGGGAGGGTAGGGGCCTGGGACACGTACGCGCCGGGGCTGGGTAAGGATACGATCATCGAGATTCAAAAGGGAAACGTTCTGGAACAGGAAACTATAAAAGGTGTTAACGAGTACGCGCTGGAAGTGGAAGGTCTGGTTCAGGCTGCCCGTGCAGGCGAGGAACCACCGGTTAGCCCCGAAGATAGCGTAAATAATGCCAGGGTCCTGGCCGCGATAAGGGAATCGGCGAAAAAGAGAGAATGGGTCGAACTCTAAGGAGGACCCGGTGCTAGCCTCTGGAACCTGGTACTAGACCTTTGCGGCTATCTCCTTGATCTCTTCCAGGTTACGGGAGAGGAAGTAACGGTAGGCCTGACAGAGATAGGATCGGTTCTCTGGTCCGCCGGGGAGTCCGCGGTAGCGCTGACAGCCGCCGTAACAGTAGGGCAGGAATTCACAGTCAGTGCATTTATCGCCGAACTCGGTTTTAGCCGCGGCAAATTCTTCAAAGTCCTTTGAGTTCTCAATTTCGTCAAGAGGGGTCTCGTTCAGGTTTCCGAGTCTCCACTCCTCCTCCACGAAGAAGTCGCAGGGGTAGACGTCGCCGTTGTGTTCCACAACGAGGTACGAGTCGCATGTTGCATCAATCCGGCAGTTTTCCGGTTCCCGGCCCAGCCTGGTATTGATCAGGGACTCGAAGTACCGGACGCTGAACTGGGGCGGGAAGTCTTCTGACCAGACTTCGAAGACGGAATCAAGGAACCTCCCCACTTCTCTCGGTTCCGGGGAGAAGTCAGCTACCCTTTCCTCTCCTCCTCTTTTTAAAGTTTCGATCGCCGGGATGAATTGGAGGTGGCGAAGGCCGTGATCCAGGAAGAAGTTCACGATCCGTTTTGGTTGCTTGACCGTGCGGCTGTTCAGTACGGAGAGGACGTTGAACTGGACGTCGTACTCTTTTAGCACGTCAATCGCTTCCATGACCTCTTCGTAACTCCCGCTCCCGTCGGGATGAGTTCTGTAGGAATCATGCAGGTCTCGCGGCCCGTCCAGGCTTACTCCCACCAGGAAGTTGTACCTCGCGAAAAACTTCGCCCACTCCTCGTCAAGCAGGGTTGCATTGGTCTGAATCGTGTTGGTCACGCTCTGGCCGCCGCTCCCGTGCTTCTTCTGTAGTTCCACTACCTCGCGAAAGAAATCTAACCCCATCAGAGTCGGCTCACCGCCCTGCCAGGAAAAAGTGACCGGGTCGCCCGATTCCATTATTTGAGCAATGGTTGTCTCGGCCGTTGAATAGCTCATCCGGGACTCTCCGGGGTAAATATCTTCCTTTTCCAGGTAGAAACAGTAATCACATCTCAGGTTGCAGTCCGGTCCGGTTGGCTTTAACAGCAAGGTGTTCATGTCGGGCAGGTTTATAACTCACCTCTCTTTTATCGTAACCAAATACTTATCAAGTTTGTCCGAGCAGGTTAGCTAATGCAATACCACTCAGGGTTGAATCTTTTACCGTAAGAAAAAGTGATCTTTTCTTGACAGACTTTATCAAGTTTGTTATATTGATCGTGAACGTTAATGGTAAGGTTGACGTTAACGTTAAAGTAAATCAAACAAACCAGAGATTCTGTTCTACCTCTGAGAAAAACTTAAAATGATGTTTTCGGTCTTTTACAGGGGGATATCCAGCAGTCAATTCGGAACCGGAGTAGTTTTTGCAGAGATTACCAACAAGCAGGGCGAATTGATTGTCGGGTGGTCCCGTTAAGTTTGGAAATAGTAAATTTCCAGGGCAAATTCTGGGGAGTTTGCGTCTTGTAAAGGAGGGGGATACGTTGGATCGGGTAACTATGGAGGACATTGCTGAACGAGCTGGTGTCTCGATAAATACCGTCTCTCGAGCTTTAAATGACAAACCGGACATTAACGATCAAACCAAAGAGGAAATTCTCGGGATCGCGGACGAGCTCAACTACCAGCCAAACCGCTTTGCCCAGGGGTTGCGATCCAGCAAAACATCGACCCTGGGCGTTATAGTAGCGGATATAATGAATCCTTTCTTTTCAGCTTTGCTCAAAGGGGTCGAGAAGTCCGCTCGTGAAGAAGGTTACAGCATTATCGTCCAGGATACCGACGAAAAGTACGAGAACGAACAATCGGCGATCCAGACGACTCTGGCGGAGCAGGTGGATGGATTGCTGATCACCCCGGTACAAACCAACCAGCAAACGATAATCGACCTCAAGCAATCCGATTTACCCTTTGTGCTACTGGGCCGACATTTCACCGACCTTGATACGCATTACGTGGTAACTGATGACGTTGAGGGTGCCTCCTCCGCCGTCAAACACCTCATTGACCGTGGACATGATCGTATTGGAATAATTAACGGCCCAACTCACATATCAAGTTCCCAGGAAAGGCTCAGAGGTTATAAGCAAACTATGCGGGATAGGGGGATAGGTGTTAGGGAAGAGTTCATATTTCGGGATACGGTCACCATGGAGGAAGGTTACAGGACCGGTAAAAAAATGGTTTCTAGCACACCAGGGCCAACTGCGGTCCTCTGCTACAGCGATTTCGTTGCCATTGGGGTTATCAAGGCAGCCAGGGACGCCGGGTTGAAAATACCGGAGGACCTGGCGGTAGTCGGTTACGACGACATATTCTTCTCGACCTGTCTGGAAGTCCCTCTCACTAGCGTAAGGATTCCAAAAAAGAAGCTCGGGAAAAGAGCTTTTCAGGTTCTACAGGAATTGATCGATGGCGGAGCGGAAGGACAGGAGTTAAAGCAGTTTAAACTTGGTACAGAATTGATAGAAAGGCAGACCACTTGATTTTAGGGGGTGATAGTTCTAAAGGGTAAGAAAAGTTTTGGGATCTCTTGCAGGAACCAGCATTAGAAAACAGGAGGTAAAAAATGAAAAAACTCTCAAGCACTCTAATCATTTCTATTCTGGTAATTTCGGTCATACTGGGCTCCAGTCTTGCTGCTCTGGCAGCGGAAAAGAAGGTAGTTATCAACTCTTATATGGCGGACCCGGCACCCAAGAAGACTTTAAAACAGCTGGTTGAGCGTTTCGAGGAAGAACATCCGGACTTCGAAGTAACCATCAATACCTATCCGCACGAAGACTACAAGACGTTAATTAGAACCTGGCTCCCATCCAAAAAAGCCAGTCCCGATATAGTTACATGGTTTGCCGGAGAACGTGCAAATACTTTCGTAGATAAAGACCTCATGATGCCGCTGGACGATATCTGGGGCGAGGGGAAGGGCTTCGAGGATTACTTTCCCAGGGCATTTAAATCTATTTCGCAATTCGAAGGCACGACCTACTTCCTGCCGCAGTCCTGGTACTGGTACGGTTTCTGGTATAGGAAGTCCGTATTTAGAGAGTTGAACCTGGAAGAGCCGATTACCTGGAACCAGTTCCTGAACGTATGCGAAAAGCTCAAGGAAAATGGCTATACCCCCATTACTATCGGGTCCAAGTTTCGCTGGACGGCAGCTGCGTACTTCGATTACTTTAACCTGAGGCTTAACGGTGCGGACTTTCACATGAAGCTGATGAACGGGGAGGTAAAATACACCAACCCGAAAGTGAAGGACGTCTTTGAGAAGTGGAAGGTACTGCTGGACAAGGGGTACTTCATCGACAACCACACTTCCTATTCCTGGCAGGAGGGCGCTAAATTCCTCTTTAACAAGGAAGCCGGAATGTACCTGATGGGTCAGTTCATTCAGGACGTGGTTTCCGACGAAGAAGTCAAGGAAGATCTGGGTTTCTTCCGTTTCCCGATCATGGATGCCAGCGTTCCGATAGCGGAGGAAACTCCCACGGACGGCTTCATGATACCCAAGAACGCGCCTCACCCCGAGGCGGCCAAGGAGTTCATGCACTACCTTGCTACAAAACAATCACAGTGGTTCTTTGCAGAAAACCTGAACAGAATTGCTGCCAACAAGAACATCGAGCACGAAAAATACGGGCCGCTCGTTCAGAAAGGGCTGCGAATGATAAACCGATCTGACAAGGTGACTCAGTTCTACGACCGCGATACGAAGCCAGCTATGGCGGACAAAGCAATGGACCAGATAGTCAAGTTCATGGTCAAGCCGGACCAGATAGACCAGATAGTTGAGGCCATGGAAGCACAGAGAAAGAAAGTTTTTGAATAAATTACGGAGGAATAATAGATAGTCAGGAGGGGAGGTAGACTCTCCCCTCCTTCTGTCTAAAAAGCCATGAACAAAAGACGATGGGCTCCGTTCAAGTTTTTGTTGATTCCGGTAATATTATACGGAATCTGGGTAATAGCTCCGATCTTTTACACGATATTTCTCAGCTTCACCCAGTGGGATGGACTCACTGCTCCAACTTTTATCGGGCTCGGTAACTACGTTGATCTTTTCAACGATCCCATATTCTACACTGCTCTCTTTAATAATATAAAGTGGTTGCTGATTTACGTTCTGGTTCCTCTACCGCTTGGCCTGGCGTTTGCAATGTTCTTCAACAGGTCCCTGCCCGGTGTCAAGATCTTTAAAACGGCGATATACTTACCTTTGACGCTTTCCTTTGTGGTGTTGTCCCAGATCTGGACCTGGATTTACCAGCCGAAGTACGGGGCGATCAACGTTACTCTCGAGGCTATCGGTCTGGGAAACCTGACCGTTGCCTGGCTCAGTAACTCCGATATCGTAACTTACGCCCTGGTCGTGGTCGGCTGCTGGCCTCAAACTGCGTATACTATGGTTCTCTTCCTTGCCGGATTACAGAACGTACCTACGGAAGTAATGGAGGCAGCAAAGGTCGATGGGGCCAATAGGTGGCAGAGGTTCTGGAAAGTGATTCTACCCCTGCTCAAGCCGGCAACGATAATAGCTGTTGCGGTAACGATTATCCAATCGCTACGTATGTTTGCAATAGTAAACGTGATGACCCGAGGTGGCCCCTTCCGCTCTTCGGAGGTGCTGGCCAACTACATGTACGTGGAAGGGTTTAAGAACTACAGCATGGGTTACGCTTCGGCGCTGGCGGTCATACTTTTCCTAATAATTCTCCTGTTTGTTTCGGTTTATCTCTACCAGATATTTAAAACAGAGGTCGAGTACTGATGTCCAAGAGAAGGGTATTGTGGGTCGGTTCTTTCTACCTCATCGCTATCGTTATTTCTCTATTGTGGCTTTTCCCGCTCTTCATTGCCGGTACTACGGCATTTAAGTCAATGAACGAGATCGTTCAGAACATTTACTGGTGGAACTTGCCTGACGAATTTACCTTTCAGTACTTTGCCGAAGCCTGGAACCAGGGTGGAATGTCACGTTACTTCATCAACAGTTTCATAATTACGGTTCCTTCCGTGCTTGGAGCGCTCTTTCTCTCGGCTCTCGGGGGGTTTGCTCTCGCAAAATATAACTTCAAGTACAATAAACTTATCCTGGGTATTTTTATTGCCGGAAACATGATTCCGTTTCAGATGATGATGTTCCCGGTATTTGAAATATCCAACGTGCTGGGGTTGTACGATACCTACCTTGCAGTGATCTTGTTTCACGTCTCCTTTCAGATGGGTTTCTGCATATTTTTCCTGAGAAACTTTATCAGAACGATTCCCACCGACTTGCTCGACGCGGCCCGGGTAGATGGAAGCAGCGAGTTCAGGATTTTTCTTCAGATCGTGTTGCCACTAACTAAACCCGCTCTTGCGGCCCTGGGTATCCTGGAGTTTACCTGGATCTGGAACGATTATCTCTGGGGGCTGGTGCTTCTGGCAAGCGATAACCTGCGGCCGATAACCGTCGGACTGGTTTCGCTGCAGGGCGAATACCTCTCTAAATGGAATATAATTTCTGCCGGTTCTTTGATCGCCGCTGCCGTCCCGCTAATAGTTTTCCTGGTATTCCAGCGTTACTTCATTCAGGGCTTGATGATGGGTGCAAACAAATAAAAGGGGTGAGAAGGTTTATGCACTTTGGAGTAGATTATTATCCCGAACACTGGTCCGAGGATAGATGGGAAAAGGACGCTAAAATGATGAAAGATGCGGGCTTCGACACTGTCCGGATGGCCGAATTTGCGTGGTCGAAAATGGAGAAAACCGAGGACAATTTCGATTTTACCTGGCTCAATCAGGCAATAGAAACGCTGGCTGAGCACGGCCTGGACCTCGTTCTGGGAACCCCGACTGCAGCTCCGCCGTCCTGGTTGACGGACGAACACCCGGAAGTTCTTGCAGTCAACGAGGACAAAAAGGTCATGGAGCCGGGCCACAGGAGGCACTACTGCGTCAACAGCGAAGTTTATCGTGAATATACCATGAAGATCGTCGAAAAAATGGCCGAGGAGTTCGGAGACGACGAGAGAGTCATCGGCTGGCAGACTGATAACGAACTGGGTCATCCCGTATGTTACTGTGATGATTGCCGAGACGGCTTTCATAGCTGGCTGGAAAAGAAGTACGAAAGCCTTGCTGAGCTAAATCGTCGCTGGGGGACTAGGTTCTGGAGCCACGAATACACCGATTGGGGCCAGATTCCCCTACCAAATGATAACCCGAGAAAAGGCCCGAACCCTTCTTTACACCTTGATTACAAGCGGTTCTTCTCTCAATCCACTGTGGAGTATAACAAAATTCAGGTTGATATCCTGAAAGATGGGACGGAGGACCAATGGGTATGCCATAACTTCATGCCGCACTTTCCGAATTTTGACCATTTTGACATGGCGGAAGACCTCGACCTTGCTACCTGGGACCATTATCCGACTGAGATTAGGGAATCCTACAGCGAAGTCAGCGCGGGACACGACCTGACTTATGGGTTTAAAAACAAACCGTTCTGGGTCATGGAACAGCAATGCAGTTACCTGACCCGGGACGAACTCACACCGGCTCCAAGACCGGGCGAAACGAGGGCCTGGACTTATCAGTCGATTGCTCACGGGGCGGATGGTATAATCTACTTCCGCTGGCGGCCCTGCCGGTTCGGGGACGAGCAGTTCCACGGTGGAGTCTTGAGACACGATGGTGCCAGAAACAGTCCTCGCTATCAAGAAATAAAGGAAATTGGGAAGGAGCTGGGGAGAATAGAGGAAGAAATTGCGAGTACTACCGTCGAAGCCAGGGTCGGGATTTACTATTCCTTCGAGCAAAACTGGAGCATGGATACGTATAGATACCATTCGCCGATTGATTATAAGCAAGAGGTTATGAAGTATTACGATTCACTCTTTAAAATGGGAGTCAACGTTAAATTCGTCTCGAGGAAGAGCGATCTCGATCAACTGGACCTGCTTCTGGTTCCGGTTATGCCCATGGTCGACGAAAACCTCGAATCCATGTTGGAGAGTTACGTTCAGGATGGAGGTACTCTCGTTGGGACTTTCAGAACCGGTATCAAGAATTTCGACAACGTGGTAACTGAAAGGACTTTCCCGGGGCGACTTGCGGAACTTTTTGGAATACAGATTAGTGAATTTACCCCGGTAGCCGATCTACCCGAAGTTAGGGTAAAGTTCCCGGCGGAAGGAGGAAAGGAGTACGAAGTTCGTAACTGGGTTGATTGTATTGAATCACTTGAAGCAAAGCCTCTGGCCAGGTACACGGCGGGCTGGCCCGGTGATAAAGGCTATTCCGGCATTACTGAAAACAAGTACGGTCAAGGGGCGGCTTACTACGTCGGGTTTTCCGCGAAAGGGAACTTTTACGACGACTTGATTTCTTCCCTGCTGGAAAGAAACGGAATCACGTCGTCCGTAAGGAGCGACAAAAACGTCGAGGTCAGGAAGAGGCAGGACAAAGACGGAGGGAAAGAGTTGCTTTTCGTGATCAATCACGCTTCGACGCCCGGAACTCTCGATCTATCGAATGAGTACGTGGATCTAATTACGAGGGATACTAAAAAAGGCACTATTGAACTTGAGCCGTTCGGAGTGATGGTTCTGACGGAGAAGTAACCGGTTGAACTATTACGAAATTGGTCAGGAGTGACCGTATTCGGCTGAAAAACTTTATCTGGAGGTTTAAATGGGGGAGTTGAAGGTCACGGTTATCGGTGCCGGAAGTTTCTTTACCAACGCATGGATCAGGGACATAGCTTTGTCCGAAAAGCTGCAGGCTGGTACGTTTGCCCTGGTGGACCTGGACGAAGAACGGCTTGAGCTTTCAGCGGAGATGGCCAGAAAGTTGATTTCTGACGCCGGGGCTGCCTGGGACGTCAGCGCTTCGACGGAGAGGAAGGAATTAATGCCAGGGAGCGATTACCTGATAAATACGGTTGAAGTGGCCGGGATCGAAAACGTGGAAAAGGACTACGAGATACCGAAAAAGTACGGCGTCGATCAATGTATTGGGGATACTACTGGCCCCGGTGGTATAATGAAAGCGCTTCGCACGATCCCTGCCTGGCTTAATGTCCTGGAGGACGCCGAGAAACTTTGTCCGAACGCCCTCGTGCTCAATTATACCAACCCGATGCACATGACCACGCTTGCGGCAAACAGGAGCTCCGATATGGACGTAGTCGGGCTCTGTCACTCCGTTCAAGGTACTTCGCGCCAGCTCGCGGACTACCTGGACGTCCCCTACGAAGAACTGGAATGGGAGTGTGCCGGAATCAACCATATGAGCTGGTTTACGAAACTGGAACGGGACGGTAAGGACCTCTATCCTGAGCTAAAGAGACGAGCCAGTGATCCGGAGATCCGCGAGCAGGACCCGGTGAGGTTCGAAATGGCGGAACAGTTTGGTTATTTCGTTACCGAGTCCAGTGGTCACTTTTCCGAGTACCTACCTTACTTTCGCAAGAATCAGGATTTGATTGATCGGTACTGTGGTGAAGGATATAAGGGAGAAAGCGGGTTTTACTCGAAGAACTGGCCGAAGTGGCGGGAGAGGTTGGACGAGTTTCGACGGAAGTGGACCATGGGAGAAACCATACCGAAAAAGCTTACGGAGGGTACTCCCGGGCTGGAAGACTTTCACCCTCAAGAGAGGAGTAACGAATACGGATCATACGTTATAGAAGCCCACGAAACCGGCGAACCGGAAATAATTTACGGAAACTTTTCAAACGAAGGTTTAGTCAGTAATTTGCCGGATGGCGGGGTCGTAGAGGTGAAAACTCTCGTGGACGAAAACGGATTTCACCCCTGCGTCTTTGGCGAACTACCGGAACAGCTTGCCGCTTTGAACCGATCGAACATGGCGGTGCACGAATTGGCCGTCCAGTCGATACTGAACGAGGATAGAGAGGCCGCGATAAATGCCTTTATGCTGGATCCGCTGACGGCGGCGGTATCTACGCCGAAGGAAATCAGGGAGATGGCGAGGGAACTTTTCCGGGCGGAAGAGGAGTTCATCCCGGATTACCTGATGGAATAAACGCGGTACTGGTTTTAATTTTCACATACCGGGAGCGTGACGGAAGTGATCGAGTCACAGAAATGGGGCGAGTACAAAGGGGAGCCGGTTTACCGCTATACCCTGTCCAACGAGGCAGGTGCCAGCTGCGGCCTCACTAATTATGGCGGCAGAATTACCTCGCTTCGGGTGCCGGATGGGCACGGGGAAGCGGTAGAAACCGTTCTGGGGTACAGCGACCTGGGTAGTTACCTGGAAGACGAGCACTTCCTTGGGGCCATTGTGGGCAGGTATGCCAACCGGATTGAGGCCGGCGAATTTAGCCTGGAAGAAGAAGAGTTTTCCCTTACCTGTAACGATGGTCCTCACCACTTGCACGGTGGCGAGGTCGGTTTCGACAAGAGGTTGTGGCGGGCGGAGCCGGTGAAGCTTGCAGAAGGCCCCGGCGTCCGATTGCGCTACCTCAGCCGGGAAGGCGAGGAGGGTTATCCGGGCACCCTGAGCGTCAGAGTCACTTACCTCCTGACCGAGGCCAACGAATTCGAGATGCGGTTCGAGGCGAGCGCGGACCGCCCGACGATCGTGAATATAACGAATCACAACTACTACAACCTATCGCCGGACGATGATACCGTGCTCGACCACGAGCTGTTCGTCGACTCTGACCGGTTTATCCCGATCGATGCGGAAGGTATACCGACCGGGGAGTCACGGTCCGTGGAAGGAACGCCGTTCGACTTTCGAGAGCCAAAAACCATCGAAGATGGGATAAGTAGCGGCGACGACCAGATCCGTTTCCCGGGCGGATACGACCACAGTTTCGTGTTAAACGAGGGGCCTGGCCCCGATGCCGGGCTCAGATCTCCTGCCTCCGGGGTATCACTGACTCTTAAAACCAATCAGCCGGGATTACAGGTTTATTCGGCGAATTACCTCAAGGGCCGTGCCGCCGGAAGCGGCAACTCACCTCGTGGACCTCAATCGGCCGTATGCCTTGAACCCGGCAACTTCCCGAACGCTCCGAACGAGCCGCGTTTTCCTAACCCGGTGGTCAGGCCGGGGCAGCCGTACGAGGCAACTACCAGGCTTGGTTTTCGAGCTGAACCGTCCCGAGATTCCGGGCAGCATGACGGTTGATAACGAATTGAACTAACGGATAAAATGACGCATAAACAATAATTTAAGGAAGGGGTAAGATGAACCGGACTGTCGAAGTAACGAAAGTTGATGGGCTGAAAAAAGAGAAAGTAGAGAAGGAGGATGGCCGCTTGATGATCTACTACCGGCCAAGGGAAGACGGGGAGGATGGCTGATGCCGGAACTGCGCTGGAACCCGGTACTAAAACGCTGGAACATAATATCCGATAAGCGCCAGGACCGCCCGGTACTGCCCGAGGATAGCTGCCCGCTCTGTCCGGGAGTTCTGGAGGTCCCCGAGGACGATTACTACATAGTGACGTTCGAAAACAGGTTTCCCGCGCTGGAGCGTCAGCCGGAGGAACCAAATCTGGACGGTGATTCCTTTTACCGGGTGCGCGAGAACCGCGGTGTCTGTGAGGTGGTTTTATACTCTTCCGACCACGAGGTTCCCCCGGCTGACCTGAGTCTAGATCGGATGGAGGACCTCGTCTCGGTCTGGACCGACAGGTTTCGGGAGCTCTCGGAGGAGGAATTTATCGATTACGTCTACATCTTCGAGAACAGGGGCAGGGAGATCGGAGTTACTCTGGATCATCCGCACGGTCAGCTGTATGCGTTACCCTTTGTTCCGCCTCTGGCTCGCAAATCAATCCAAAGTGCCAGAGAGCATTCCAGGAAACAGGACAGTTGTCTCTTCTGTCGGATAATTGACAGGGAGAAGGATTTTGCGGACAGGGTAGTCTGGGAGAACGAGGATTTTTTGGCTTTCGTCCCTTTTTACGCCCGGTTGCCCTACGAGGTCCACCTCTACCCGAAGCGTCACTTTCCGACCATGCTCTCGCTCAAGGATAACGAGGCCCGCTCGCTCGCCCGGGGGATAAAAACCGTGCTCGGAAAGTACAGCAACCTCTTTCCAATCGATGATTTCCCCTACATAACCAGTTTCCACCAGGCGCCCGTCGACGGTAAGGACTACTCGTACTATCACTTCCACCTGGAGTTTTACTCCCTCCAGCGGGCGGAAGATAAAATCAAGTACCGGGCGGGGGTAGAAACCGGTACTTCCACGTTTATTTCTTCGCTCTCGCCGGAAAAAATGGCCCAGGACCTTAAGGAAACAGAAGCCGAGAGGAGCGATGGTGAAGTCAATGGAGGCTGAACAATTAAGAAAGGATTTCGCGGAAAAGTACGGATCCGGTTCCGAGCCGGGAGTTTACCGTGCACCGGGCAGGGTCAACCTGATAGGCGAACACACCGACTATAACGGGGGTCTGGTGCTGCCCATTGCAGTTGACCTCTCGACCGGGGTCGCAATCGCGGAGAACGGGAGCCGGGTGGCCCGGATATTTTCCTCCAGCCTGGACGAGGCAGCCAGGATAAGGATCGAGGAAAATATGGAAAGCATCGGGGACTGGTCCGACTACGCCCGGGGGATAATCTCCGGGTTGATGGGGTTAACGGGAAGAGAATTTCCCGGTTTTGACATCTATCTTTCCTCTGAGGTTCCGGTCGGCAGGGGACTTTCGAGCTCGGCCGCGCTGGAAATGGCAATTGCGGCCGGGCTGAACGAAGAATTCTCCCTGAAGGTCGAGCCGCTCGACCTTATCCGGGTCTGTCAGAGGGCAGAGAACGACTTCGCCGGTGCCAATACCGGAATCATGGACCAGTACGTCTCGTATTACGGCAAGGAAGGGGCTGCGGTTTTGATTGACACGTCAGAACCATCGCACCGCTACGTCGAGCTGGACCTTTCCGGGTACGAACTTCTGGTAGTCGATACGATGGTTTCCCACACGCATGGCGGCAGCGAGTACAACGAGCGGCGGCGGGAATGCGGGGCGGCTCTCCAGGAGTTGAACCAAAATTGGGACGGCAGTCCTCTAAGGTCGCTCAGCGAGATCGAACCTGGGCGAATAGAGGCAGCCCTATCAGTCCTGCCGGAAAAACTTGCCGATAGGGCCAGACACGTCGTCGAGGAAAACGAGCGGGTCAAGCAGGCCGCCGATTACCTGGAGCAGGGTAAAGTCAAGGAGGCAGGTGAACTATTTTTTGCTTCTCACAGGAGCCTCAGGGACCTTTACGAAGTTAGCTGTCGCGAGCTGGACTTCCTCGTAGAATTTGCCAGAGACAAGGGGATTCCGGGCGCACGGATGACCGGTGGTGGCTTCGGTGGTGCTTCAGTTCATATAGTTCCCGAAGCAAGTTCGGACTCCTACCATTCAGATATAAAGCGGCAATACCGCCGGGAGTTTGGTATCGAACCGGAGGGGTTCTTCGTCCGGCCGAGTAACGGGGTGAAACAGGAACTGGAAGCTGAATAAACCCTTCGGCCAGGCTTGTAAGGAAGGACCGCGTTGATTAACCTCTAATTGAAAACTTGAGTATTTATATCGACATTTGTTTAAGCCAGTTAATACACCAGGAAGGTGAAAGATTATGATATCGGAAGAAGAAGTTGAAGACGCACTTGACGAGGTTAGACCTTCGATACAGGCCGATGGCGGGGACGTAATACTGGACGAAATTACCGAGGATAACGTCGTTAAGGTACAGCTAGTCGGAGCCTGCGTTGGCTGCCCGATGTCCACGATGACGTTAAAGCAGGGAGTCGAGAAGGTCCTTGAGTCGAACATTCCCGAAATCAAAGAGGTCAAGGCAGTTTAACCGCATCTGGTTGAGTTAACCACCTCCAATTAGTATCATAGGTTTAACAAAAAACTGAGGTGGAACGAGATGGCAGCAAGTCTTAACCAGGTTATCTTAATTGGAAACTTGACGGAGGATCCGGAACTCCAGTATACCCAATCCGGAGTAGCCAGAACCAGCTTCACCATAGCCGTAAACAGGCAGTACAGGGATAGCAACGACGAATTACAGGAAGAAACTACCTTCGTTCCCATAACTACCTGGCGGAACCAGGCGGAAAACTGCGCCACTTACCTCAGCAAAGGTAGGCCGGTGGCGGTAACTGGCAGGCTCAGGATATCGAACTACGAGGACGACGACGGAAACAATAGGAAATGGACCAGTGTCGTCGCCAATAAGGTTCAGTTTCTCGGGTTTGGCGGGGACGACGATTCCGGGTCCAAGGGAGGTCAGAAACCACCCCCCGAAAAGCCAAACCAGGGACCGACTGGAGGTTCGAGCGATGACGACGAGGAGATCCCGTTTTAGCCGACCGGCTTAAATAGCCAATAGTTAGGCTGACAAATACCGCTAGAGGTTGGACAATTTCGGGCGTATAGCGGTGGGGTATTAGCGCAATTCGTCCATCAGCTTGGATCCTATTTCGCCGGGCAGTGTCTTAAGGATCGTTCCTACTACTGCAGGATCACGGATCATCCGCCGGGCAAGCGGATATAGGTGGTCGATGTTGCCGTTTTCTGCTATCCAGTTCGATATTCCCCGCCGTTTCAGCAGTTCAAGCAGGTTCGTCAGCTTTTCGTCCGAAACCCGATTCAGGATCCGGTGAAGCAGCATCTCCCGCTTGAGTTCTTCGCCGACCTCGTCCATCCAGCTACTGTAGTAAAGTTCTGCGGGATCATCGAGGTCGTTTACTGCTTTTACTGCCACTTCTCCCGCTATCCTGGCGGTTATCGATAGGGGGTAGAGGCCGCCACCCGAAGTCGGTTTTACCTGTCCCGCGGCATCACCGACGGTAAGAACTCTCCCTTCACAGGAATTTTCCGGAACGCCGATCGGGATGACGCCCGTGCGGAATTCATCGGGCGTTTCCTCGCCGATTTCACCCATTAGCCTCTCGAAGAACTGCAGCAGTTTCTCCCCCCGGGCCGTAGCAAGGCCAATTCTTGCCCGGCTTTTTGAAACGGGGATGATCCAGCCAAAGAACCCGGGTGCAATATCCCTGCCGAAGAATACCTCGACGTGGTCGCTCCGGCCGGATGGAAACTCGGTTTCCGTCTGAATCGCATAAAGCAATTTGGAGGGCCGGTCCAGACCGAACAACCGCCTGACGTCGCTTCTGGGTCCGTCGGCACCAATTACAATTTTCGGTGAGAGGATCTCCTCGTTCTCCCCGTCCACGGACCTGAGAGTTACCGTCGACCCGTTTCTCCCGTAAATACCTGTTCCGGGCCGGACTGAGACGCCGCTCTCTTCTGCCCTGGCAAGCAAGTTGGCGTTTAACTGGTTCCTGTCCACGACGTAAGCTTTGGTGTCCGGAGCGGAAAGACGGTAGTTCTCGCCCTCAGGCGGGTGGACGACTACTCCCTTTATTTCGTTTACGATTGCTTCGTCCGCGGTCTCCAGGCGGTCCCAGGTCTCCAGGCTGACGAGACCGCCGCAGGCGCTCGACTTACCGAGGTCGGATTTCTTGTCGATCAGCAGGGTCTCGGCTCCGCCCTCGGCGGCCACCCTTCCGGAAATCGAGCCGGCAGGACCGCCGCCCACGATTAGAACTTCCGGCTCCGCAGTCATTTTTTTACCACCTTAAAGCAACGTTAAAAACTCTATCCCTTTCACGGTCTCTCGTAACCAGCTCGAGGTCGATTTCCAGGTCGTCCCGGTAGCCGATCCGTAAACCGTGCCCGGATAAGTAGCCATCCGGGGAGATGTATCCCAGAACGAGTTTACCGATTTTTACCTGGAGCGACCAGCGTTTCAGGCTCAGGTCACTTACCAGGAAAGTAGCCGAGTTCCTCAGGTAATTCAGGTCCGCGACCAGTTCCAGGTCGGGACTCTCTTCTCGAAGATCCAGGCCGACTCCCTGACTCCAGGTTAGACTTTCCTCTTTCAAGGATAAACGCTTGCTGCCGCCGAATAAAAGGTAGTCGTTCCGGTTATTACTGAACCCTCCCGGACTTTCCCGGTAGAGCTGAGAGAATTCCGTTTTCTGCTTCGGGGGGAACCAGAAGTTAGCCCCATCAGCCGCGCCGGAAAGCCCCAGCTCGTAGCTTAAGCCAATATTACCAATTGTAAAGGAACCCGTACTGCTCAAACCGTAACTCGATCGCCGGACCCAGGCAATCGAGTCGGCAGACAATGCCCAGCCCCCGATCCTGTAGTCAAAATAGGAGGCCATGAGGCCGGCGCTAAGTGTATCCCAGCCTGGCTCGTCTTCGGCGGAAAGGAGGCCGGTCAGGAAAGGCTGATAATCCCAGTTTTCCGGAGCGGGCACGAGCGACTGGCTCAGCGAAAAACCCAGTCCGTATTCCCCGGCCCGACTCCTGGTGATACCCAGGCCGTAGCCGTTTAATTCGCCGGTGGCAAGCAGTGCTGGCCCATCCGTGCTGAAGGAAATGGTGTTTTTCGCCCCGTATCCTGTAAATGGTAAAAATAGAATGAAGGTTCCGATCAGTAGAACCAGAAGGGCCAATTTCGGCCCCGACGGTTTTGCTCCGGAACGACCGAGCCCCTCGCGGAGTTTCATTCCTCCTTGAGTTCCTCCTCTGCTTCTTCCGCTCTTTCCTTGCGCTTTTCAAACAGCATGTTCATTATACCGTAGTGAGCCAGCAGGCTGAGCCCGATTGCGACAAGCACCGATTCTATTGCCTTGACCGAAAAGGAGTAAGCAACGGCCTCGCTTCCGCTTACCCCGAATAAGGCGTATATACCAATCAAACCGCCCTCGGAAATCCCGATACCTCCCGGAGTTACCCAGAAGAAAGAGGAAAGAACGGATATCATCGCAAACAGCATCGTTATCTCAACCAGCGTAAATAGCCGGCCCTGGGTGAAGTAAAAATATATCTGCGGCCGAATGAACATGAAAAACGTTGCAACGAGGTCGAGTAAAAACGCGACCGCCGTATGCTTAATATGTTTGCCGAACGCCATGCTGATTTCCTTTTCCAGGTGTCGGATCATGTCTTCCGCTTTCTGAAGTATTTCGGTCCACGGCAGTTTGCGCTTCAAAAACGCCGCAAATCTGGAAAAGATGAAGAGTTTTCTATAGAAGTTCAGAATGAGAACCGACAGCAAGCTCAAAAACAACAGGGAAATCAAGACGAGATAAAGCATCATGTCAGTCGGTATCTGGCTGTAGACGGCGAGCATCGCTCCGATAAGTATTGCGGAAACGAGTGCGGCCATCATCGTAATTCGCTCTGCGACTATGGTTGCAAATACCCGGCTGTATGACGTATCCGTCTCTCGTTCTATTACCAGAGCTCTGACGGGTTCGCCGCCAAAGTGAAGTGAAGGAGTAAGAAAACTGACGGAAAAACTGCCGATCCGGGCCCAGAAACTCAGAGCGTAGGGTACCTCTACCCCGTAACCCTTCATCAGAACTATCCAGGCCACGGTCCAGAAGAAGAAAGTCATCAGTATTGCACCGATCATGGCCGAGAAGCCGTCCCACCCGAGGGCGGTAAACTGGCTAATGACCTTACTCGGACCGATAAAGCTCAATATTACCGCTAGAACCGCTGCTCCGAATATTACGGAAATGATGGTGGTTGTTCTTCGACTGGTGTTCAACTCAACCTCCCAATCCATTGATTCTAACTCAGTTGTACAAGGCTAACGGATACTTTATACTTTAGCAATATTCCCTCAAAGAGGGGTGAATTATGCCAGAGAACTTTGACTTCGATCAAGGAGGAGGCCGCGGCGGAACCGACTGGGAAAGGTTCAAACGGACCCTGAAACGGTTCGGTGGCAAGACCGGCTGGATCATTATTGCAGTCGTAATCGCCATCTACCTGGTTCAGGGCATCTATCAGGTCGGCCCGGCCGAAGTTGGATTGGTAAAACGGTTTGGAAAGCACGTTAGGACGGTCAATTCCGGTTTAAATTATCACTTACCGCCCCCGATAGAGACCGTGCAGAAGGTCGACATCCGCTCGGTTCGCAAGATAGAAATCGGTTACGAGACGATTTCTCCGCCTCCCAACCCGCAGTACCGCATTGACAAGGAGGAGGCGCTGATGCTGACGGGGGACGACAATATAGTTCACGTTGAACTCGCCGTGCAGTTTACGGTGAGGGATGCCGAACAACTGGCTTTTAACATAATAGATCCGCAGGCACTAGTCAAAGAAGCCGGTGAGGCGGTAATAAGACAGGAAATTGTCAAGCATACGGTGGAAGAGGCCCTGACGACGCAGCGGGCGGAAATAGCTGCGAACGCTCAAGAAGCATTGCAGAGACTTCTCGATTCTTACCAGACGGGTATAAATATCGAGACGATCAAGATACAGGACGCCAAGCCTCCGGAGCCGGTAATTCCCGCGTTTGACGACGTTACCAGTGCCAAGGAGGATAAACAGACGAAGATAAACCAGGCGGAGGCTTACAGGAACGACGTCGTACCGAAGGCGAGGGGTCAAGCAGCAGAAATCACCAACCAGGCCGAAGCTACCAGGGCGGAACGGATAAACGAAGCCGAAGGTGGAGTAAGCAAGTTCCTCCAGGTGCTTGAAGAATACAACCAGGGGAGCCAGGAGGTCACCAGGAGACGCCTGTACATGGAAACCATGGAGAAAATCTTGCCCGAGATGAACAAGGTATTGCTGACTCAGTCGACGGACGGGTCTTCCGTACTGAAGCTATTGAACCTCTCCGACCTTAGCAGCGAGAACCTGGGTGGTGAGAGCAAATGAAAAAATTAGCCTGGTTTGCCGGTATAGTAATAGCGATCATAATAGTCTTTAACCTCTTTACCTTTACCGTCGACGAGACCAAGCAGGCGATAGTTATCCAGTACGGTAACATAAAGCAGGTAGCAACCGAAGCCGGTCTCCACTTCAAGGTGCCGTTCATTCAGCGGGTCCAGAAGATGGAGGGAAGGCTGCTTTCCTACGATATCGAGCCCAGAAAACTAATTACTGCCGACCAGCGACGACTGCTGGTAAATAACTACGCAATCTGGAGGATAGAGAACCCGCAGCAATTCAAGGAGTCCTTCAATGCTCGTCTGGATACGGCGCAAACGAGAATAGACGATATACTTTATTCGGACCTTAGAAACGTACTGGCAAATTACGAGTTCAACCAGATAGCTTCTGGCGAACGGGAAAACATGCTGGCCACCATAACAAGTAATAGTGCGAAGAAGCTCGCCGAATACGGGATAAACCTTATCGATGCCAAGATCAAGCGCGCTGATCTACCCGAGGCAAATGAGCAGGCGGTCTTCGACCGAATGATCTCCGAAAGAGAGAGACGAGCCGCTCAGTTGAGAGCAGAGGGTGACGAGCAGGCACAGGAAATTAGATCGGAAGCGGATAGAAGAAGCAGCGTAATAGTCGCCGAAGCCAGGAACAAGGCAGAGTCAATTCGGGGTGAAGGTGAGGCAAAGGCACTACAGATTTACTCGGACGCCTACAGTCAGGACGTTGAGTTCTACGAGTTCTGGCGCAAGCTTTCCTCCTACAGGAAATCCTTCCCGGGTGGAAAATCTACCTTGCTGGTGACGCCGGACTCTCAGTACTTGAGACTACTTTCGGAAGGAGTTACCGAGGACATGAAGGAGAGGGAGACTTCCGGGACGGAAGAAAACTAATTTCGGAACTGGAATTTAATAAAACGGATTTATGTGCCCTCCCGGTAAAACGGGAGGGCTAATTATTTTATTTCTCGGTCTTTTCCCGCCATAAATTCAGACCTTCCAGCACCAGATCCTTCTCGTAGTGCTGAATTGCATCTATCTCCCGTGAAAATAACCTGCCTTTTCCCCCGGTGGCGATTATCTCCAGTTCTTTACCGCCGTAAGCTTTCCGAAACCGTTCTATCATGCCTTCTATCATGCTGATAAAACCGAGAACGAAGCCGGAGTTGATGTTGTCGGCAGAAGTTTTACCCACCGGCCCTGCCGGCAGCTCCAGCTCTATTTCGGGTAGCAGCGCGGCCCTTTCAACCAGGGCTTCTAGCGCGGTTTCCATTTCCGGCGCAATTGCGCCGCCAAGGAAATGACCCGCTTCGGAGTAAAGTTCGAAGCTCGTTGCAGTACCGAAGTCAATGATCAGGCCTGGCCCGCCATAGAGCTCGCAACTGGCTATTATCGTCGCCACTCTATCCGGACCTACTTTTTCCGGTTCTTCGACGTCAAGTTCGACTATCCCGTTATCCATCGGCCGCAGAAAGGTCGGAGAGATTTCCAGGTAGCGTTCCAGTCCCCGGTTGAGGCTCCTGTTAAGGTACGGGACGACGGACGATACGACGGCGTCGTCGATTTCTTCCGGATTTATATCCGAAGCCGAAAGCAGAGATAAAACTTTCAAACCTATCTCGTCCGGTGTTACCCCCTGGGTGGTAGAAATCCGCCACGTCTGTTTTATATCGTGATCCTGAAAACAACCTACAGTGATGTTGGTATTGCCGACGTCCAGTGCAAGAAACATGTCGGTCGATCAACTCCTCGTTTGTGGAAGTTAAAACTACCTGCTGAATGGACTTTGATTTACAACAGTTTCTTTTGGAAAAATGCCCAATCGGAATGGACCCCGATCAGAACGAGATTCAGACTGTCCGTGATTGGGCTCGCTAGTCCGCCTGGAAGTGTTCCAGCACCGAATCGAAGTTCTTGCGGTCGCTCAAGATATCGACTCCGGTCATCGCCAGGCTTTTGGCAGCGGTAATCATTGCCTCGTAGCCCAATTCGGAGTCAGCTGCTTGCGCGAACTCTTCGGAGTGAGCCGGTGTACCAGCTTCTGCAATCTTGATGTAAGGATGAATTGCCGGAACTACCTGACTGACGTTGCCCATGTCGGTAGACCCCATGCCTCCACTCACTTCTTCAATATCCTCTTCGAGTTCCTCCAGGTTTTCCCGCAGAAAATCGGCAAGAACCGGGTTCGGCCTCATCGGATCGTACCGCCTCCCGGCCTCCGTTAT
>Ga0207414_1000017_pt1 | contig 73865 bp, 54 predicted proteins | sample PonA231FremontCA_2_FD_187269 | JGI IMG/M metagenome (GOLD analysis project Ga0207414, IMG submission 187269) | Marine sediment microbial community from Fremont, CA, USA - Pond A23 Sediment 1 (SPAdes) | ecosystem: Environmental > Aquatic > Marine > Unclassified | place: USA: Fremont, California...
CCCCTGTACCTTTAGTTTGCTCCAGCAATTCTTCCATGTCTTTCATGTCGTGGCCGCTGATAAGAATTCCGGGACGGTCTCCCACGCCAATGTTAACTTCGCTGATTTCCGGATGACCATAAGTGCTTGTGTTGGCTTTATCCAGTAATGCCATTACGTCAACGCCATGTTTACCGGTGTCCATTACCCAATTGATGAGATCTTCGACGCTCAGATTATCATTTGTAGTTGCTACAAGCGCATCCTGAATGAAATTATACACATCCTCGTTTTTGTGATCCAGATTATGGGCATGCTCTGCATACGCTGCGATGCCTTTTACACCATACGTGACGAGTTCTCTTAATGAACGAACATCTTCATTTTCGGTATCCAACACGCCTACAGCCATTCCTTTTCGTTCAAATTCTTCAGGAGTGAAACCCTGCCATGTAGCAGCATCATGAAGTTCTTCTTTGTTGTAATCTACGTTTGCTTCGTTCAGTTTTAGTTTGATGTCATTTCTGATATCCAGCCCTTTACGCACATATTCGGTAATGACGTTTTTATCAAAATTAGCATTTGTGATAGTAGCAAATAAACCATCGATTACAAAACGGTCTGTTGTTTCCTTATCGTAATCGACATTATTCTGCCGGGCCATTTGAGAATAAATCGAAATTCCCTTAATAACATACACGAGAAGGTCCATTAAATTAGCTTCTTCATCGGATTTACCACATACGCCTTTTACAGTACAACCTGTGTTTTTGGCAGATTCCTGGCATTGAAAACAAAACATTTTTTGATCCATAATTATTCCTCTTTTTGTGTTTCTAAATTATTCTATTGTATTTATATCCATTCTTCATTTTGTATTTCTCCCTCTATGCTTACAGTGATTGATTTGACAGGGACTTTACGTTGGGCATTCTCCAGAGCCATTTGTGCCATCTGTAAAATTCCTCCGCAGCAAGGCACTTCCATCTTCATAACTGTAATTGTATTTATTTTCGCATCATTGATTAACGAAATAAGTTTCTGAACATATACCTCTTTATTTGAATCAAGCTTCGGGCAGGCAATTCCAAGTGATTTGCCTTTCAGAAATTTATTGTGAAAATCCCCCATTGAAAATGCTACACAATCTGCTGCTAACAGTAAATCGGAGTTTTTATATTGTGGAGCATTTGGATTAATCAGGTGCATCTGGACAGGCCAGTGATTTAGCTGAGAAGGTATTTCAGTGTCCATAGGTTCTTCCTTCTCAGGGGCTGGTTCAAAAGATTTTGACTGACTTCCGGGACATCCTCCTCCAGCGTGTCCGCTATGGCAGCTTTCTTCATCACTATCTTCTGCCATTGCGGGCTCATGTTTGGTTTCCCTGCTGCCATGTACTTCGGCTATTACCTCGTCCAGATCGAAATTCAGTTCGGCTTTATGTTCTTGTAAATAACGAACGCCTTGTTTTACATAACCAAACTCTTTATAATCTTTTAAGTGTTTTAAATGCGCAATGATGGTATTCTTTCCCTTTGGGATCATGTCTTTTATCACTAATTCTTCATCATAAGGAGCAGCATCTCTTTCTTCAATAGTTATGGCATCTTGTGGGCAATGTCCAATGCATGCACCGAGGCCATCACACATTAAATCGCTTATCAATCGGGCTTTGCCATCTATCATTTGAAGCGCACCCTCATGACAATTTGGAATACATAAGCCGCATCCGTTGCATTTTTCTTCGTCAATTTTTATAATTTCTCTTTTCATCAGCTTTTTAATATTCTTTTGTGTTTATATTTATATTTCAGTATTTGAATACCAAAATAAATATTTATTTTTCATTTGTACAAATAATTCTATTAAAATTGGGAAACATTTTTGTTATTTAAAATGATTATAGATAATAGTTTCTGATTGTAAGATAATTGTGTTAGCTGTTCGGTTTTTGATACTATTATCTACTAATTATTGTCATATAAGATACGAAATGTATTTAACTTTGTAAACTTTTAATGAATAGAAATATAAGTTGATAAATTATAATTGGTTACAATTGAACAGATGAGGGTGATATAATATTGACATAACAAACAAAATGAAAAATAATAATTATTGGTTGGCGTTATTAGATCAATCAATAAAAATTGTTTATCGTATTGTATATTTAATATAGTTTGGATTGTATTAAAATGAAGAATAAAAATGGATAAAGAAGAAAATACCAAATCAAAAATATTTCAGGATTATTCCGAAGCAAAACATAAGAAAGAGGAAGAACAAGTAAGCTTTGCCCATCGTTTTGCGGAAAATGCAAAAAGATCACTGGATAGTTTTCTGGAAAGCATGGGTGAAGAGTACGATGAAACTGTCGAAATGGGTAAATATTTTTATCATTACCTTGAAAATAAATTGCATTTAAAAGAAAGGGAAACTCCACCAACTAAAGAAGAGGTAAAAAAAGCGATTGAGCAGTTGAAAGATATGGGAAGAGTTGGTGTATTTGCCTCTGTTTCAATATTTCCCGGAGGAGGATTATCTTTATTGGGACTGGAGGTTTTAGCAAAAAAACTCGGTATTAAGCATTTCTCATTCATACCTTCTTCATTTAGAAAACGGTTATATGCAAAATATGACCCGGAAAACCAGACAAAGAACAATTAAGCTACTATTCTTCATTTTGTATTCTAAACTATTAGCCGCTACTTCAGGAAGAATCAGATTTTACCTGCTATTACTTTAACCCAAATTGAGCGATTCTCACTCACGACAAAGAAATTGTATGGCTTTTACCTCACCTATTCGGTAAAAACCGACAATTTCTAAGTCGGTCCGGCAGCTGCCGGATAAGTAAAGCGCTTTTTTACTTCGTCCAAACCGCTCAACTTAGGTTTAAAAAAATGCATGAATTTAATACGGATTAGTGTAAGAAATCAAATTTTTTTGTGTCTAAACGAGAGAAGAAGATTGTTGAATGAAATAAACACAAAAAAATGAAAAGAATTAGCACGGTTTTATTAATAACCTTAATTTCCTTATTATTCGCATCGATAAAAAGCCATGGGCAAAGAGGTCATGGTGGTAGTCATTCACCTCAGGGTACAATTAAAGGTGTTGCGATAGATGAACAGGCTCAATCCCCTATTGAATATGTTAATGTGGTGTTGTTTAAAGCCAAAGATTCGTCTATGGTTGACGGAACTGTAACAGATATGGATGGCAGATATTCTTTGGATAAAGTTGCTTTTGGAAAATATTATTTAGAATTCGATTTTATAGGATTCCGCAAAAAAATAGTTGAAGATGTTACGATAACTCCACAAAGTCAAACTTATACGACTGATACGATTTACCTGGAACAAGCAGCTCATGAGATTGAGGGTGTAGAAGTCACAGGAGACCGGGTAGATGTTGAACATAAAGTTGATAAAAAGGTCATTAATGTAGGGCAGGATTATAGTGCTCAGGGCGGCTCTGCTGTTGAGGTTCTGGAGAATGTACCTTCCGTTGAAGTTGATATCGAAGGAAATGTCGAACTTCGGGGTAGCGGCAGTTTTAGAGTGCTTATAAACGGAAAGCCTTCTGTGCTTGAAGGAAGCGATGCGTTACAACAAATGTCTGCAAGTCGCATCAAAAGCATTGAGATAATTACGAATCCTTCGGCGAAATATGATCCGGAAGGGACTGCCGGGATCATCAACGTGATCACAAAAAAGCAGAAAGAAAAAGGATTAAATGGACAAGTCAGGGCTACTGCCGGAACAAAGGACAAATACGATGCTTCTGTAAACCTCAATTATCAAATCGGGAAATTTAATTTTTTTGGTTCCTTTGATTACCGCGATTTTAATTTTGATATGGATGGCCGCTCTGAACGCGAATTATACAGCGAAAACTCAGATACAACAACTTTTATAGACCAGGATGTAAATCGAAGTATGGAGAGAAGCGGTTATTCTTTTAAAACCGGGTTTGATTATCAGTTGACAGAATCCAGTACAGTATCACTTTCAGGAAAACTGGGGAATTTTGGTTTTGGGCACGATATGAAAAGAAAAACAACCAGGTCAATAATCCCGGGCGATACTCCTGCGAATTATAGTTTATCAAACAGTGATTTTTTGATTGATCATGATTATTATTCTTTATCCTTTGATTACCAGAATAAATTTGATAAAGAAGGCCATAAGCTCGATGGTTCGGTATATTATTCAAATTCTTCAAGTGATGATGAAAATCAATGGGCAAGTGAAATTACCAATTCGAAATGGGAGGTTACATCTGAAAATTATAAAGAACAGAATATTGAATCCGGTGATGAAGACGAACTCCAGGTTAAACTTGATTATACAAAGCCCACTTCCCAAGGAAAATTAGAAGCCGGTTATATGGGTTCTTATGATTATAGTGACAATCAGTATGAAGTAGAGCGTTTTATAAATAATGATTGGACTTCAATAGATTCGCTTTATAACTCTTATGAATATGATCGTTTGATACATGCTTTGTATACGACTTATCATAGTAAAATCATTGGCATTGATTACAAACTCGGCCTAAGGGGAGAATATACGAATCGTGAGTTAAGCCAAAATATTATGGATAAAACATACAAGGTAGATCGATTCGATGTATTTCCTTCAGCCCATTTTTCAAAAAAAATAACTAAAGGGGAACAAGTCTTTCTGAGCTACAGCAGAAGAGTCCGAAGGCCCAGGAGTTGGTATCTTGATCCGTTCCCCAGGCAATCGGACCAATACTCAAAAAGAATAGGTAATCCAGATTTGGACCCTGAGTATACCGATTCTTATGAACTAGGATATAAGAAGAGCTTCAATAAGTCATTCTTTTCAATAGAGAGCTATTACAGACGAACTACAGATGAAATTGACAGGATTCGTACCAGAGGTGAAAATGATGAAATGCTCAGAACATTTAAAAACCTTGATACTGAAACTTCTTTTGGTTTGGAATCTATGATAAATACGAGTCTTTTTAAATGGTGGGATTTAAATGCAAATGCACGTCTTTACCGCTATTCAATAGAAGGGAATATAACTGAGCAGGATGTTTCAGCAAAGAGTAATAACTGGAATGCCAGAATGACAAATACGTTTAAACTCCCTACGAGCACAAGAATACAACTTATGGCCGGCTATCGTGGTCCGTCTGCCACTTCCCAGGGAGAGCGCGAAGGCTTTCTGATGTCTAGTGCAGCCATTAAGCAATCAATGTTAAATAAAAAGATGAATATTACACTTAGCGTAAGAGACTTATTCCAGACTATGAAGCATGAAATGACTTCTGAAGGTGAATATTTCAGGGAATACAACCGCTTTGAACGGGAGTCTCCAATATTCAGGTTAAGTATTAGTTATAGTTTCAACAACTATAAAGCCAAGAAGAGAGGTGTAAACGGTGCTGAAGAAGATTTTGAAGGCAGAGGAGAGTTTTAGATTTCAAACTGCCATCCCCTGCGTAACTTAAATGTTACAAGCCAAACAAATAAAAACAAAAACCCGGAATTTAAATTCCCGGGTTTTTATTTTTTACTGCAGAGAGAACATTATTCGTTCCCTTCCTCATCATAAGGAGTATTACCATCTATATACTCAAACTGAGGCGGTTCGCCTGCAGCGGTACACCGGTATTTGACCGTCCATACATCATCATTGCCGTCGTAAGCATCAAAAGTTATTTCATAATGAACGTCAACTCCTTTCACTTGTGGCACAGCATCTGGAAATTGAGCCTGTAGTGCCATGATTACAGCATCTTTCACAATTCGCCTGAAAATAATCTGATTTGCGTCTTCTTCACTCAATCCCTCGAAAACTTCTGGTTGATAATCTTCGCGCATAAAAATGCGCGTGTCAAAATTCACATAATAAGTGCTTGCTCCGTAATAGTATTCCGTATTATCATATTCTTCATCAACATATTGAGATAGATCAGGGTCATTTTTAACGTAATTCAGAATTACCGCATAATCTTCTTCTTTAAGCTTGTAGCGTACTGTGGGGTCAAATGCCCATTTTTTCCCAGAATGTCTGAAGGGTGTGGTTTTCTTAATCTTTCCATACCAGCCGCTACTATCACGCATGTATTGTTTTGCTCTGATATTTTTATTTCCGGAGATTTCATAAACGAGAACCTTGGAGTCGCCTTCATCCGCATAGGAAAATTTGTTCTCAAGAAAGGCAGGTAAATATTTATCTGCATCGCTTTGCGACTGAAAATAATCACCGGTTATTCCGTTAATGCTAAGGTAATCCTCATCTGTCAGCTTATAAACATTGGGAAGCGGATCCCATTTACCATTCCGCAGAAAATAGAAACTACTGGTTGTTGTCCTGTTGTCATAAGCATCGCTGTATTCATAGTCAACTTCTACCAGGGTGTTTTCTGGTGCAAAAGGCAGAATCGAATCTTTTAATAATTCCGGTATAAATTCATTCGGTTCTTCCCCGATAAAATAGTTACGATCCGTTGGTTCTCCTGTTTCCTCTTCCGGAGCAAAATCTAATGATTCGTAATGATTTTCCGTTATAGTTCTAACTAAATTTTTATCAAACTTTTTCAGGTAAGCAGGGATAAAATTGTAAGTAATTTTTGCACTAGAGTTTTTGTCTAGTGCCGGAAATTTATCCTCTAAGAATAAAGGAACAATATCGTTCACGGGGAAACCTTCTGTAATACTATTATCATCTATATACTCGGTGAAAGTTGTATCGTCACCAGTTAGTAAACTCTCCATTGTGGAATAATCGCTTTCTGTAAGCGTATATTCAATATTTTCATTGTAGGGTTCTTTCTCTTTATCCAGCTTATTGTAAAGCTCTTCGTTGGGCTCACATCCGGTGAAAATAATTCCGGATATCAGTATAAAAAGTATTTTTTTCATATATAACATTTTTTAACCTTTAAAAATTTAAGCTTAGTCCCATTGACCATGTTCTTCCATGTCCATAATAAACAGGGGAAGTTTGAGCATTGTGGTCTACCCCATCCTGTGCGTATGAAATATACTCTGTATCCAGAAGATTATGAACATGAGCGTAAAGCGTAGCATCAAAGCCTGCGATATCAAAATAGTAACTGGCATTGAAGTCAATTAGTTGATAGTCGGGCATTTTCCATGCATTTTCTCCCTTTGTGCTGGTTTCAATCCGTTCTTCGACATCATAACCTGCAAATAAGCGGGAGTAATGATTTGCGTCAAGGCTCAGTTTTAAGTCAGGTATAGGTTTATATTCTATTCCGAGAGCTGCTGTGGTTTGGGCTGAACCACCAACACTTACATCATCAATGTAGACTGTGTCTGAATAAAGAAAGTCCTGGTTTCTGTCGAAATAATCAAATAGTGCATTATCATTCCATTTCCAGTCACCATAAGAAGCCATGAATTTAATTTTTATATTATCGGTTGGCTTAATCCGAAATTCAAGTTCCGCGCCCATGTGTAAGGCGTCTATCCCGTCTGTTGTTGCCACTCCACCTTGGCCTGTGCTTGTGGAATACCCTTTGTTTTTCCAGTTTGTTCGGTATAAGGTAAAATCAATTTTCATCAGATCAGAAACATAGCCATATCCTACTTCTGATGATATAACCTTTTCAACATCAAGGGTATTGTTAATTTCGTTCGTATAACCTACAAAAGCATAAGAGAAATAGGGAGCTCTGGTGAAATATCCTCCGTTGACAAAAATATTGTTGTTGTCATCAATATTGTAGTTAAACCCACCTTTTACGCTATATGTCAGGTAGTTGGTCCAGTCAGAAACTTGCCCTTCCATAGCATCTTCAAAACTAACAGATGCATTTTCTTTTCGATCTCTATATTCTTCTCGCAGTTCATCATTATTTTCTATTCTATTAATCAGGCCATCATTAAAATACTGAAATTTATCAATCCTTCGATAAGATTTGTTTGAAAAGGATACAGAGAGGAACCCGGAGTATTGATCGGTAATGTATTCGCCCTGGGCAAATAATCCGCCCCACAGGACATCTCCCTGGTAGTGATATGCAATTTTATCACCAACCTCGAGAGGTTTTCCGGGAGCTCTGTTTATGTTTGAGTTATCAAGATAATAATCCCCACCTAGTAGATTTTTTATTTCAGTAAAATGATCTCCGCGATAGTATCTTCCGTCAAACCCTAATGTAAAGTCAATATTTGCGAATTTGGTTTTAAACGAAGAAAGTGCCCCGTACCAATCGTGTTGATTTCTGCGCATGGTAAAAATTGCCTCTGATCCGTTGATTGCCTGAGCGTTTGATTCGTGGACGGATTCATAATCTAATAATCCGTCGTTTGTTAACTTTGTTTGATCCATTGGTTCGCCTGAAGGAAAATCAAATTCCAGCCAACTACTATTTTGTCCTGCTGTACCTTTTCCGCCACCATTACCAAAAGAGGCATACAGTGCGGTAGACAGTTGAGAAGTGTTATTGATGTCCCAGTAATGGTTTAGTGAAAACTGCGGCTTATGGTATTCGTTATAAGCATAACCGGTCATCATAATTTCGCCGTTCCAGTATCCGTAATGCGTATTGAGCCTGCCGCCATTTTCAGCTTCCCTGTAATCTTCAATCATATGCATGCTCCCCCTTTGATTATGCCATTGCGGAGTGCCGAAACCTGTTAAGGAGAGGCGGTGCTCGTCATTAATACGTTTTGCTATGTTGAAGAAATAAGTATACGCTTCAAATTGTGTGGCTTCGACATAACCATCACCGCTTTCTTTCTGTCCGCTTAACGTCACAGCCCATCCGTTATCCATAAGGCCAGTAGAAACAGTAAATCCGGTTTTTAAATAGCCGTCATTGCCCATGCCTTGGTAAACAGAACCGCCTTCTTCAGCCTGAGTACTTTGGGTGACAATGTTCATTGTTCCACCCACTGAAGAAATCGCAAGCTTGGAAGCGCCCAAACCTCTTTGTACCTGAATTGTTCTGGTAACATTTGAGAGTCCGGCCCAGTTAGACCAGTAAACCTGGCCATTTTCCATATCATTAACCGGTACTCCGTTAATTAAAACACCAATATTCTCGCCACTGAAACCTCTCATGTGGATATCTCCATCACCAAAACCTCCGCCGCCTTCAGTTGCGTATACACTAGGTGTGGATTTTAATACTTTGGTGAAAGATTGCGTTCCTAATTTTTCCTGAATAGTAACCGGATCAACTTTTGATGCGGCAACCGGAGTTTCACGGTCTTTCGCAAAATCGGCCACTACTTTTACCTCATCCAGGGCAACTGATTCCGACTTCAGACTAATATTTCCTAAGTCTTTTGTTTCTCCTTCTGCAATCTGTATTTCCATTTTCATTTTCTGGTAACCGACATAACTGAATTCCAAAGGTACTGTACCTGATTTTACATCAAGGGTAAAAGTACCATCAACATCAGTGGCAGTACCTGTTGTCGTCTCCCGGACCACAACAGTCGCTCCTATAAGAGCCTTCTCTGTATCCTCGTCTACTATTTTTCCCTTTATCGTTCCCTGAGAAAAGGAAAACTGATAGCTAAATAAAGAGAGGAGTAAAATAATAAAGATTCTGTGCTTCATAAGTATTAAGTTTGTTAATTTGCAGATTTTTATAGGCTAAAAGTAATATTCAGACAATATTTCAAAAAAAGACTTTGCGGTGGATAGTTGAGCGTATGTAGTTTTGTTAAAGTCATAACTAAAAATGAGATGGTAAATATATCTAAATAATATACTATGTAGTATCTATAGAGTATAAAATTATTAAAAATATATTAACAATTTTTAACAATTTATAGGAAATTACAATGTAAAGCAATTAGGAAGGTTTAAGTTTTGTACTGCAATCTGATTTCAGATTTGGTCAATTCGGTAAGATTAGGTTGACTTCTTATTTTTCCACTTTTTTTTGTTTAACTTACTGCAAGTAATGAAGGCGTTGTCGGGTTTTTGTTTCCTTTTGTCACTAAAACAGTCAATATGCCTTTTGTTTTTAGCTATTGGCAGAAAATTTTGATATTTCATATTGCTAACTAGAGGTTCTAAGAAAGCACTCTCTTGGCTTGCCCGCCGCCCTCTAAATTATCTTTGTAAGGCCAATCCGCTTATTAATAGTTGATTATGTTTTGCAGGCATATTATGTGAGCTAGTTTATTTCAGTTTGGGAGGAGTTTTCTTGCAATACTTATATATTTATTTCCTGCTTATTACTGATTGCCTTCTGTTTTTTTAATAGTATTTTGTATTATACCTATAGCCATACTGATATTCATAGCCTTTATTTTTAAGTCTGATATCGTTTACAAGAATGTTCACGTTTTGAATATTTTTCTGACCAAGGCTGCGGATTAAAGTTTGGAACGTGCGTTTTCCTGTATAATCGTGCCTTACTACAAATAGATTGGTTGTAGCATGTTTTACAAGGAGAAATGCGTCAGTTACAAGGCCTACTGGTGGTGTGTCCAGAACAATATAGTCATATTGTTCTTTTAGTTTTTTAAATAACTCATCTGTTTTTTCGGATGCAATCAATTCAGATGGATTTGGCGGAATTTGCCCGGACGGTATAATGTCAAGGTTGTCAATATTAGAGTGAAATATAACATCTTCATAGTTGCAATTATTACTTAAAAAGCTACTTAACCCGGTTTTATCTTTTAAATGAAAGATATTATAAATATTTGGCCTGCGTAAATCAAAACTAACAAGTACAGTTTTTCTTTTGTACATGGCGAAGCTTGTGGCAAGGTTGATGGACACAAAACTTTTTCCTTCTCCTTGTCCGGCAGAGGTGACTAATGCTACGGGAACGTCTGTTCCGCCTGCCAGAAATTGGAAGTTTGTTCGTACTGAACGAAATGCTTCAGCAATAGCAGAATGTGGTTCTTCGTAAATAACGTTCTCCACCTCCCCTTTTTTATGAACAATGTTGCCTACTATGGGATAATTAGAGATGCTCTCAATCGTTTTAGCATCAGTTATTTTATCATTAAAATAGTCAATCAGAATAATAAAGCCGCCCGGTATAAGTAACCCCAGAAAAAAAGCAATCATGTAATTTTTGGATGTTTCGGGTTTGACGGGCGAAAGGGGTTTAACCCGGGCCTCGTCAATAATTTCATGGACCGGGATATTTCCGGCTTTTCCAATTTCAGTTTCAGATCGTTTTTTTAATAAAAATGTATAAATCTCATTGTAAAGATCAAATTGACGCTCGAAATTGTAAAGTTGACGCTGTTTCAGAGGAAGTTGCCGAACTTCTTTAGATGCATTAGCAATGCGTTGTTTGATATCTTTTAGGCGGATATTGTTCTTGTTGATCAGATTATGGATGTTTTCCAGCAAGGTGTTTTTAAGTTCCGTTATCTTGGTCTTTATCCGTGATAAATATGGATTCTCCTTCTTTGAGTTGATTTCAATATCTGTTTTTTCAGAATAGAGTTCGGTAAGCCGGGATATCAATTTTTGAAGTAACGGGTCTTCGATTCCCATTGATGAGGGAGCCACCAATTCTTTGATGTCTTCATTTTGGCTTAAATACTCTTTTAAATAATCAAAATACTTTAATCTGACAAGAATTTCTGCCTTTTCGCTTTGTAAACGGTCCAGCTTCTCATAGGATTTTTCCGTCAAGATGCCTACGTCCATTAATTCTTCTGAAGATCGGTATTGTTCGAGTTTCTTTTCCGATTCGCGAAGGGAGTCAGAAACTTCTTTGATTTGGTTATTTATGAAACTTACTGTTTCCCGGGCTATCTCATTTTTCTTGCTTACGCTACGCTTCATATAATACTTCATCAGGGTATTAAGAAATCTTTTCCCTTTTTCAATATTTTGGGTTTGAAGCGAAATGGTTAGTATGGTGGATTTTTCATCAGTGGATACCTTGAAATTATGGTACTTCCGATATAAACTTCTATAGGATGAAAATTTAAAATAGTAGTTTGCTTCCAGGTCTATATTTTGAGGATCTTGTGATATGATTCTGAATTTACAACAATCAGTTTCAATGAATTCGCCGAATTCTACATTCTTTTTAATGTCTGGTTGGGTTTTTATTCGCTTGACCTCCTGTTCTTCATAATTATAAAGGGGAGCTTTTTCTTTTTCTAATGAAACGGTCAGGCTCCCGTCATTTTTCCGTTTGATGTATATATTTGAATTTAAGGGTTGTACATGACTGGTGTCATATTCTACATAAAAAGGGGCCTGATGATACAGCTGTTTATCTGATAACGAGTTTTCGCGAAAGTATGAAATCTCAAAATCCAAGTCATGAATGGTTTTTTGGGTTAATTTGTACGATTTCAGGATACCTATTTCGTTATGAACACTTTGTTCATCAATGGTTGAGCTCCCCATAAGATTTTCCGGCATCATTGATTTTAAATCCATGGCAGATTGCTCCTGACGAATGAGCAGAGTGGTTTCTACATTATAAATTTTGGGGTTCTTATGATTGATATAATAGGCTATTGCCAGACAAACAGGAATGGCAATAAGAAATAGATACCAGTAATCTATTATCTTAAATAAATAATACTTAATATCAACAGATTCTTCTTTGTATATGTCCTTTTCTTCATTCATAAAATAACCCGGAAATTTTCATTATTTCATAAGACTGTAAATTGTCAACCCCAATGTCAATGTTGATACCAATAAAGAATATGGCACTTTTTCAAAGGCAACATTCTTTGTATTCATTGGTTCAACATAAACTACATCATTTGGCAGCAGGTAGAACTGGTCGTTTTCCAGTATTCCGTTGTCAGTAATGTCTAATTCGTAAACTCTTGATCCTTTTTCTGTTTGGCGGATCAATTTAACTTGTTCGCGGTTACCGAATGTTTCTATACCACCAGCCTTGGCAATAGCCTGAAGCATGTTTACTTCTTTATTCTCAATATTGAAGGTTCCGGGGTTTTTTACTTCTCCCAATACGGATACTGGATAGTATGCCAATTTAACAACTACCGTTGCTTCTTTGAAATATTCGTTCACCGTTTCCTGAATTAGTTCCCTGGCTTCATCCTCCGTTAATCCTTTGACATAAAGTTTGTCAATAAAAGAAAAGTTAATATGCCCGTCTGAGTTGACCTTATAGCTGTTTAGCTCTTTTGCAGTATTGGTATAATGCAAAGGCATATCAGTCTGAAATAACCTGCTTGTTTTTGGGTCAACACTAAAGACCCTGATATAAAGCTGGTCTCCGGGCTGAATTTTGTATGCACTAGTTTTTTGATTTATGAACTCTGAAGAAAGATCAGTAATTGTTTTCTCCTGTATTAGTTTTGTACGTTTGGTAGAAACACATGAACTAAACAGAAGAATTAGTACTATCCACTGGACATGTTTTAGCATCCTTGTTTTCCGGTGTTTTTTTGTTACATTCATGAATTGGGGTTTTTGGTTTATTGTAATTTTATTTATTTATTGCTTCTTTGACATTTATTTGTTTTGTTCCCTCATAAGCTACTACAAAAGCTCCAGGTACACAAATAGTCTTCTTTAGTTCCGCTGCTCTTTCATAGTTGTCATATGAGCCTACAGCATACTTATACCATTTTCCAACTTGATGTTCCTGAATTGTTTTGTTACCACAGTAAACATATTTTAAATCATCGGCATTTAAAGAGCGTGAACTGGCTGCTATCTGAACAGAAAAGATTAGTTTCTCGTTGCTTTCATCGAATTCAGTTACATTCAGATTTGAACACTGAATTCTTGTAGATCTTAGTTTATAAGCATTTAACCTTTTTCCGTTTTTATATGCAACAACAAAAGCACCCCTGACGTCTGTCTTTCTTCTGAGTTGTTTGGCATGGAAATAAGTCGGGCATGTTCCGATAGAATACCTGTACCATTCATCTCCTCTGTCTGTCTGGACTTTTTTTACCCCTGCGTATATTTCCTTCAGACGATTGTTATCTAATTGAACTCTATCGGCAGCAATTTGCACTTTAAATGTTATCCCGGCCAGCTCTTTTTTACTTTTCGTTTTTGGAGTATTCACTGGTGCTTTTCCTTTTGAAAGCTGAATTGCATCTTTAATGTCCAGCAATTCGCCGTCTTTGTATGCAGTAACAAAAGCTCCTTCTACATCTATTTGTTTTTTATGATTTTTAGCTTCTTCATAGTTTGAAAATTCACCAATAGAATATTTATGCCAACCGCGGACTTTATCTTTGTTGATTGTCATAGATCCCTGATATCTCTTATTAAGCAACTGGTTATTCATGGGGTTCCGTGATGCTGCGATTTGCACCTTGAAAACTAATTCGTTGGTTGAACCGGTATTTATTTCTTTTCTTATTTCAGTCTCAGTGGCATTACTTTTAGTTATTGATTTACTTTCAAAACCTCCCGGAATGAATCGTTTACCATTTTTAGAGGCTACAACAAATGCATCTTTTGTGTCTAAATTGTCTTTAAATTTTTTTGCCTGGTTAAAGGTGTTAAAATCTCCAATTGAATATTTATACCAACCATTTTCTACAACTCTCGATATTTCCTTATTGTTACCGCTATATAATTTGCGCAGGGTCGATTGAGAGAGTGGTTTTTTATCTGCAGCAATTTGGACTCTGAATTTCATGTCAGATACAATGCTTTTTTTGTCTGAACTTTCATTCTTTTTATTCTTTTTGTCCTGGGCTTCTTCTTTCAAAACTTTATTTATTTGCTTATCAGAATTCCTTTTTTTTTGCTTTTGTGATGTTTCTTCTGCTGTATCCTCTGAAAAGTCCTCATCAGTTTGAGTTTTCATTGCTGTTTTCATTTGAGAATCTTCTTGAGTAACTTTTGAATTTGCGCTGTTTTTTTCCGGGTAGATGTAAGCATACCAGAGTTCTGTCAATTTTTTTCCGTCAACAGTATCGCGTTCATCTAAATTCTGAAATTTATCTCTGAAAGTATAATCCCTGACTTTCTCAATGGTTTGATGTATACTGTTAAGCAATTTCCTGTTTATAACAACCTTGTCGTTGTTTATAGCGGGTAGTTCTTCATAAGATGTTTGAGATTTTTGTTTTTTTTCTTTTTCATAATATGTGGTAAGCGCTTTTTCAACTTTTTCCAGGCCAAGATTCTCAATGTTATTTGCCTGTTCCAGTTTTTCAAATTTCTTTTTTAGTTCAGAAGTTTGATTATATGCTTCGCTTCTTAATACAGATGCTCTATAGAAAAATTGTTCTGCATCTTCAATCAGAAGTTTTGCTTGTATAGTTTCCGTTTGGCTGGTATCGACTAATTTCTTAAATTTTTTCAGGTGTCTTTGGTATAAGTCATATTTGATTTTATGGGCTTCTTTTCTTTTTTCAAAAGCCTGAATGTCTTCTTTTATCGCATTTTTTCGTAACTCCTTAACCTTCTCAGCTTCGTCCGTCAAATTTTCCTGCTCTTTGAGCTTCTCAATTTCCTTGTAAATTTCTTTGGCGTTTACTTCAAAATCTTCTGCTTGATGCATTAAATTAGTTAAATCCTCTAAATCTTTACGATCTTCTGAAGTTAAAGATGAAGCAGGAATCGGATTTTGTGCTTCTATAGCAGAAATACCAAGTACAAAGAGTAAAGTTAACAGATTATAATATAAAATCTTCTTTAATGACATTTGTTGCAGTTTGATTAACAGGGGTTTAATGAAGTAATACACGTTCTGCTCATAAGCTCAATATTTTTGTGGTTAAATATACGTTGATATAGTTTTCACTTTAATTAATAACCAATGATATGCGCGACCCCTTTTAGGTGATTTAACTCACTTCTGATCAAGGCAGAATTTTCTAATATACAATATATCAAATTGTTAAAATTGTTTCGGGATATTGTATTTATCTATTTATTGCCCAAAACAAGTGATTCTTTTGTTAAATATTAAGTCTTGAATTTCCATAAATAAGAAATAGTATACATCCTCATTGACATCCCCATTGATAACTCTTTAACTATTAAATTATCTGCTTTTAATAAATAGGACGTTTAAAATAAAGATGGGTTGGAAAACTTCTAACAAAAATTAAGGAGCCCCTTTTTAATTGCACACTAATAGATTATTGGGGGTTAGATAGAAGTGTTTCTTAGGCCAGTTTTAAAAGAAGAAGATAAACTTTCAAATCAAGAATTAGGAGTGAAAGTTTTATTGAAAATAATTTCAGTAGCCCCGGAATTTTCTTCTATATAGCGTTTTGCGCAGTTTCCTGCTTCTTTTAAAAAAGTGGAATCGTGAAGTAGTTGATTGAACGTAGATTTTAACGATTCGTAATCATTGATGGTGAAGCCCCCGCCCAGGTTGATTAATTCATGAGCTTCTTTAAATTTCTGATAGTTTGGGCCAAAAATCACAGGAATTCCATAAGTAGCTGCCTCTAATAAATTATGGATTCCTTTGCCAAAGCCCCCGCCGATATAGGCAAATTCACCATAGCGATAAAGTGCTGATAGCAATCCTATACTATCAATGATTAAAACATCAGCTTTGGAAATGTTATTTTTATTAGCATCGGAATATTTGATTACGTTAAATTCTTTGAGACTATCTGTCAGCCGGGTAATATTGGATGAATGAACTTCATGCGGAGCTATAATCATCTTAAAAGGCTTTTGATGATCTTTGTAGAATCTAATCAGTAATTCATCGTCTTTGGGCCATGTACTGCCGGCAACTAAAAGCAATTGATTTTGCTTAAATGTTTCAACCAGAGGCATTTCTTTAGCGTTGTTAACCAGTTCTACTACCCTGTCTAATCGGGTGTCGCCTGATAGAGCCACATTTTTGTAACCATAAAATTGTAACAGATCGTAAGATGATTTATCCTGAACAAAGATGTAATCAAACCAATCGATCATTTTGCGAAATCCTTTCCCATACCACTTGAAAAAATACTGATCCTTTCTAAATATCCCGGAAACAAGATAAGTGTCGACACGCGATTTTTTCAGTTCACGCAGAAAAAAGTACCAGAATTCATACTTAATAAAAAAAGCTTTGTCTGGTTTGACGAGCTTTATGAATTTGCGGGCATTTTGTGGAGTGTCCAGGGGAATATAAGTAATATGGTCGGCAAATTTGTAATTTTTTCTGATTTCATAGCCACTTGGTGAGAAAAAGGTGAGCAATATTCGATAGTTTGGATATTCTTTTTTTAATTTTTCGATTAATGCTCTGCCTTGTTCAAATTCTCCAAGTGAGGCACAATGAAACCACGCTACTTTTTGCCCGTCAGAAAACCGCCTTAACTCTTTGAAAATATTTTTTCGCCCATTTATGAATAGGTTTGCTTTATGATTGAACATTGAAGCAATCCTGACCAGTAGCTTAAATCCTTGAATTATAATATAATACAATAATTTCATAATGTTATTTAAATTTTCGCCAAAATTACGGAAATAGAAATTGTCAAAAAATTAAAAAAAATAATTTATAAATATTGTCTTTTAAGCAGTTGATTTGTAAAAAAATACAAGTATATTTTTATGGAAAAATTCCAAAAGGTGGATTAATTATGACATTTTTTTGTTATTAAAAAATATTTTTTACTTTTATACCAGTTAAAACGCTTTTCTTGATACCCTATAACCCTAAACATTACAATTCAAGGTCTTCAGCACGGCTGGAGGCCTTTTTGCATCAATAAAAACAAATAATCCGGGATTCTATTCGTTTTATGTATTTGAATAAATAGCAATTAATGAAACTTATAAAAAAAATCCTCTTATTTGCCTTCTTTGTCTTTTTGATTCCCTATTGCATTTATTCTCAAGATTTGAGCAATTATCGAACTACATCCTTCGATGTTTCCGGCGATACCATCACAATTGACAGCCTGAGCTTGGTTCCCGGCAGTTTTACCCTGAAACATAATCAAATGACTCTCCCTGATTCGCTTTACAAAATAAAATACTGGAAGTCACAATTAATTCTTTCAGAGAACATCGGGGGTGAATTCGAATCGTTTACCGCTGGTTACCGTGTATTTCCGAAGAAATTTTCAAAATCGTACTTTGAAAAACGTTTTATAGATAAAAGAAAAATACCTGATGAAGCTTTTACCTATGAAAAAATACAATCGCAAACTAAAAGTCAAGGCAGTAACCCTTTTAATCCAAACGATATTATCCAGTCAGGGAGTATTGGTCGAGGTTTGACTGTAGGCAACAATCAGGATGTTAATTTAAATTCCACGTTAAATCTTCAGCTTTCTGGTCAATTAACAGATAATCTGAAAATTTCTGGTGTTATATCGGATGATAACATTCCAATAGAACCGGATGGAACTACGCAGGAAATAAAACAGCTGGATAAGGTGTATTTGAAAGTGTACAACGACCAAACCCAATTAACGGGCGGAGATTTTGAAATTGCAAACTCAACAGGAAGATATCTGAATTTTCAGCGGAAAGTTAAAGGTGGCGATATTAAGCAAAAATTTGACCTTGGCGAAAATAGTCAATTAGAATCGTCACTTGCGGGAGCCGTTTCGAAGGGTAAATATTGCAATAAATCTATTCAGGGGCAGGAAGGAAATCAAGGTCCTTATCGCCTGACAGGATGTGAGGGTGAAAGCCAGATAACCATTCTTGCCGGGAGTGAAAGGGTGTATATTGACGGTGAAAGACTCAAACGCGGTAAACAGAATGATTATACAATTCGTTACAATACAGCAGAGTTGACATTCACTTCAAACAGACCAATAACAAAAGACAAACGAATCAAAGTTGAGTTTGAATACGCAATACGGAGTTTTGCGAGATTTTCTGTTTTCTCAAAAAATAAAATTAAAACGAAAAAAAGTCAGTTTTGGATCAATTTCTATAGTGAAAGCGATGCAAAAAATCAGACTTTATCTCAAGACCTTACAGAGGAGCAAAAACGAATGCTTGCTAATGCCGGCGATAAACTAAACCAGGCAGTTGTTCCCTATGTGGATACTGTGAAATATGATAATGACCGTATTTTATATAAGAAAGTCGATACTACGGTTAATGGTCAGGCTTATAGTGTGTACAAATATTCTACAAATCCGGAATTAGCAAAATACAAAGTGGGTTTTTCTTATGTCGGGGAAGGAGAAGGGAACTACGTTATTGCCCAAAGCTCAGCTAATGGCAGAGTTTATAGATGGGTGCCACCCGAAAACGGAGAGCCTCAAGGGAAATATTCGCCTGTAAAACGTCTTTCAGCTCCTGTTAAGCATCAAATTATACAGGCAGGAGGGAAAACCCGAATAGATTCGTTTACAACGAGTACCTATGAAATTGCTTTCAGCAATAATGATAAAAATAGATTTTCATCGAAAGATCAGCATGATGATAAAGGATATGCAGTGAAACTCGACATAAACAGGGATTTTCAATTTACAGATACATCACAAACCCAAATCGCAGCAGACCTTACCTACCAGGGACAACACGAAAATTTTCAACCAATAGGAAGAATTAAAACAATCGAATTTGGGCGCGACTGGAATCTGCGTAATCAACGATTTACTTCGGATGAACATCTCTTAAAAGGCAACATTAATTTTGCACGGAAGGAACTGGGAAAACTTAATTATCAGTTTGAATCGCTTCATTATCCCGGGAATTATGAAGGTTATAAGAATCAGTTTAGTGCTTTGATGAATAAAGGCGAATTTAAAATTGACCTGTGGGGAAATATTCTTAATACGAACAGCAATCAGCATAACACAAGATTTATTCGGTATAAAGGAGACATTAGCCGTTCTTTTGGTCGGTTTATTTTAGGAATACGACCTGAAGGAGAATACAACCGCTGGCAGGAAAGTTCCACAGATACCCTTAATCCAAATAGCGACGCTTTTTCTTCTTGGGAGTTTTACATGGCTACGCCAGATACGCTTACCAATCACTATTTTGCCAGTTATAAATTAAGAGATGACCTCGCTCCTGTGGGTTCTGATTTAGAAAAAATTACTTCAGCAAGAGATATAAATATCGGATACAACATTCGTTCTATCGAAAATCACTCTCTAACCTCAAAATTGACTTACCGGGAACTAGAAATAAAGGACAGTACTTTTTCAGAACTTCAACCGGAAGAAAACTTAACCGGCCGTATTGAACACAGCGGAAGATGGTTTAAATCTTTTCTTTCTACCTCTACCTTCTGGGAGATCGGTTCCGGATTGGAACCTAAACGCGAATTCACATATTTGGAAGTTCCTTCAGGGCAGGGAGTTTATACGTGGACAGACTATAACTCAAATGATGTGAAGGAATTAAATGAATTTGAAGAAGCTAATTTTCAGGACGAGGCAAAATATATAAGGGTTTATCGTCCTTCCGGTGAATACATAAAAACCAGGCATAACGATTTCAGCCAAACGTTGAATATCGTACCAGCAAAGCTTATAAAAAAGGACACCGGCTTGGTCAAACAAATTAAAAAAATTTCTAACCGGGTAACATACAATATAAATCGTAAAACTCAGAATACAGAAATATGGGATAATGCCAATCCTTTTAACCATTCGTTTCAGGATACAAATATTATATCAAAAACTACCAGTATACGGAATAAATTAACCTACAACAGAAACAATCCTGTTTATCAAATTCATTATATTTTTCTGCAGTCGAAAAATAAATCATCCATGGTGAATGGTATGGAAAGTAAGGCATCTCAAAAACATGAAATACAAATTCACTGGAATATAGGTGAAAACAGCTCAATTATCAACAAGGCAAGTCAAGTTCAAAAGCGCCAGGAATCGGAATATTTTAAAAATACCGATTATAAAATTAAAAGCTACAAAGATGATATAGTCTTCGAATATCAGCCTGTATCGAATATAAGATGGGAATTAAATTATATGTTTCAGGATAAGAATAACAGGATGGGAGCGGAGAGGGCCAGGAAACATAACATTGGCGCTTCTTTGCGTTACAGCAAGACACAAGCTTTTAATCTTAAGCTTGGTGCAGATTTTATTTATTTTAAGTATCCACATTCTACGAATTCGTCTATTGCTTATGAGATGCTGGAAGGACTTAAACCCGGGAAGAATGGTACATGGAATGTTACTTTTCAAAAGGATATATATAAAAATCTACAGCTCAATCTGCGTTACAGCGGCAGGATTTCAGAAAACTCAAATGCCATACATACCGGGCAGATGGAGTTGAGAGCTAACTTTTAGGGATTTGCTTTTTTTAGATGGAAAAGCTAATTGCCTTTGGCTGTTAGCCTTTTGCCTTTAGGGGTGTGTTTTCTGGATTACTAGACTTATTATGAATTCCCTATTCTATAATAATGCCTTAACAGGTTGCTTACTTATGAATGTGCCTAAGTTAATCCGAATTATTATCTCTACTTAATTTGCTTAATTAATCCAGTCAACTCAATATACTTTAATATCTCATTGCAATAAATGAGGTGAATTCTATATCCTGTAGCCTGATACAAAAAATCAGTCATGAGCAAATCCGCTCTGAATTTGCCGCTTGCAGTATTCAGCCATTTTTTGATAGTCTCCGGCTACTTCTTTCTTATTGTATATGGGCTGGTGAATAGTTACTGTCACTTTTCCCCGTTTTAGCTTCTTGTCGTTTTCCAGGATTTTATAGCTGCCATCAATTGTAACGGGGACTAATATTAGATCAGAATCATAAAATAAGCGCAATCCGGCAGTTTTAAACCTCCCAAGCTTGCCGTTCTTTGACCTTGTTCCTTCGGGATAAAGCACCACAGGATACCCTTTTTCAGCAAGTTTTATGCGTTTTTTTATCTTTTCTATGGATTCTGCAGGATTCCTTCGATCCACTAATGTGCATTTAAGCGCTTTCATCCAAATATTTATAAAAGGAACTTTGTTTAACTCCTTTTTGGCGATAAAACCCATGAAATTTGGAATAGCAGCCAGAAGTATTGGAATGTCCAGATAACTCTGATGGTTACTAATGAATGCTACCTGATTTGATTCAGGTAAATTTTCCTTTCCTTTTACTTCAAGTTTTACCCCGCCAACACTGAGGGCCTGAATTGACCAATAACGAGAGGTTACATATACAAACTTTTTTGCAGCTTTTTTTGAAAAAGCCTCTAAAATTAGGAAAATCAAGTACAGGATGAGAACAAAAAGTAACTCAATCCAAATAAACAAACCAAGTAGAAAAGTTCTAATCATACATCTATTTTAGTTAATAAATCATTATTCCTCATTGTAAATAATTCAGCGTAACTTTATAACTTTATCTCCAAATTTAATTGGCAAATTTACAAAATATGTCTGCCGTAATTACAGAAAAACTAAATATCAGTTACAATAATATTCCAATAATTAAGAATTTTAATGCTCATATTGCTGAAGGTGAAAAAGTTGTTATTACAGGAGATTCCGGTACCGGTAAAACTACTTTATTAAATGCATTGCTGGGTTTTGTTCCTGTTTCTTCGGGAAAAATTTTGCTCATGGACAAGGTGCTAAATAAAGATACCGTGAATGAACTCAGAAATAAAACCGCTTTTTTGCCTCAGGAGATTTCTTTTACCATTGGACAGGCAAAAGATATTTTTTTTGAACCTTTTACTTTCAGGCAAAATAAGGCACATCGCCCGTCAGATGATAAAATTTTCGAAATATTTTCTTACCTGAATTTACCGAGATCCTCTTATGAAAAAGATTTCGGAGAGCTCTCCGGCGGCCAGAAACAACGTATACTACTTGCATCGGTTTTCTTACTAAACAAGGAACTTATTTTGTTGGATGAACCCACAAAAGGATTAGATGAAAAGGCAATTGAAAAAGTTATGGATCTTTTTTTCAGAGAAACCGATAAAACAATAATAGCTACGTCACATCACCCGAAATGGATAGAGCGGTCAGACAAACAAATCAATATTGAGAATTATGCATCAAACAATTGATATAAGCTATTTTAACCTGTTCCTGGGCTACCTTCTTTTAATCATCCCGGTGGTTGTCTTCTATCATTTCAAGACTCACCTTGTTAAAGATAGTTTAGTTGCCGTGTTGAGAATGACAATCCAATTATTTGTAGTGGGATTATACCTGGAAATTCTCTTTGAATACAATGACGCATGGATAAACAGTGCATGGTGGCTGATTATGGTTGTGGTAGCTGCTTTTACAATCGTGCGGCGGGCTTCATTAAAAAAGAAGTTTTTTCTCATCCCGCTTTTGATATCACTTGCCATAAGCTTATTTTTAATAGATCTTTATTTTCTTGGTTTTATTATAGAGCTGGATTATGCTTTTGAGGCACGATATTTTATTCCTATTAGCGGAATACTTTTGGGGAACTGCCTGAAGACAAATATTCTAGGGTTGAATACATTTTATAAGAAGCTCCATTCAGAAATCACGTTGTATCGATATTATCTGGCGAATGGAGCTACGCGTTCCGAAGCGTTAATCCCTTTTATGCGTGAGGCCCTGCGCACCGCATTTAATCCGCTCATTGCCGGTATTTCTGTGATTGGGCTTATTTCACTCCCCGGGATGATGACAGGCCAGATTCTTGGTGGTTCAAGCCCCAATGTAGCAATAAAATATCAAATCATGCTAATGATGGCGATTTTTGTATCCACAGTGGTAAGTGTAGTTCTTACGATTTTAATCGCTAACAATTTCGTATTTGACAAATATGGAAACGTTAAACCGGGCGTAATGAAACCCTCATCCACAGCTAATAGAAAAGAACCCAGAAAACTTTAACCACCGCCGACTGCAATTTGCCTTTAGCTTTTGGCCTTTGGCCTTTAGCTCTTAGCAGGGATATTACCTGCTGCCTACCGCCTACTGCTGTTTCCTCCCTTCTGCCTTGTGCTTTCTGCCGACTGCTTTCCAATGCGACTGCAACTGCGACTGCAACTGCAACCGCAACTGCGACTGCCTTCTTTTAACCAAAAACCACCCATCCCCGGTCTTTTGAGATATCGTTAATGGCATTCGTAATTGCTTGATATTCTTTTTGGATGGCATTCATTTTTTCTTCTTCAATATTTTGTTCCTGTGCCTTTTTTAATTCTTTGGCCTTGTCCTGCTGGGCTTTTTCAAGAATTTTTCTTTTGTATGCAATGATTGCCTCAGGGACGAGCATCTTTAATTTCATATCCTCAGTTTCTATATGCAACCCGCTCCTTTTAGTAAAAAATTCGCTCAATTCATAGTTCGGACTCAATAGGTCTGCGGCCAGCTTACTGATTTCTCCCAGCTCATGATGGATAAAATAATTGCGGTCGGGATGCTTTTCTTTATTTAAAATCTCCAGATATTCCTGGAAAATTTGCTTGTATACTAAGTTTTTGAATTCCAGTTCATCATTCAGAATTTCTTTAATTATATATTCCGCTACAGTTATGATTTTTGAATCCGAATACTTGTCCTCTTTGTAAGAAAACAGCTCCTTTTCCCCATATTGAAGCAACAAACGGATTATTTCTTTTTCCTGTGCCTCTGAATATATTTCCTCTATAAATGAAGGAACAGTGGTTAAAGTTTGATTGCTTTTTCTGTCTTTTTCTTCTTGTGCCTGTTCTTGGCGCTTTTTTTGTTTGGCTTTGTTTGTGCGGATTTTGTTGGTTTCAGCGTAAAGCACTTTTTCATCAATGTCCAGCATATCGCTGCAATTTTTAATATAAACCGAACGAGTAATTCCGTCCGGTATCATGGATATAGAACGTACAATTTCTGTAATCAGGTTCGACTTTTTAACCGGGTCGTTGCGGGCATCTTCTGAAAGCAGCTTCGTTTTGAAGGTTATAAAATCTTCTTCATTTTTATTGATATACTCCTGAAAATCTGTTGCATTTTGTTGTTTTGAGAAAGAATCCGGGTCTTCACCTTCAGGCAGTAATAACACTTTCACGTTCAGTCCCTGCTCAAGGATGAGGTCGATTCCCCGAAGCGAAGCTTTGATTCCTGCTGTGTCTCCATCAAAGATAACGGTGACATTTGGAGTGAAGCGTTTTATCAGACGTATTTGGTCTTCGGTTAATGATGTACCGGAAGATGCCACAACGTTTTCAATTCCTGCCTGATGCAGTGCAATGACATCGGTATAGCCTTCAACCAGGTAACATTTGTCTTGTTGAGTTATCGCTTTTTTGGCATGATAAATACCATAGAGAATTTTACTCTTGTGGTAAATTTCCGATTCCGGTGAATTTAGATATTTGGCTGTTTTTTCATCCTTTTTCAATATTCTGCCGCCAAAACCAATAACGTTCCCCGACAGGCTGTGGATAGGGAACATAACTCGTGCTCTGAACCTGTCGTATCGTCGATTTTCTTTAGGAACGGTTAAGCCTGCTTTGTCAAGATAATCCGGTTTATACCCATTTTTCGAAGCTTCCCGGGCCAAGGCTTCCCACTGATCCAGGCTATATCCAAGCTCAAATTTTTCGATCATATCATCCCGAACTCCGCGTTCCTTCAGATATGCCATTCCTACTGCCTGCCCTTCATTATGTTTGTGCAGATTGTTTTTAAAAAACTCCTTCGCAAATTTTGTTACAATGATGAGGCTGTCGCGGAGATTCCTTTCTTCAACTTCTTCCGCAGACAGTTCTTTTTCCCTGATTTCTATGTTGTATTTATTGGCAAGGAATTTTAATGCTTCAGGATAACTCAGGTGTTCATGCTCCATTATAAATTGTACCGCATTACCACCCTTTCCGCAGCCGAAACATTTGAAAATGCCTTTGGAAGGCGATACGTTGAAAGAAGGTGTTTTCTCATTATGGAAAGGGCACAATCCAAGGTAGTTTGTGCCTCTTTTTTTTAAATTGACAAAATCCTGAACAACTTCCGTTATTTCTGCGGTTTGAACAATCCGGTCAATGGTTTCTCTATCTATCATCCTTTAATGTATTTTGTTCAGAGATTCAAGTGGTTATAATAATATTCGTGTTCACTAATTTAATAAATTTAAAGGGTTTGTATCCGTTTTATCAAAAAAGAACATTTACTGAATTTTCTTTGTTTTATAAACAATATCAAAGAACGCAAAATCGTAGAATTTTATTAATTAAAAAGAAAAAATTATGAAAACCATTAAACTACCATCAAAACAACTGAATGAAAAAACCAGCTTGGGTTATACACTTGAAAAGCGAGGTTCATGCAGATATTTTGACAAAGGAACTTTGACCCTGAAAGACGTATCTAACATTCTTTGGGTTGCCCAGGGAGTAACAGATAAACAAAAAAATGTTCGGAGAACTGTAGCATCAGCCGGGGCTGTTTATCCCATAGAACTGTATGTTTCTGTAAGAGAAGAAGGAGTACATGAACTGCAACCAGGAATTTACCGATATAATTCAGAAGAGCACAACTTGCAGAAAATAGCTGATTCGGATATTACGGGAAAACTTTCCGCTGCCTGTTTTAACCAAAAATTCATTGAGCAGGCGAGTTTTAACATACTTATCGCTTCAGATAATTCAAAAACAGAGGAACTATATGAAGAAAGGGGCGATCGTTATGTGTTCATGGAGGCCGGTGCCACAACCCAGAATATCTATCTGGAAGCTGTTGAGTTAAACATTGGGACTGTGGTTATCGGGGCTTTTGATGATCAAAAGGTAAAAGAATTATTTGAAATTGATAAATTAATGCCCGTTGCTATTATGCCTGTCGGAACCCCGTCTGACAAGAAATTTTACATATAATTTTTTAAATTTTAGCAATAATGGAACAATATTCTAATAAAAACCAGCTTATATGAATTTAAATATTTTATGTGGTTCAAAAAAACGATAGCCAAATGAAAAAAGAAATACCAATTCAAAAATCAACCTCATTGATTAATCCGGGATGTGTCGTTCTGGCTTCGATGAAATACAAAGACAAATCGAACATTATAACACTTGCCTGGCAAACGCCTTTAAGTATCAAACCAAAATTATTGGGAATTTCGGTAGGGTTTTCCAGGTTTTCTCACAACATGATCCAAAATGCGGGTGAATTTGTAATAAATATACCGGGTAAGAATTTGCTCAAAGAGGTGCATGGTTGCGGCAGAATTTCGGGGAAGGATACAGATAAGTTTAAGAAATTTCACCTAACAGAGCATCCCTCCGTTAATATCTCTTCCCCGGGAATAGAAAATTGCTTAGGAATAATCGAATGTAAACTGGAGGGCTATTTTACTACGGGTGATCATACATTTTTTGTTGGGCGGGTATTAGGAGCGAAAGCTGAAGAAACCGCCTATGATTTTGATAGATTTTGCTGGAGAACCCAACCGGATAGCGAGTTGCTTTATCATTTGGGAGGAAATCATTACCTTACCGGAAGTGCATATCTTAAAATATAACCTGAATAATTCAGGATAAAAAAAACCTCAGCATTTCTAATGCCGAGGTTTTTTATTTGCAAACAGTTTTAGCAGTTTTTTGTTGTCCCCTTATTGTTGTGGGTTTTGTGGTTGCTGCTGTTGCTGTTGGATTTTTTGAAAACGGTTCTGTAATTCTTTGTCTTGTCTTAATGCCTTGCTAATCTTCATAAAACGTTGTCTGTCTATAGAATAATTATCTAAGGCTTTTTGCATTTTCTTTTGCAGCTTTTTATTTTCCTGTTGCATCTTCTGCTGAATCGCTGAATAAGCATTTTCTTCTTCTTCTGAGGTTTCAGCATCCTGACCTTGTTGTTTTGCTCGGGCAATTTCCTGAAAACGCTGCATATCCATGCCGTTATCTTTAACTATTTGCCCCACCTTTTGTCTCATCTCCATTTGCATGCCCTGGAGTTCACCGGAAACTTTGATGAAAGTTTTCAGCTCTTCGTCGCTTACTTCAATGTCGATGTTTTGTTGACCTTGTTGTTGCGTTTGCGGAACTTGACTAACTGCTGCATTTATAAAAAGAAAAGATACAACAAATAGACTTAATACATTTTTTAATTTCATAAACATTTTTTTTAATTTCAATTGCAAAGGAATGAAGATTTTAGAAGAATTACAATACCCATGTGAATTTTAACATTAATTAACTTCATTTTATGTACACAAAAAATTGCCATTCACAAGATAAATTGTTTATATTGTTAGTATATTGATCTTATAAAAATAGCACAAAATGGCTTTATCTGTAGTACGCAAAAACACTTCATTTCTCCCAGATTTTAAAAAAGTAATTGCCAGGTTTTTCCCGTTAGACACGATGAGAACTACTGAATTGGTTATGAGAATATATAACATGCCTGATGAGGAGGCTGAAATGACACTTAATCAGCTTCTTAGGGAGTTTTCAAAACGTCATAGGAATATGACACGGATTTTCAATAAGCATTTTAATAAAGTAAAATATGTATTTTCTGATTTAGAAATTGATATTGATGATTTGTCAGAACGAAAAAGATTATTGATTGGTTCCTATTTCACGATGGAATATTCTATTGAATCTGCTGCATTTTTTAATCCATCCATTGTTGAAGATCCTGATCAGGCAGGTTTAGAGGAAGATGAGAAGCGGGTTATAATGAGTTTTCGTGCAACAGGAGAAGGGCATATTTCTTCCCTGGTTTTTCGCAGGGGAATTTTGGACAAAGACAACAACCTACTGGTTCAGGAACCAGGCAAAATGATTGATGAAGCTCAGCGTGTTAAGCGACACCAATACAATAAAAAATCCTTCAGCAATAAACTGGAAGAAATGGATATTCCTAAAAGCCTTTATTGTCTCGTGTTAGATAAACTTCCTGAGCAATTTCTCTATAAACAGATTAAAGAAGTCGTTCAGGAAATTGTTGAAAAGAATGAGATTAATGTAGAAAAACAAAAGGTGCTTCAGGAAATTATCTGGCTCGCCGATTCACATTATGAAATCAACTTTTCAATGGATACAGATATTTCAGAACGTGTAATTTTTCCTATTGGAGAGAGGGAAAAGAAAGGAATTGAGGATGCACGTTTCGTAATGTTTCAAAATGAAGATGGAACAACTGAGTATTTTGCAACTTACACCGGTTATGATGGCTATACGATTATTCCCAAATTAATCAGGACGAAAGATTTTTACCATTTTAAGGCTATTCCGATATATGGTAAATATGCCCAGGATAAAAATCTTGCCCTTTTTCCGAGAAAAATAAATGGTAAATATGTTATGCTTTCCAGAATAGATGGTAAAAACAATTATATCATGTATTCCGACCAAGTTAATAATTGGGAAAATGCCAAATTGTTACAGCAACCTACTCATCCATGGGAATTCATCCAGGTTGGTAACGGCGGCTCTCCTATAGAAACGGAAGAGGGCTGGTTGATGCTTACGCATGGTGTGGGTCCGATGAGAAAGTATTCTTTAGGTGCATGTTTATTGGATTTAGATGATCCATCAAAGGTTATCGGCTGTCTGAAAGAGCCGTTGCTTACTCCTAACGAAAAAGAACGCGACGGATATGTCCCGAATGTTGTTTATACCTGTGGTGCAATGATACATAATAAACACCTTATTATTCCTTATGCCATGGCTGATTACGCAACCGGCCTGGCTACAATTGAATTGGATGAAATTCTGGATGCATTGAAATTGTCGATGTTTTAGCTGTTTTACCCATTTAATAAAGAATAATCTAACAGGTATTTGGAGGAGCTTAGTCGTTGTTCTTACATTGTCGCAAGCCTATCCTACCAGGTGCTCGGCGGAATTTGCAATTCCGTCGCCTTTATTCGGCAAGAAATCCGTCAACAGCCAAGAAAAAGTTACGATCTTGCTTGTAATTTAAAAGGATAAATGGTTTCTTATTCTGGTTGTTAGGCGGTTTCTATTATAGTTTTCTTCCCTCCCGCAGCCCTTTTGTTCTGAAGGGAGCCCACCCACCTAAATTTTGCATTTTCTTCACTTAGCTTAATACCTCTGCCTTTTACCAAATTTGCGGGAGGATATAAGGGGCTAGGGGCATGCGTGGAAAATCTTCTTAACCACAATGAATTCCCATACTCAGCGGAATGACGAACAAGGTGCTCGGCGGAATTTGCAAATTCCGCCGGCTTCATCCGGCAAAATTCCGTCAACCGCTGATAAAAAGTTACGATCTTGCTTGCAATATGAAAGGTTAGGTGGATTCTAGCTCTGGTATTATATTCGATAATTTTCAGACTCACTCGAAAGATCGTAACTTCCGAGTCGGAACCCGAAACCCGGAACGAGAAACACTATTAAAGCGCCTCCCTTGATCGCTCTTTGCATAGGGTAATCAGGTCATCTGTTTTCGCTATGCCCACACACATGACTTCGTCAGCTGCGCCCCAGTATATTTTTATCGTGCCGTCTTCTTCAGGTACGGTTCCGCAGGTAAAAACCACATTCGGAACATAACCTGTCGTTTCATAGAGCTCTTCAGGCTGAAGAATCCATTCATCTGCCACGCCAATCACCTTTGAAGGGTCGTCAAGGTCGTGCAAAGCCACACCCAGCCGATAAATTGTACTGTTAATATTCGAATAACCGGCATGAAAAATATTCAGCCAACCTTCTGGTGTTTTAATTGGTGGAGCGCCGGGACCCATTTTAAATTCATCCCAATGATAATGAAGCGGTTTGATTAAAATTTTCGAATTTCCCCAGTGAATCAAATCAGGTGAATACGAAATCCATATTCCCCACGGATTAATATCTGCATGTGGGCGATCCAGGCGTACATACATTCCGCTGATTTTTTCAGGAAAAAGCACAACATTCCGTTGATCGGCCTGTGTTAACATAGCAATTTTTTCAATTTCAGTGAAGTCTTTTGTTCTTGCCAGTGCATTTCTTACGCCATACCGGGAATAGATGCTGTAAGTGATATAAAAATATCCTTCGAGTGGGGTTATTCTGGCATCTTCTACGCCGTATTCTTCATAGTGGCCAAACTCGCCATTAGATGTAGGTTCCAAAAAAGGCTTTTCCCGGGGAACAAACGAATATCCATCCTCGCTTTCTGCAATGCCAATAATACTGCGGCCGTTTTCAATATTTGAACGGAAAAGCATAATATACCTCCCCCGGAATTTTATAACGCCTGCATTATAGACGGTGGCAACGGGGTAGGGGATGTCATTACGTGTTAAAACGGGATTCTCAGGATATCTTTTTACTTTCTTCATTGGAATGTTTTTTTGAACCATATAAGAAGATGGTGTTAAGTTAAATTTTGGGTTCCTGACTCGTCTTTTTTATGAACATTAAAACTGATTTGTTCCAGTTCATGGGCCTGAAGTACGATAATGTGTGATGTCAGGTATGAAAGCGTGCTTTCTGCTCCCTCGTTTTTATTTACGCCTTTGTATATAAGGCCGCCGTAACATCCGCCGGTTTCGTGGTCATAAACAGGAATGTGGAAGATATTGTCCCCCAGATACCATTTATAACATTTGAATAACAGAGATAAATAATTTCTGTCTTTGAAAATACGAAATCCGTGGAAGAATAGGTTTACCATACTCATTGCTTCAACAGACTGTTGATTGTAAGGTGAAATTTCGCCTCCTTTTTGATACCAGCCCTTGCTGCCAACAGGCTGGAAAAAATCACCGCTCAGAGTAACATTCGTAATAAATTCCATGGTGTCTTTTGCAACGTTTAAAACATAGAGATCTTCTGCCGTTTCATAAGAAAGCAGGAGTGCCAAAGGTATTATACCATTGTTATAGGTCATCCTGTTTTCAAACCATTCCCAATCCTTTTGTTTATGTGCTTCGTAAGAATCTGTTAGTTTTCTTGTAAGGTTCTTCAGTACATGGAACAATTCTTCTTTCTCCGGATATTCCTGGAGGAAGTATGTCAGCCCGATAATTGTGGCTGCTATTCCCCGCAAAGAGGTGAGATGCTCAAACTGATCTTTTGAACGATTGAAAATATCGGTAGCCACCTGTTTATATGCATCCGAGGGTTTGTTTGTGATTAAATATCCAAGCGCCCATATTGTCCTTCCAAAGGAATCTTCAGTACCCAGTTCGTCGATATAGCTCCGGTCAAACCCCAATACATTATGAAAAGAACCGTCTGCATTTTGCATATAATGAATGTAACTTAAATATTTTGAAACCAGCTCAAGTATATCCGGGTTTTTGAATTGCTGGTACGCCATCACAGACATCAGTACCGCACGAGCATTATCACTGAGATTGTAGCCATGTTTAAGATTTGGGATGCCATACATTGCATGCTGAACGATGCCTACATCATCTGTTAGTCGGTATAAATGAGACAAATCAAACCGTGGCATTAAAGAGAGGTTGATTTCGGACGACTCTTTCTCGTTGGCAGGGATATAGGTGTCACGCACTTTTTTATATAAATCCAGATAAACTTTTCCATTTTTCGGCCATGTCAGTTTTTTCCCGTAGGAGAAAGCCTTGTTTCTTATTTTTTCTAACTTCTCCGGATTTTTCAATAGCTCCGAAAGTATGTCTGCCAATTGCTCGTTGCTTTTAAAATCAAAAAGAATACCCCTTCCATCTGCCAGTAATTCCTCGGCATGCCAATATGGAGTGGATAAAACACATGAGCCGGCACCAACAGCATATGAAAGCGTACCACTTGTAATCTGCTCTTTGGTAAGATATGGAGTGATATAAATATCTGCCATACTTAGGTAGTCAACCAGTGTTTCCTCTGAAACAAATTTATCATAGAAAAATACATTCTCTTCCAGTCCGTATTTATTTACTAACATTTTCAGGTATTCTTTATATTCTTCTCCAAACATCCTGCGAATAGCAGGGTGGGTAGTTCCAAGCACAATGTAAAGTATACCGGGGTGCTTTTTTACCACCTCGGGCAATGCATGAAGTACCGTTTCAATGCCCTTGTTTCTGCTTAATAATCCAAATGTTAGTAATACGGTTCTGTTCTGCAGATTATATTCTTTTTTTAGTGAAGACTGGGCATGCGGTTTAAACACCGGGGTGCCGTGCTCTATGATATCAATTTTTTGCGCTGGTATTTTGTATATATCTTTCAGAAAACCAACAGCTAATTTACTCATCACAACAATGCGGGAGGATTTTTTACCGATTTCTGTGAGAATAGCGCGCTGAATGTATGAGGGATTTTTCAGTACCGTGTGGCAAATGGTAACAACAGGAATGGTTAGGTGGTGAAGTAATGGCAAAACGTACACGCCCATTTCTCCGCCAAAAATTCCAAATTCATGTTGCAGCACGACTACATCTGCTCCGCTGAAATTGATAAAATGGGCTGCTTTTATGTAATCTTTCTGATGATTTGTACGGATGGTGTATTTCACCTCCTCCGGATAATCAAATTCATTGTTTTCTTCATTCAGCGCAACTACGAAAGCATGGTCGTCAAGTTGCTTTTGCTCAGTATTTGAATAGACCGAGTGAAGGAGGTTATTTGTAAATGTACCAATTCCGCATCTTTTGGGAGGGTACGTTGAAATGTAAGCAATCTTCATAGTTAAATACTTTAATTCCTCAGGTAAGAATGATTAATAAATTGTTTTATATATCTCTAAAGATACTAAAAAAAACTGAAAGCGAATATATTAATGCATGTACAAAAAAGGTTTTTCAGGAACCCCATAAATGTGAATTTCTAATGATCTTACTGTTTTGTTGACAAATTGTTCAATTGTTAGATGGTTTTATTATTATTTTTGTGTTTTTGCCACGAGAGACCAATACCAATATAATTCAAAAAGCTTGCTTAAATGATTAGAAATAGATTAGTTTTATTATTGAGTTTTTTGGTTTTAATGACATTTAGTTCTTTTGGACAAAAAATCAGATACAAGGATTACAGGGATGATATTTCGACAAAAAATTATCGGGATAAAATTATAAATCAAAAATATTCACCATTCGTTGCAGGAGTTTGTAATTATATATTACCTTCTGCTGGATATTTCTATGTTGGAGAACCATTGAGAGGTGTTTTGGTTCTTGGCAGTGAATTTGTTACAGGTAGTGTTTTTATCTATGGATTGTTGATGTCAATGATTGTGGATTCCGAAACAGGACAATCACCTGATGGAGCACGTGCAATTATGTATTCAGGAATGATGGCAACCGGACTAATTCAAATCTGGAGTATTTACGATGTTGTGAAAATTGCTAAGGTTAAAAATCTTGCTTATCAAGAGAATAAATTAACAATAGAAGTAAAACCTGGGTTATTTTTTGTAAATCAAAATAATACTACCGTTTATGGTTTAAGTTTGAGTATTAATTATTGAAATAGAGAAAGCTTATGAAATGCTATAGATAATAATACAATTACTAAAACAATGGCTCAGAAGATAATGCATGTAAAGGACGATTAAAATCCAAAAATCTCTTATGTGATAAATGTAATTCAATGGGTTTCTTGCTTCCGCATTCCGGCAAAAGTTACTTTCTGAATCTCTCAGTGCTGTTAAAGATATCTAAAATGATGAGTTATGAATAATAAACGGAGGAAAATTATGTATTTAACTATTTCGATTGTACTAATCCTGATAGTTGCAGCTCTGGCTGCCGGTTTGTTATTGCCTGAAGAAAGGGTTGAGGTAAGAAAAAGCGAGTATAATATTTCTCAAAAACGATTATTTGATGTTGTCACAAATAATAAGGATTACGCTTACCGCAGTGATATAAAAGATATTGTCATTCTGAATAAAGAGGGAAAAAAGCAGACATGGAAGGAGATAAAAAAGAACGGGCAAGAAATCATCTTTCGGACCAGGAAGGTTATACCACATTCTTATTACGAATTTGAAATCGTAGAAGCAAATGGGTTCAAAGGTTATTGGACCGGAGAGTTTAAATCTAAAGGAGAAGATAGATCAGAACTTATAGCCACAGAACATATTGTTATTCCTAATCCTTTCATTCGCCTGTTGTCATATATTTTCGTGGATATTGGCAAACAAATGGAGACATTTCAAAAGGATTTATCGGATAAGGTTAACCGTATTAAAGAATCATAAAAGGGTGCATAATATTCAATGAAGGCTGTTTAGTTTTGGTCTTTGGCTTTTCCCTTTATGAGGGGATTGCAGTGCATGTTTTTTTCTCATGTCTACGTCCTTTCGCCCCCTCGCACTTCGCTTTTTTCGCCCCTTCGTTCTTTCGCATTATCGTCCCGTCGTATCCTCGCTCTTTCGCAAATTCGGACAGGAGAGCATCAGCAAGCAGAGAAGGTTTAAACAAATTGTTTGTTTTTTTTGTCATTACTATATAAAAGCAGATAATAAACTTATTATTCATAATCTAAAATTTAATCGAAATGGAAATCATTCTTTTACTTATTGTTGGTGCAATCGCCGGTTGGCTTGGTAGTTTGATATACAGAGGCCGTGGTTTAGGAATTATCGGAAATATCATAGTGGGTATTCTGGGAGGTTTTGTTGGCTATTGGCTTCTAGGTGAACTCGGCATCTATCTCGGAGGTGGGTTGATTGGAGCAATATTGACCGGAGCTGTTGGAGCAATTATCATTTTGTTACTGTTTAATTTAATATTTTCTAAACGATAGTTTGATCATTGGCAATTGGCTATTGGCTCATAGCATTTGACATTTAATGACAATATTTTTCGTTTTTTCCCTTTGCCTTTCTTTTTTTCTCCTTCGCACTGTCTTCTTATTTACTGTGTTTTTTTTAAGTATATGTCGCTATATCTAAAAAGGCCCGTATTTTTTGGTTATTTTTTCTGTAATTCAGAATTGCAACTGAATTTTTCTAAATTTGAACAAAAAAGAAAAAGCCCATGAGACAGGTTATATATGGAATTTTACTAATTTTTATCGGGCATTCCCTGTTTGCTCAAAATCCTTCCCGAACGTTTTTGGATTTTTCTGAGGAAAAAAATCATTACGAAATTCAGGTAGATGACGGAACGTACCGCATTGTTTTTTATACGCCCGATGTTGTTGAAACCTCCTTTATTCCGCAGGGAGAATCATATAAAAATCAGTCACATGCTGTGGTGATGGAGCCGCAGCTGATTCATACAGACGTTATTCGGAATCAGGATTTCATAGATATTAAAAGTTCCTCTATTACAGTTAAAATTCGAAAAAATCCGTTTCAGATTTCTTATTTTCAAAAAGATGAGCTAATTATATCCGAAAAGCTTGGTTATATGAAGGATTCTTTAGAGAAACTCCAGTTTAATTTAACAGACGAAGAAGCATTGTATGGCGGAGGTGCACGTGCTTTGAGTATGAAGCGAAGAGGACACCGTCTGCAGCTATACAACAGGGCTCATTATGGTTATGAGGAACGTAGCAAACTGTTGAACTATACCATGCCCGTAGTCCTTTCCTCAAAACAATACCTGGTACATTTTGATAATCCCGCTATTGGCTTTTTGGATTTAGATAGTAAAGGTAATAATACACTTGCTTATGAAACTATTTCAGGCCGAAAGACTTATCAGATTGTAGCGGGTGATTCATGGCTTGATATTATTGACAATTATACTGATTTAACAGGGAAACAGCCCATGTTACCGCGTTGGGCCTTGGGAAATTTCTCCAGTCGCTTTGGGTATCATTCTCAGGAGGAAACCATGAAAACCATCCGCAAATTTAAAGAGGAGGAGATTCCTGTCGATGCTGTTATTCTGGATATTTTCTGGTTTGGAAAAACGATAAAAGGTACCATGGGAAATTTATCTTTTTACAGAGACTCTTTTCCTCAACCCCGGCAGATGATTAATGATTTGAACGACAAAAACGTAGAGACCATTTTAGTCACCGAACCATTCATTCTGACCACCTCAAATCGCTGGGAAGAAGCTGTCAGAGAAGATGTTCTGGCTAAGGATTCAACAGGTGAGCCTTACACGTATGATTTCTATTTTGGAAATACCGGGTTGATTGACATTTTTAGCGAAAAGGGCTACTCATGGTTTAAAGACCAAACCAAGAGACTGCTAGAAATGGGGGTGACAGGTATCTGGGGTGACCTTGGAGAGCCTGAGGTACATCCATCCGACTTAATTCATGCTACCGGAACCGCGGATGAGTTACACAATATTTATGGCCATCAGTGGACGAAATTGGTTGATGAAGCCTTTCATGAATATAATCCTGATATGCGTCCGTTTGTCTTAATGCGGGCTGGTTATTCTGGGAGTCAGCGCTATGGAATTCTTCCATGGTCGGGAGATGTAAATCGTACTTGGGGTGGAATGAAAAGCCAGCCGGAAATTGCCCTTCAAATGGGAATGCAGGGAGTTGGATATATGCACAGCGACTTGGGTGGTTTTGCCGGCGACAATCTGGACGATGAGCTGTATGTCCGTTGGTTGCAATACGGAGTGTTCCAGCCGATCTACCGTCCGCATGCCCAGGAAGAAGTTCCCAGCGAGCCTGTTTATCGAAGTGATAAGGCAAAGCGTTTGGCAAAAAGGGCTATTGAATTGCGTTATCGCTTACTTCCATACAATTACCATTTGGTTTATAAAAATCACATAACCGGTGCACCTTTGATGCGTCCCTTGATGTTTGAAGAACCAGATAATGAGAAATTATACCATTACGATGATGCCTATTTATGGGGAAACGATATTTTAGTAGCCCCTATTGTTGAAGCAGGAAAGTCGGAAAAATCTGTTTATTTCCCTGAAACTTCGAATTGGTTTGATTTTTATTCCGATAAAAAATATGAAGGCGGGAAAACAAAAACCGTGCCGGTAAAGGAACAATCTATCCCAACTTTTGTCCGCGGAGGATCGTTTATTCCAATGACCAAAACCAGGCAAACAACAAAACCATATAACGGCAGCGAATTGGTATTGCACTATTTCTTTGACCCTGCTGTAGAAAAGAGCCATTCACAATTATACAACGACGATGGATCAACCGTGAAGCCGGTAGAAAAAGGGAGGTATGAGTTAATGGAGTTTAGCGCTCAACAGGAAAATAACAAACTGAATATCGGGTTTGAAGCTGATGCAGGTTCAAAGTATTCAACTCCTGCAAAATCTATTAAGTTAGTTATTCATAATGTGCAAACGAAGCCTGAAAAAGTAAAAGTGAAAGGAAAAACGTTTCCTGTGAACTGGGATAACCGCACGAAAACTTTAAAAGTTAATCTAAGTTGGAACTTGCGGGAAGACGCAAAAATAAAAGTAAAATTTGGCAAATAAGTAAAATTTTATGAAACCGGTAAACGGCTGAAGCTTATGGGATAGATGATAAAACGTCTACCCTGAAAGCCGTAATTTTTTGATAAGCATAACCTGTGTTTATGAAAATGTCTGTATTACATGGCTGATGGAATATTTTAATGAAACATTCATCAACAATATGTAGATAAAAGGAAATGAATAGAACGCTTATGACACAGATTTAACGGATTATCGCGGATTTACCTGCAAATATCGTATGGCGTATTTTTTATTCTTCATTTTCATATATTTACTTCATCGCGCCTTTTCGCGCATTCGTTCCATCGCTTATTCATTAAGTAGCCTTTTCTGCCTTACATTTTATCAGGTTAGTTTTCTACCAGAAGTGAATTTACCTTCTGAATATATTGTTTTTCATTATTTGCAACTGCATCCAGATGATTTCCTTCATACACCCATAATTCCTTCGGTTCGGATGCATTATTGAATACGAGTTTCCCTTGTTCAAAAGGAACAGACTCGTCTGTTTGGCTATGAATAAAAATCTTAGGGAGATTTTTAATTTCCTTAATATCATTTTTTGCTGAATAAGGTGAAATTACGTATTGTTTGATAATACTTTTTTGCTGTTCTGTTGTAGAATGTAAGGCTATATCGGTGAATGAACTTACTGTTCCGTCAAGTATGAGGCCTGATATTTTGGATTGATTGTCCTTAGTGATTTTTGTGGCGATTTGAGTCCCCATGGATGCTCCATAAACGATTAGTGGTGTTTCTTTAATTTTTTCATTTTTAGTCATTTGGTTGAAAATAAATTGAGCATCGTTGGCAATATTTACATGTGTAGGCTTGCCGGTAGATTTGCCATATCCTCTAAAATCTAAAGCCAATACCTGAAATCCTGCTTTTATAAGTGGCTCAATCATAAATGTATAAGTTGAGATGTTTCCACCGGCACCATGATAAAAGAGTATAGTTGCCTTGGGTTTTGTTTCTGATTTAAAAAGAATGGCATTTAGGGTATCGTTTTCAATATTGAAGTTATATTCTTCATACTGCATATTCTCAATAACTTTCCATTCTTTGGATGGGAAATAAAAACGGTCATCAAACTGAGCTAATGTGCTGCAAATTACTGCAATACTCAACAAAACAGTCAATAAAATTTTTTTCATTTTTTCATTTTTTGATTAAACATTATTTTAATATCAATAATGCAAGTTTAAGCTGAAAATATACGAAAATAAAAGTTTAGGGATATTTGTCAAGTATTTGTGACCAATGGATGTGTTGTGTGACAATTTGCAAGATGTTGGGATAAAATACTGCCATAAAATAGTGTCAGGCTCCTTTTTCTTACATTAGAATATTTATCCAATTGTTTCTTCGCCTTATCGCTTTGTTGCTGTTTTGTTACGTTTTTTCGTCGCAGCTTCTCTTTATTACATAGGTATATCCAGAAGCAGGCAATATATTGAAATGTAGGAGGTTAGCGAAAAGATTGAGTAAAGCAAAACCCCATAAACACATTAAAATATCAAATACGATTTTTTGTATTTCGTTGATAGTTAGGTGTCTTTTTCTGTATTCCGCATTCTTAATTCTTATAGATATTAACCGGTACCTCTGAAACTGCCCACATAATTGTCTTATTGCCCCTTCGCCATTTCGTTCTTTCGTTCCTTCGCCCCATCGCTTAGGTCTCTGTTTTGTCCTCTCGCTCTATCGTACCCTTGCTCCGTCGCTTTAAATCACTTCACTAACCACAAATGTACTACCTCCGACATAGATCATATCATTTGGGTTCGCTGCTTTTTTGGCTGCAATCAGTGCCTCCTCGGAAGTAGGGTAGGCATTGCCACTCAATCCGGCACCTTCTGCCTGATCTTTTAATTCGTTTTCGTCCAGTGCTCTGGGAATGTTGGCTTTTGTGAAGTAAAAGTTGGCATTTGTTGGAAATAATGAAAGTACGCTTTCAATATTTTTATCATTTACAAATCCCAAAACAAAGTGAAGATGATTATAATCCATTTTTTCCAGCTGCTCCATATTCGTTTTCACTCCTTCAGTATTGTGTGCCGTGTCGCAAAGGACTAGCGGAGAGGTTTCCAGTACTTGCCATCTTCCCAGAAAGCCGGTGTTCTTTTTTACTTTTGAAAGCCCTCTTTGAACGTTTTTTTCATCAAGCAAAAAATTATCCTTTAGAAGATCCAGTGCTTTTAATACTGTTGCCAGGTTTTTTCGTTGATAGGCGCCCAGGAGATCTGTTGTTAATTCATGTAAATATTGTTTTTTGTTTTCATTAAAGATTTGAAAGGAGTTTTTTAAAGGATCGAAGATTACGGATGGTTCCAGTATATAGTCTTCATCAGCAAAATAGATAGAGGTTTTAGCTTGTTTAGCCCTTTCCTTAAAAACAGGTTTTGTCTCCGGGTGCGACTCCCCGATAACGACAGGAATTCCTCTTTTTATTATTCCGGCTTTTTCCTGAGCAATAGAATGCAGGGAATGCCCCAGAAAAGTAGTATGATCTAACCCAATGTTTGTAATGATTGAAATTTCAGGAAAAATAATATTTGTGGAATCGAGCCGGCCTCCCATACCAACCTCAACTACGGCAACGTCAACTTGTTGGTCTTCAAAAAAATTAAAAGCCATGGCAACACTCATTTCAAAGAATGAAGGTGTAATTTCTTCAAAAAAACGCTGGTTTTCTTTAATAAAAGCTGTTACATATTCTTTCGGTATCATTTCGCCATTCACGCGAATTCTTTCCCGAAAATCTTTCATGTGGGGAGAAGTATAAAGTCCCACTTTATAACCGGCTTCCTGTAGTACGGAGGCTAAGGAATGAGATACTGAACCTTTTCCGTTTGTTCCGGCCACATGGATTGTCTTATATGATTTATGAGGTTCACTGAAGTATTCGTCAATTCGATGGGTTTTTTTCAGATCGATTTTATAAGCAGCCTTTCCTGTTCTCTGGTACATCGGTATCTGACGAAACATCCAGTCAACAATTGTTTCGTAGTCATTGTTTTCTTTGGTCATTTTTGTTGCCATTTAGAATAGTGGATCCTTTTGGGTTTAAAACGTTCAGGAGTTTCTTTTTGTTCAGCAGGCCAACCTATTGAAATTAGTGAGAAAGGTTGTATGTGCTTTGGTAACTGAAAAAGTTCCTTTATTTCTTTTTTGCGTTCCTCACGTGGATGCAAGCCGAGCCAAACAGCTCCCAGTCCTTTTGCATGTGCAGCCAATAGGATATTTTGAGTCGCTGCCCCACAATCTACTGCCCAATAACCATCGCCATGCTGGAGTTCTTCATCACCACAAACCAGAATTGTAGCCTGTGCTTCCTTTAGCATTTTGGCATAGGCATGTATATTCATTATCTTTTCAAAAGTTTCCTTTTCTTCAATGATAATGAAATGCCATGGTTGGCAATTTACAGCGGAAGGGGCATACATTCCGGCTTTTATTATTTCTTCCAGATCTTTCCTGCTTACCGGTTCTGAAGTGTATTTTCGGATGCTTCTGCGTGTGATTAAACCTTCATATAGTTCCATAAACCAATATTTTATATTATTAAAAAACTTCTGCAAATTTTAATTAAGTCAAGCCATAAAAATTTACTACTTTTATGCAAAAATATATCTCTAAATGGCTAGTACCAAAAAAATTTTCGTAATTGATACCAATGTCATCTTACATGACTATCGGTGCATTTATAATTTTCAGGAAAACGACATTGTCCTGCCGATTGTTGTATTAGAAGAATTGGACCGGCTGAAGAAAGGGAATGACATTATTAATTTTCATGCCAGGGAATTCACACGTCAATTGAATGACCTCACTGGAGATTACCTCTTTAATGGTGGAATTCAATTGGGCGAAGAACTCGGAAAACTATTTGTGGAAACAGGAAAATCATCCTCATCAAAGATACAGGAATCGTTTCCTGAAAATTCACCAGACCATAGAATTCTGGCAATTACAGAAGCTGTTAAGGAGAAGAATGATAATAATGATGTAATTCTTATCAGCAAAGACATTAACCTCCGGCTTAAGGCAAAATCTTTGGGGATTTCAGCTCAGGATTATGAATCCGATAAGGTGCTCGATATTGAACCACTCAACAAAAATATTGAAGTACAAGAAAATGTAGATTCCGGTTTAATCGACCGGCTTTATGATCAGGACGAGGGTGGTTTATCCCCGGAAGAACTTGGTGTAACACCTTTTTCGAATCAGTATTTTATTTTAAAGAGTAATTCTACTAGTGCTCTCGCTTTCTTTGATCCTGTTGATAAAATGATTAAAAGGGTAGAAAAGCAACGAGTCTACAGCATTACTCCACGGAATGCCGAACAAACTTTCTCGGTTCATTCACTTTTGAGAGATGAAACCGAACTTGTTGCATTAACCGGTAAAGCCGGGACGGGCAAAACACTTTTGGCTCTTGCATCTGCGCTTCATCAGGAAAAAAAGTATAATCAGATTCTTTTAGCCCGTCCAATCGTGCCTTTAGCAAACAGAGATTTGGGATACCTGCCAGGGGATGTGAGCGAGAAAATTACGCCTTACATGACACCGCTTTATGATAATCTTTCTGTGATCAAAAATCAATATAAGGCAAATACTAAGGAGTACAAAAAAATTGAAGAGATGCAGGAAAGCGAGCGTCTGGTTATAAGTCCTCTGGCATACATACGTGGCAGAAGTCTTTCAAATACATTTTTTATTATTGATGAAGCACAGAATTTAACCCCACACGAAATCAAAACCATTATTACCAGGGCAGGAGAAGGCACAAAAATGGTTTTTACTGGAGATATTCAACAAATTGATTCCCCATACCTGGATATGAAATCCAATGGTTTAAGCTATTTGACCGATAAGATGATAAAACAGGATATATTTGCTCATGTGAATCTTGTTAAAGGAGAACGAAGTTATTTAGCAGAATTGGCAAGTGATTTATTGTAAAAAAACAAGAGACTATGAAAAGTTATAAACAGTTATTTATTGTACGTCACGGGAAATCTTCATGGGAATACGAACATGCAGATGATATTGACAGACCTTTAAAGGTGAAAGGAATTAATGATGCTTACGCCATGGCCAAAAGGCTGAATTCAAAAAACAAGAAACCACAGTTAATACTTAGTAGCCCTGCTAACAGAGCTTTTCACACATCAACTATTTTTGCCAGAGTGCTTAATTACCCTTTATTCAATTTGCGATTGAATGAAACAATCTACAATGGCGATGAGGATGATGTTCTTAAGTTAATTCACGAAACAGACGACAGCATCTCAACGTTGATGATTTTTGGGCATAACCCGGTTTCCACAGATTTATCGAATATGTTTTTAAAAAATAAACTGGATAAATTACCTACTGCAGGTATTACTTCATTAAATTTCAAAGCAGAAAGATGGAAAGATATTTCCAGAGATAACGTGTCAACAGAATTAGTGGATTATCCAAAAAAAACTGAAAAATAGTATAATATTTTGAGATTACTTAAGTTTGCAGCAATCGATATTGGAACCAATGCAGTGCGGTTATTGTTTTCCAATGTAACTGAAAACAAAAAAAATACAACGTTCACGAAAGCATCACTAATCAGAGTCCCCCTCCGGCTGGGACATGATGTGTTTAATGAAGGCAAAATTGAGGAGGTTAAACGAGAAAAGCTTATCAGTACCATGCATGCTTTTCATCATTTGATCAATGTACACGATGTCGTAGACTTTCGGGCCTGTGCAACTTCAGCAATGCGAGATGCTGAAAATGGCCGGGAAATTGTCGATATTGTAAGAAAAAGAACCGGGATAAATATAGAAATCATTGATGGTAAAACCGAAGCGGAAATCATCTACTCAAATAGAATTGTAGATTTGGTTGACAGCTCAAAACCTTACTTGTATGTTGATTTGGGAGGCGGAAGTACAGAAGTTACCTTGTTTTCAAATGATGAAGCCGAAATGTCCTGCTCGTTTAATATAGGTACGATACGGATACTGAGGGACAAAGTTGAGGACTCAGAATATGATAAATTGAAGCAATTCCTCAAAGAAATCAAAACGCAATATCCATCAGTTGAAGTCATCGGCTCTGGAGGGAATATCAATAAAATATTTAAACTTGCCGGCGGCAAGAATATGCACCCAATAAAACTGAAAGATGTACGCGAAGTGTATGAAATGCTCCTCCCTTTTTCTGTGGATGAACGTGTGAAAGTTTTTGGGTTGAAGCCAGACAGGGCAGATGTGATTATTCCGGCGGCTGAAGTTATAATGAAAATAATGAAATGGTCAAATGCAAAAAAGATTCTTGTTCCCAAATTTGGCGTGGCCGATGGAGTAGTTCGTCAACTTTACTATAATTATAAAAAGCATAATAATTAAACTTTTCTTCATTCATATTGTGTAAATTTGCTGCCTGAAAATAATAAATTGAAACTATACTGTGTTAGTATAATTTCAATACGGTGGTTAAATGTAATAAAAGAAAGAGTGGAATTGAAGAAAGTTGCTTTTCATACCCTGGGATGCAAACTAAATTTTGCAGAAACCTCTTCCATAGCCAGGAAATTCACTGATAATGGGTATGAACGTGTTGATTTCAGCGAGAATGCAGATATCTATATAATCAATACCTGTTCCGTTACCAAAAAAGCCGATAAAAAGAGCGAACAATTTATAAAAAAAGCACGCAACCAAAACCCTGAAGCCAAAATAGTTGTAATGGGGTGCTACGCTCAGCTTCAAACAGAAAAGATTGCTTCAATAGAAGGTGTGGATCTGATTTTAGGAAGCAATGAAAAATTCAGGGTGAAGGAATATGTAGAAAATACAGAAAAAACAGGTCAACCGGAAATTCATTCCTGTAATATTAAAGATGCCTCAGTCTATTTTCCTTCATTTTCGTACGGAGACCGTACACGTTCATTCTTGAAAATCCAGGATGGATGCGATTATCATTGTTCTTATTGTACAATTCCATTAGCCAGGGGGAATAGCCGAAATCAAAGTATTCAGAGTATTGTTGAGGAAGCGGAGAAAATCGGGCAGACAGATGTAAAAGAGATCATTCTTACTGGTGTGAATATCGGAGATTTTGGAAAGACCACAGGAGAAAGCTTTCTGGAGCTGATAAAAGCGTTGGATCAAGTCGGAGGAATTGAACGAATTCGAATTTCATCGATTGAACCAAATTTATTGACCAATGAGATCATTTCTTTTGTGAATCATTCTGAAAAATTTCTCCCTCATTTCCACATACCGCTGCAGTCAGGATGTAATAAGATACTGGCCCAAATGAAGCGCCGGTATAAAAGGGAATTGTTTCAGGAGCGGGTAGCATATATCAGGAAAGAAATTCCTGACGCATTCATAGGTGTGGATGTTATCGTGGGGTTTCCCGGAGAAGATGAAAGTAAATACCGGGAAACATATCAATTTTTAGAAAATCTGGATGCATCATTTTATCATGTGTTTTCATATTCTCAAAGGCCCAATACACCGGCTGCCTTGATGAGTAATCAGATGCCTGAAAATATTATTTCTCATAGAAGCAAGGAGCTACAACAACTTGCTGAACAAAAGCAGAACGATTTTTACAGGATAAATTTGGGAAACACACGCTCTGTGCTATTTGAAAGTCACCAAAAAAAAGATAAAATATTCGGATTTACGGACAATTATATAAAAGTTGAATTACCTTACAGTCACGAACTTGTACAACAGATAAAAAAGGTTAAACTTAAAGAGGTTAACGAAAATGGGAATGTGACAGGAGCAATCGCTACTGAAGATAGAAATAATTTGTAAATTATTAGAGTTAAATCTATTAAAGAAAAGTATAAATATGAATATAGAAGGAATAACCAAGGAAGTAATAGAATTAACAAACACTGTAGGAAAATATATTCAAGCCGAAAGAGAAAAGCTAACCTCGGAAAATGTTGAGAAGAAGGGATTACATGATTTTGTTACCTATGTTGACAAAAATGCTGAAGAAAAGCTGGTTAAAGGATTACAGAACATTCTGCCCGAAGCTGGTTTTATTGTTGAAGAGGAAACCATTGAGAAGAAAGGGCAAAGATTTAATTGGATCGTTGACCCATTGGACGGTACAACAAATTACATTCACGGACTCACCCCTTTTGCGATCAGTATAGCCCTTGCCGACCATGATAAAATAGTTATGGGAGTTGTCAACGAATTGGGTTTTGAGGAAGTCTTTTACTCCTGGGGCGATAATAAAGCTTTTCGCGATGGCAAACCTATCCGAGTTTCAAAAGTTGAATCGCTTAAAGAAAGTATGATTGCAACAGGTTTTCCGTACAATAATTTTACACGTCTTCAGCCTTTTCTCAAAAGTCTCGAACACTTGATGAGAAATACACATGGTATAAGACGCTTCGGTTCAGCAGCGACAGATCTTGTGTATACAGCCTGTGGAAGATTTGAAGGTTTTTATGAATACAGTCTAAAACCCTGGGATGTTGCAGCAGGAGCTTTTATTGTTCAACAGGCCGGAGGGGTTGTTTCTGATTTTAAAGGTGGCGAAGATTACCTTTACGGTCAGGCGATTGTTGCAGCTTCAGATAAAATTTTTGAAGAATTCAAAGGAACAATCAAGAATTTTTTCCATGGTGAGTAAGTTTGAATAAACCTTTATTAAGCCAAATAGAAACAGATAATGACTCGTATCGGTATTTTTTTATTTGAAATTTTCGGGAAACTAATGGGTAAATTACCTAAGAAAGGGATTTATGTTTTATCAGATTTTCTATTTTTTATAGGATTTTATGTGATCCGCTATCGAAGAAAAGTAGTCTTTGAGAATTTAAAAAACGCTTTTCCCAATAAAACAAAAAGAGAGATTAAAAGTATTTCTCGTCGTTTTTTTCACCATCTGAGCGATGTGATGATAGAAAATGTTGCCAGTCTCTACATGAACCCTGATAAAATAAAAAAATTTGTTACCATTAAGAACATTGAAGTTCTGACAGACCTTTATAAAAAAAACAAAAACATTACAGCTCTAATCGGACATTACGGGAATTGGGAGTTTTTAACAACCGTCCCTCCATATACTTCATACACGATTCTAAGTGTTTATAAGCCGTTAAGCAATAAATTTTTCGACAGGAAAACATACGAAATGAGAGAAAGGCAGCAAGCAGTTCCTGTTCCGATGAAAAAAGTATATAAAGCAATTATCGAATACGAACAAATGAATCAGCCTTATATTTTAGGGATGGTAGCGGACCAGTCTCCCCCTAAACGAGAAATCAATTATTGGACAACTTTCCTGAACCAGGAAACTGCCTTTTTTACAGGTTCAGAAAAGATAGCAAAACGGTTTAATCATGCTGTGATTTTTACCGCAGTTCATAAAGTTGAGAGAGGGCATTACGAAGTGGAATTCATCAAACTTTTTGAAAACGCTAAAGATGCTGAAGAGCATGAAATAACTGAAAAATATGCCCGCACCCTTGAGCAGTTTATTCAGAAAAAACCGGAATATTGGCTCTGGTCCCACAGGCGCTGGAAACATAAAAGAAATTCCAATAATTAGGCAATTTCAGAAGTAGAGGTTAAATATTAAAATGGCCATAAATCTGCCAGAAGGTAAGTAGGCCGTCGCAGTTGCAGAAGGCAGCCTGGGGAAAACCCGACAGCGTTTGAACAGAAAAAAAGAAAGCAGCAGGCAGCAGAGAAAATATGACCTCGCTTTTTAATCATTTTTGCATTTTTCGGGGTTGCGCTTTGTATAATTTTGTCGCTAACTTATTACAATTCAGTATTTTGTTTACTTATGAATACGCCTAACTAACTCCTGAGATTTTTTGGCAATTGTTCACGTGGCGAGCATATATTCTGCTTTCTCGCCACGGCTGATATAAAGTATCCATTACACCCGGCGCAATAACCATACACCAATTATCGATTACCTCATTTTCACCGAACCATTAGAATTGTTCGAAACCATCATAGTTATATTTAAATTCGAGAATTTCAACATGGTAATAATTTCTCGTTTTTTTTGTTAAATTTGATATAAATAGCATTAAAAACACTAATATTTGCTTACAATATGTAAGTATAACAAAATTTACAAGGAGGATAAATCATGATAAGTAACTTACAGGAAATATTTTCAACAAGCGCGAAAGGCATGAAACGCTCTGCAATCAGAGAGATATTGAAACTTACCCAGAAACCAGAAGTTATTTCATTCGGAGGGGGACTCCCTTCAGCAGAATCATTCCCGGTTGAAGAGCTTAAGGATATTATAATTGAGCTCTTTAATGAAGAGGGAGCTGACGCTTTGCAATATAGTGCTACCGAAGGGATACCCGAACTTAAAGAAATTCTGGTTGAGCGACATAAGAAAGAAGGCTTTGAAATTGAAAGCAATAATCTTTCCATTACTACTTCATCTCAACAGGGACTCTATTTGCTTGGCAAGATATTTATTGATCCAGATGATAAGGTGATTTGCGGGTTACCTTCTTATTTAGGAGGCATTAGTGCATTCAATACTTTCGGAGCCGATCTTCAGGGCATTAAATTCGATGATAAAGGGATGAGAGCGGATAAACTGGAGGAAAAGCTTGAGGAGTTAAAGAAAAACGATGACATGCCTAAGTTCATATACATTATTCCCGACTTTCAAAATCCGGCGGGGATTACCATGCCCGAATCGAGAAGAAAAGAAATACTTCAGCTTGCGAAAAAATATGATGTCCTGATTGTAGAAGACAGCCCTTACCGTGAAATTCGTTTTGAAGGGGAACATCAAAAGACCCTTTTCCAATTGGATAACAGCGGACAGGTAATTACTTTGGGCACATTTTCCAAAACCTTTGCCCCTGGCCTGCGTCTCGGCTGGGCGATCGGTAATGAGGATATTATTGATAAAATGGTAATTGCCAAACAATCTATGGACCTTTGCACGCCAACGCTAACACAAAAAATTGCTGCCCGGTATATTAAAAAAGGATTTTTTGATATAAATCTTAAGAAGACAATTAAGCAATACCATAACAAACGGGATAATATGATAAAATCCTTTAAAGAGTATATGCCGGAAGGCGTAACATGGACAGAGCCGGAAGGAGGATTGTTTTTATTCTTGCAACTTCCCGAATATATGGATTCAGAAGAACTCTTTCACAAGGCCATTAAGAAGAACGTTGCCTTCGTCATGGGTAACGTATTCCATTGTGACGGAAGCGGCAAAAATACCATGCGTATAAATTTTTCCTATATGCCTGAAGATAAAACCAGGGAGGGCGTAAAAAGATTGGCTGAAGCGATTAAAGAAGAAATTAAACAATAAGGCTTGTCTGAGATTAGTTTTATAAAGATTACAAAAATATGCTGAAAATCAGAATTATCTTTTCAGTAAGGTAAGAAACAGATTTTCAGTATTTTTCCAAATTTTTTGGACAACTATTATTACGCCCAACCAACAACAGCTAACAGCCAATAGCTAAAAACAAATAGCTAACCGCAAAACCTCACAACAAAATTGATTTTTGTTTCTATCCATTGCTTTTTTTAAATTCATCATATTCAAAACGTCATATTTATTTTATACATTTGTTAGTTAGGTAATAATAATTTAAAATCTATCATGAATATTCATCTGAAGTTAATTATATTGCTTATTCTATTTATCCCTTTCGTGAGCCTTGCACAAAGTAATAGAGAACTCAAGCGTACTTTTGTTGATGCAGAATACCATCTGCTTTATAATGAATATAAGGATGCACTTCCATTGTTTGAAGCGTTATATGAAAGTGGAAAACAGACAGCAAATATTAATTATCGGATTGGCCAATGTTATTTGCATATAGATGGAGAAAAGGAGAAAGCGGTTCCGTATTTGCGAAGGGCAGTTGATAATATCACGGGAGAATACGACGTTGGTCATTTTGATGAAGATAAAGCACCAAAAAAGGCCCTGTATTATCTTGGAGTGGCGTATCGCATGACCAACGATATTGAAAAAGCTATAAAAACCTTCAATAGTTATAAAGAAAAAGTACAAGATAATCAGGAAGAACTCAAATTAGTTAATGCAGAAATTAAAGCATGTAATACCGCTATCGAACTTAGAAAAAGACCGACCAATATGTTCGAAAAAAACATGGGCAAAAGAATAAATTCTTCCAATTCAGATTTATGTCCCGTAGTTTCAGGAGATCGAAACAGAATGGTTTTTGTAAGAAAGCTGAAGTTTTATGATGCCATTTTCTTTTCACAAAAAATTGACGGAAAATGGAGTTCTGCAAAAAATGTTTCTCTTGAATTTGAATCTCCCCGGCCGCTTAGACCTGTTCATTTATCTTATGATGGCGAAACGCTTTATCTGGTGCGCAATGATAACAACGACTACAATATTTATATCAGCAAATTTTTAAAAAACAGATGGTCGCCAGTGGAACCACTCAGTGACAAAATAAATTCCGGGTCTTTTGAGATGCATGCATCAACGACTAAAGACGGCAATATTTTGTATTTTACGAGCAATCGTGACGATGGATATGGAGGATACGATATTTATAAGTCTTTTAAAGATGAAAATGGTGACTGGTCAGAGCCCGAAAATCTGGGAGGCACAATTAATACTGCATTTGATGAGGCAACACCGTTTATAACCGAAAAACGGGAAAAGTTATACTTCAGCAGTAAAGGACATAAAAATATGGGTGGATACGACATTTTTTACAGTGAAAGAAACAATGACACATGGCGTAACCCTGTAAATATGGGGTTTCCAATTAATACAACTGATAATGATAAGTTTTTCTTCCCGTTAAAAAATGGAAAGATCGCATATTATCCAAGAATAAAACCTAAAAATTACGGCAAAACAGATATTTATAAACTCGAATTATATAAAAGAGAAAATATTCCGATACAAGAAGAGAATTTGGATATTTCGGAATCAAAAAATTAATATAAAACAATGAAACCAGCTTCACCTATTCACATAAACACAAGATGTAAAAAGCTACTTAAATACATTTACATTTTCGGAATTATTTCCTGCTTGCTGCCAAAAAACAGTATGAGCCAGGAACCCTATAAGCTACAGGAAATGTTTATGGATGCTGAAGCCTGGTTTTATTTCCAGGATTACAAAAATTCTTTGCCACTTTATCAGAAAGTACACGAGGCTTATCCTGAAAATGACAACATAAATTATAAAATTGGTTTTTGTTATCTAAATATTGATGGTCAAGATCATAAAGCGATTCCTTATTTGGAAAAAGCAGCAGAGAATATTACGTTCAATTATACCCGGGAGTCCTTTTACGAAAGAAAGGCCCCGGTAGATGTGCTTTTTTATCTGGGAAACGCCTACAGAATTAGCAATCAGCTTGATAAAGCCAGGAAGGTATATAAGAAATTTGAAAAAAAAGTAAAAAACCGAAACTCCATCTTTTTTGATAAAAGTAGCTATGATTTTGATTATCTGCAAAAGGAAATTGAAGCCTGCAATATTGCAAAAGAGATGATGAACGACCCGGTTAATTATACTGCTGAAAATCTGGGTTTTCCTGTTAATACGCCACAATCAGAATTCAATCCTGTTGTATCAGGAGATGGCAAGACAATAGTCTTTACATCGGAAAAGAAATTTTATACTGGTGTATTTATGTCTAAAAAAGAAGGAGGAAGGTGGTCTGCACCTGTAAATCTACTGCCCCAACTAGGTATTGATGGTGATTGCGAAACTACTTCCATTTCTCATGATGGCACAGAACTTTATTTATACAGAGAAGACGAACTTGTTGGAAATCTGTATGTGAGCTATTATAAAAATGGTGAGTGGAGCAATATTGAAAAACTGGGAAAAAACATAAGCACTAAATACTGGGAAAGCCATGCTTCTATTTCCGCAGATGGTCAAAAGCTTTATTTTACAAGCAATAGAGAAGGAGGTTTTGGTGAGTTAGATATATATGTTTCGGAAAGAAAAGATGATGGGTCGTGGGGAAAGGCCAGAAATTTAGGAGCTACTGTTAATACGCAGTGGAGAGAAGATACGCCCTTTATAACAGCAGATGGGCAGAAGTTATTTTTCTCTTCAGAAGGACATCGAAATATGGGAGGATTTGATCTTTTTGTCTCTCATAAAACATCTAATGGATGGAGTGAATCAAAGAATATTGGATATCCTGTAAATTCTACCAATGACGATAAATTCCTCTCACCTGTTAGCGGAGGGGAGTATGCATATCATTCCAAATTCAATAGAAATGCAGGTGGAAAAAGGGACATATTCAAATACAATCTGAATGAGGCAGCCTTTAAAGACTATATAGAAGTGGAAGGGGTTTTAACATATAAATCTCCCGAAGATAAAACCCGGGAAGATTTTCACATCAATGTAATAAATAAGAGGAGCCGGGACACAATTGCCAAATTACGGCCCGACGAACTTAAATCAGATGATGTCACATTTAAAACTCCAACAGGTAAAAATCATTTGATATACGAATCACCAAAATTAGAGGATGATAATCAGTATATTGTATCTCAGGATTATGAGATCAGGGAAAAATATCTGGAACCTAAAAAAACAGCAGAGCTTGAAGAAGAGGAACCCCGGATTAACCTGGAAAAAGAAGTGTTTAAGGTAGAATCTGGAAAAGAAAACCTGAAGATTAAATTGCAGTTAAAGGGAGGTAATAAATTGATTGTAAATACTTTTAGTGAAGGTAAATTGGTCAATTCGGAAGAATTCTCAATAGATCAGGAGGAGTTCGTGTATGAATATGAACCTGAAAAAAAGAATAGCAGATTGACTTTTACTCTTTTAAATGATAATGAAGAAATTTTTACCAAAGATGTAAACGTTATATTAGATTCTCTGAGAGATAAAGTGGCTCAAGAAAAGTCGGAAACAAAGCTGGGAATCGAAGGCAAGGACGTTACCCTATCTCCTGAAAATAAAAAAATTAAGATTAGACTGTCAGTAGAAAAAGGTTCAAAGTTATTCGTTGAGACTTTTGTTGATGATGAAATTATCAATAAAGAAGAATTTAATATAGATACAGATCAATTTACTTATGAGTATGAACCCAAATCAGAAAAAAGTAAAATTAACTTTAAAATAGTAGATGAAAACCAAAATATCAGAAATAAGGAGATTGTTATATCGCATAAGCCAATCACAGATGAGCTGAAAACGCTTATGGGTAATTTGAATCAATTTAACTCAGGTTATTTAACCAAACATCTGAAAACATATGACCCGGATAAGTTGACCCCTGAAGAGTTTATCCAGTTATTATTTGACGACACGTTGGAAACAGACATGAAAGCAGAGGATATAGAATCGCTTATTTATACTACTGTATTGTTATCAGATTTAAGTCCCGGAGAATTTTTGCAAAAACTTCAGAATTTAGCTGATGGCGAATTGGGTGAGTGGCTTAGTTCAATCAATTCTGATGATATTTCTTCTAAAGAGGAGTTGATAACTCTGATGCTGCAAAGTACGCAGCAAAATAATTACTCAAGGTCCGATATAAATAAACTCCTTGGAGATTTTCTGGCTGACGAAAAACGCACTGATAATCTGCATAAGTTATTCCGGGAAATTGCTCAGCTTAGCTTCAAGAAAATTTCTTCCAGATTGGGTAAAAAAGCAGTTGATATTACCAGCCCGGAAGAATTAATTTCATTTTTTGATAGCAAAGAAACCTATGATTCAAAACAAATTATAGCTTTTATAAAAGGGATAGGTCTTGTTAATATTAAGTCGCCGGAGAAAAAGGAAATTACAAAGTATGAACCGGAGCGAAAACCATCATCATTTATTCTTTATCTGCTATCGGGTCTTGTAATTACTCTGCTTATCATTTTTGCTGTGATATTAATAAAAAGAAGAAGGTCAGATAGTTCAAAAAATAATTAATTTATTAAATTTGAATAGTGTTATGCCTTACTTAAAATATCTTATAAAAGAATATACAAGACTAATCTATTTAAAATATACTTGTGAGGTGTTATGAAATACTTTACCCTATTTTTAGGTTTTTGGTTGTTATTACTTCCGTTATTTGGCCAGGTAAATCAATCAGATAAGGAGCTTTTTCTAGATGCTGAATACTACCGTCTTTATGAAGAATACGAAGAGGCTCTGCCTTTATTTCAAAAATTGATTAATGAGGGTTATGATAACGCTCATATAAATTACAGAACCGGAGAATGTTATCTGCAGATACCCGGAAAAAAGAGCCAGGCTATTCCATATCTTGAAAAGGCAGTTAACAATATTTCAGAAAAATTTAAAGAAGGTACGTTTAAAGAGGAAAATGCTCCGGTTTATGCCATTTTTTATCTCGGTAAGGCTTATCAAACCAATAATCAGTTAGACAAAGCGCTTTCTGCCTACGAGGAATTTATAGAACGTCTGAAAAATGAAGATGAGTACAACATGAGCTTTGTGAATAAGCAAATAGAGTCCTGCAAGACTGCACAAAAGATGATGCAAAATCCCGTTAAGATTGAAGAGAAAAATTTGGGCAGAAAGATAAACAATTCTAATCCGAATAACCGACCTGTGGTTTCTTATGATGAATCAAAAATTATATACAATTCGGAACTAAAGTTTTATGATGCAGTTTTCATGGCAGAAAAGGACACTGCGGGGAAATGGGGAACCACTATAAATTTGACACCCCAGCTCCAGAGTGAGGGTGGTTTCTACTCCAGCTCGATTAGTAATGATGGGGATAAATTGCTATTATTTAAATCAAATCCATACAATGGGGAGATTTTCGTCACAAATTTTGATCACGAGAATGACAAATGGGAAAAGCCAAAAAAATTAGGAAAAAATATTAATTCTAAATTTTGGGAAACACACGCTTGTATTTGTAATAATGGTAAAACCATCTATTTTACAAGCAATCGTAAAGGCGGAATTGGTGGCCTTGATATTTACTATTCAAATTACGATGAAAAAAAAGAGATGTGGGGCCCGGCCAAAAATTTAGGAGGAAAAATAAACACCCCGTATAACGAAGAGACACCCTTTTTGACTGAAGATGGCAACCGGTTATATTTTAGCTCTCAGGGACATGAAGGAATGGGAGGTTTTGATATTTTTTATTCAGAAAGGGTTGGAGAAGATGAATGGTCGGAACCTGTAAATATTGGTTATCCTATAAATACAACGGGCGACGACCTGTTTTTTTATCCAGTGGAGAACGGACAGATAGGCTATATGGCAAAATACGATGAGGAGGGTTTTGGTAAACAGGATATTGTCCGAATTGAAATATTTTCTGATGAGAATCCCAAAGAAATAGAACTTCAGGGTGACATAGAAATACCTGGAAATGAACGATCAACCGGAGAATTTTTAGTAAGAATTGATTCTATTAATGGCAAAACGATAAAAAGTTTTAAGTTTTCCGATTATCCCGATAATATAAGTTTTACCGAAATTCTTACACCCGGCAAATATACCATAGAGATACAAGGTGATGGGTATTTGACTTTGGAAAAGCACATTTATATTGGTTGGGATTATAATCGTGAAATTTTTACAATTAATGAAAGCCTTACACCAAAAGAGGAGAAAATTGCACCCTTTAAAACATTGAAAAATGTTTATTTTGAATACGACTCGGCTGCTTTAACACCGGAAGCGAAAGAGCGGTTAAATGAGCTTGCTGAAATCATGAAGGAAAATCCTGATTTGAAGATAGAACTTATCGGACATACAGATGCCAAAGGTTCTGTTTCATATAATAAAAAATTATCACAAGAAAGGGTCAGTTCGGTTGTTGAATATATTCTGAAAAAGGGAATTGAACAGGAAAGAGTAAAAGTGAAAGCAAAGGGTGAGAAATATCCCATTGCTTTAAACACCTATAAAGATGGCGAGGATTGCCCCGAAGGTAGAAAATACAATCGCAGAGTGGAGGTTAAACCATTATCTTCAAAGGATAAATCAATAATTAGCCAGTATAATATTGTTCCAAATGAACTGAAAAAAAAGCAAAATATTTCATACCGGGTTCTTCTTACTAAAACAGAAGAGCAATTGTCTGACGATTACTTTTCAAAACACCCCTCTTTGAAAGCTTATATTATTGAAGAATATTATAATGGAAACTATTTTTATCTCCTGAGTCATTCAGAAAGTCAGGCAGAAGCTATTGAGCCTTATCGTAAAGCAGTTAATGAAGGTTTCAGGGAAGCAAGAATTATTTCAAACTACCAGATGGAGGATATAATGAACCTTGAATATTCAAAGAACATTGTGAAAAAAAATCGAATAATAAACCAACCGGATAATAAAAAACAATGAACACTTTAGAAGGAAAGGATATAAAACTTAGAGCGATAGAGCCTTCAGATTCAAATTTGATTTATAAGTGGGAAAACGATACTGCTATTTGGCATGCAGGGAATACAATTGAGCCATTCTCTAAGCACATTATTGATCGGTATGTAAAAAATGCACATTTAGACTTGTTTCAGTCAAACCAACTACGATTGATGATTGACACTAAAGGGAATAATGATTTTCCCACAAAAACAATAGGTTCTGTTGATCTGTTTGATATTGACAATATGCATCAAAGAGCAGGAGTGGGAATCCTTATAGCTGAGAAACAAGCCAGAAACATGGGCTTCGCGAGTCAGGCATTGAAAGCACTTATATATTATTGTTCGGAAGTTTTATTGTTGCATCAGATGTATTGTAATATTGATGAAGATAACGATGCAAGTATTCACCTGTTTAGAAATAATGGATTTGAAATTACAGGTGAAAAAAAAGATTGGATTCGTACAAAAGAAGGGTGGAAAACTGAATATTTCCTGCAATTAATTTTTAGTTCTTGAAATGCTGTGAACTAACTCACCATCAGGAATTGATTTGAGAAACTGATAGGTTTTTTTGTTGTAATCTATAGACGCACAATAATGCTTCATTCCGTTTGTTACAATTAAATATTTTACTTTCAGCTCATAATTGTATCGTGTGATTTGGTCAAAATGTTCCTGACTGATTTGAATATCAGGCGCTTTGCATTCAACAATTAAGGAGGGCACTCCGGTTTTGTCAAAAGCCACAATATCAGCTCGATATTTGACCTGGTGTAATTGAAAACCCATTTCAACTGTCATTAGATTGGAAGAATACTTTTTTTCCTGTATTAGATACTGCAGGAAATTTTGCCTTACCCATTCTTCAGGAGTTAATTGTATATATTTTTTTCTTATTGGATCATATATATATTTTTTTTGTTCCTTTGTTTTTAATTTAAAAGTATAATTTGGTAAATTTAGTTTTTTCATAGTGTATAAAGCATCATATTTAACACTAAAGATAATATTAAAAAATTATATACAATGAAGACAAAAGAGCAAATTGTGAAAGATTGGTTACCAAGATATACAGGAACACCTCTGAAAGATTTTGGTGAATATATATTATTAACAAATTTTCAGAATTATCTTGAATTATTTACTGAATGGCATAATACCGAAATAGTTGATCCTCATGCGCAAATGCCAACGGCCACTGCTGATGGTATTTCGATGATTAATTTCGGCATGGGAAGTGCCAATGCTGCAACAATTATGGATCTGCTAAGCGCTATCCATCCTAAAGCAGCTCTGTTTCTTGGAAAATGTGGAGGATTAAAGAAGAAGAATAGTGTTGGAGATTTTATTTTGCCCATTGCCGCTATCCGCAGTGAAGGAACATCGAATGACTATCTTCCTCCAGAAGTACCTGCTTTACCTGCTTTTAATCTTCAGCGCGCTGTGTCTACTGCTGTGCGGGATATGAGTTATGATTATTGGACAGGTACTGTGTTCACCACAAACAAGAGAGTTTGGGAATATGACGAAAGATTTAAGAAATATTTACGCAAAACACGTTCCATGGCAATTGATATGGAAAGCGCCACTATCTTCATTGTTGGTTTTGCTAACGGGATTCCGTCAGGTGCGCTGCTGCTTGTAACGGATCAGCCAATGATTTCCACAGGTATAAAAACTCAGAAAAGTGATAAAAAAGTGACCGATAATTATGTGAGAGATCATGTAAAGATGGGTATAGACGCGTTAAAAGAAATTAAACATAATAAAAAATCAGTTAAGCACTTAAGATTCAGTTAAGAATATAATATGGAGTATAAATATAACGAGATAATCAGTGAGCTAAAGAAAAAAATATACAAACCCGTGTATTTTCTTCAGGGAGAAGAGCCCTATTTCATTGATAAAATTACAAGTTACATTCAGGAAAATGTACTTGCGGAAGCTGAAAAATCCTTTAATCAGACGATTCTTTACGGTAAAGATACGTCTGTTGAGGAGGTTATTAATACGGCCAAAAGGTTTCCGATGATGTCTAATCTTCAGGTAGTGATTGTGAAAGAAGCACAAAATTTGAAGAATATTAATGAATTGAAACATTACATTGCGAATCCGCAAAAATCTACACTATTGGTAGTCAATTATAAATATAAAACGCTTGATAAACGTACAAAGCTATTTAAATTAATCAAAGACCATGCTGTAGTTTTCAATTCACCAAAAATTCAGGATCACAAAATACCGGCATGGATTACGAAATATATTGAAAGCAAAGAGAAAAAGATAACTTCGGATGCTTCTGTATTGCTTGCGGAATACCTGGGTAATGACCTGAATAAGATTACTCACGAATTGGAAAAACTCTTCCTCACGCTTCCCCAAAATGAACATACAATTACTCCTAATCATATTGAAAAAAATATTGGAATTAGTAAAGATTATAATGCCTTTGAGCTGAACAAGGCTTTAGCAGATAAAGATATCCTGAAAGCTAACCGGATAATCAAACATTTTGGGAAAAACCCGAATGAACATGCTATGCCTAAGATTATTGGATCGTTGTATTATTTCTTCAGCAAAGTACTCGGCTATCACTTTTTAGAGGAGAAAGATAAAAAGGATAAATATTCTGCTGCATCAAAATTGAAATTATATCCAGGTATGTTATGGCAATATCAAAACGCAGCAAAAAAATACGACAGAGGTAAATTAGCCAGAATTATCAGTTATTTACGCGAGTATGACACCAAATCAAAAGGAGTCAACAATACTTCTACTCCAAGTGGCGAGCTTCTGCAAGAACTAATTTTTAAAATCTTACATTAATATGACTATAATTATAATTTTGATAACCGGTGCAATTTCTCTCTGGGCCTTTAGTAATGAATCAATAATGAAAAAGTTTCAGCTGAATCCTTATCAGGTTTATCATGAAAATCAGTGGTACAGGCTCCTGACACACGGTTTTATTCACGGAGACTGGATTCACCTGCTTGTTAATATGTTGGTTTTCTTTTCTTTTGGGACTGCTATTGAAAACCAGTTTGAAATTCTCGCTCATAAAGGATTCATTTCCAATAATATTTTACATTTTTTTATTCTCTATTTTGGAGGAATGGTTATTGCCACTCTTTCTACAATATTGAGATATAAAAACGAACCTAATTATAATGCCATCGGAGCATCAGGTGCCGTTTCTGCCGTTGTGTTTACTTACATTTTCTTTTCACCAACCAACTCATTGCTTCTCATGGGGGTAGTTCCTATTCCGGCAATTCTCTTTGGAGTGCTGTATTTGATATATTCGCAGTACATGAGCAGAAAGAGCGGAGGTAATGTCAATCACGATGCACACTTTTACGGTGCTGTATTTGGTTTTATTTACCCGATATTACTAAAACCTGACCTGATAGATTCATTCATTAATCAACTTTTCTGATAATTTTTGTGGACAATGAATACCCTAAAGCAGCACATTAATCTGAATGGTGCATTTTACGATATTCAGAACCCTGTTCTTTCTCACCTGAACAGAGGATTCCTATATGGCGATGCGCTATTTGAAACCATGCATGCAAACGGCACACAAATTCAATTTTTCGATGATCACATCGAAAGACTGATGGATGGAATGAAAAAACTTAAAATGATCATTCCCGAAGAATTTATAACTAAAGCGATTGGAAAACAAATAGTTAAGCTGTTGCGTAAAAACCGGCATCTGAAAGGGGCCAGAGTGAGACTAACCGTGTTTAGAAATGAAGGGGGAAAATATACGCCGCAAACTAATGAAGTTTCTTATTTGATAGAGAGCGAAAAGCTTCCTTCCTATCAATATGAATTAAATAAGAAAGGATTACAAATTGATCTGTTCAACGAGTTGAGAAAACCCATAAATTATTTGTCAAACCTAAAAACTACAAATGATTTGCTTTATGTTTTGGCAGGGAATTTCAAAAAGGAAAATGAATTGGATGAGTGTATCCTTATTAACCAAAATAATGAGGTATGTGAAGCCATTTCTTCTAACTTATTTATAGTTAAAGATGAAATTATTAAGACACCGCCGTTAAGGTCGGGTTGCCTGAACGGAATTATGCGGAAAAAGATAATTTCTTTTGCAAAAGAGATGGGGTTTAAACTATCGGTAAACCATGCAATTGCTCCGCAAGAACTACTCGATTGTGACGAGATTTTTCTTACAAATGCAATCAAAGGAATTCAATGGGTAAGCGGATTCAGACAAAAAAGGTTTTACAAAACAACAGCAAATAAACTAATTCAAAAGTTAAATGCCGAAACAGCCCTGGAATAATGCTTAACACGAAGAAGCGAACTAAGCGACTGAACGAAAAGGCGAATTGCGGATGAATTACAAAATTTACCGACCAAAGTGTGATCTCCTTTACAAAAGTTAGAGAGTTAAGCGAAAAGAAGCCAATCAAGTGTTTTTTTGATCTACTATTGGTTATAAATTAGTTCAGAACTTCTCTTTTCTTTATATTATCTCACAAAAGCAAGAGAGGGATGCTCTATCTTCGAATTGCAAAATCGCTGCTGGCTTGTTTACACTACTTTATGTTTTCACGATTCTGAATTCATTTTAGAAAATTGACGGTGCTTCTGAAAGTCTGCGCCCAAAAGCTAAATGCCAGAGGCTAATTGCTTCAATATATCAGTTCAAAGAAGGATTTTCCGGGCAGTTGGTCCAGATTTTATATTTTTCACCCAGTTCTTCCAGTGTCTTTGTCCATAAGGACTGATCCGGCTGCATAATTTTTTCTGTGTTTATTTCGGAAATCAGCCATGCGTTATTCTCAATTTCTTCATCCAGCTGTTTTGGGCTCCAGCCAGAATATCCCAGGAAAAACCGTATTTGCGAAGGTTGAATCATATCTTCGGAAATCAATTCTTTAATGCGCTCAAAATCACCACCCCAATAAATGTTATCTTTAACATGAACAGAATTTGGAATAAGTTCCGGCAATGTATGTAAAAAGTGAATACTGTCCTTAGCTACAGGTCCTCCGACATAAATTGTTGCATTAAAATTAGGGAAGTCATCGATAACCTCATTAATAGGTAAATCGATGGGTTTGTTGAGTACAAAACCCACAGCTCCGTCTCCGGAGTATTCGGTAAGTAATACTACCGACCTTTTAAAGTAAGAATCGTTTAAAAGCGGTTCTGAAATCAGTACTCGCCCCTGCCTGGGAGTCTTATTTTCATTTTCAACCTTAAAAAAATCAAAATCTAATTGCATATTAAACAGGAGTTTATCATACTACAAATTACAATATTATTTTTTCAAATTCAAAAAATATTTTCTTAAATATTGTTAAACACATTAAAAACTTTCGTTATCTTTTTCTATATCCTTAAAATGCCTTTATTATTTACATTGAATTTTAATAATACAAAATGCTTTTTAAGGATAGTCGTATCATTTGAGTTAACATTAAAAGGTTATTTCTATGGGGAACTAAAATATTTTATTATTTTTATGTCTTAAGAAAAAGGTCAATTGATGAAACGCCCGATGAAAACTAAAAAATATAGATTTTCATATACTACAGTCATTCTTTCCCTTCTTATTCTCATTTTCCTCGTTCCTTTTCATTCATCTACCTATGCGATAAAGCAGCAAGAGAATACAATTGAAATAAATTCTGAGGATGTTGAAGTGCAACATACAAATATCTTTATTAAAAATATCAGCCATGAGTTTGAGCTGAATTTTAAGAACCCAGAATTTCGGAAAAAATATGAAGGCAAGCAGATAGCGTTCTATGTAAACGGAGAAAAAGTCGAATCAAAAATAGTAAAGGGTAAGGTTACCTTTTCAAAAAAGTTTAAAGAGAAATCCGTTGTAAAAATTTCTTATAGAGATTTTTCCTACAGCCATAAAGTCAACCCCATTCCTTTGTGGTTTTCAATTATTCCCCCGCTTATTGCAATTCTTTTTGCCTTGGTTTTCAAGGAAGTCTATTCGGCCTTGTTTATTGGGTTGCTTATAGGAACCACTACAATTTTTGCGCATCAGGGAAATCATATTTTTACTGCTTTTTTCAAAGGTATTTTTTCAATTCCGGACACTTACGTTTTAGATTCACTTAAAAACCCGGATCATCTTTCCATCATTGTTTTTTCAATGCTAATTGGCGGAATGGTGAGTATCATTACCAAAAATGGCGGAATGAAAGGTGTCGTTAATGTGCTGTCAAGATTTGCCAGAAGTGCACGCTCAGGCCAATTTGTCACATGGCTTTTGGGTATTGCCATTTTTTTTGATGATTATGCAAATACGTTGGTTGTTGGAAATACGATGCGCCCGGTGACAGACAGGTTGAAAATATCACGTGAGAAGCTGGCTTATATTGTAGATTCAACAGCAGCTCCCATCGCTTCTATAGCTTTTGTGACCACCTGGATTGGAGCTGAATTAAGTTATATTCAGGGTGGAATCAATACATTGGGGTTGGAACAAAGTCCTTATAATGTTTTCATTAATTCGCTTGCATATTCGTTTTATCCCATATTTGCATTGGCATTCATTCTGATTTTAACTTACAAAGGAGTCGATTTTGGCCCTATGTTTAAGGCTGAAAAACGGGCAAGAAAAGGAAATGTATTATCAGAGGCGGAAACAAAAGAGAATAAAAACCAATCGCAGGACTTTGAGATTCCTGAAAACGTGAAACCCAAAGGCTATAATGCAGTTATTCCTGTTGCAATAGTAATTTTCGGGACGTTTGCAGGTCTGCTCTATACGGGTTGGGATTCAGCAGTTTGGCAAAATGAAAATATAGCTTTCTCGAAAAAACTTTCTGTTATAATAGGAGATTCAAATTCATTTAAAGCACTTCTTTGGTCCTCGCTTATGGGCGTAATTGTTGCGCTTATTCTTACAGTATCTCAAAAAATCATGAAACTTCAAAAGACAGTAGAAAGTTTGATCGATGGTTTTAAAACGATGTTGACAGCCATTGTAATTCTGGTTTTGGCATGGTCTATTGCCCTGTTAACAGAGCATCTACATACTGCAGAATTTATTTCGCAGAGTCTTGTAAGTATTAATCTTGCACCCTATTTTGTTCCGGCGCTCACCTTTATTCTGGCTGCGTTAGTAGCATTTTCGACGGGTTCGTCGTGGGGTACAATGGCGATACTTTATCCGCTTATTCTGCCTGCTTCATGGCTTATTTCAGAACAGGCAGGACTGGAGCATGCCATGTCACTTTCCATCTTTTATAATGTCGTTTCCTGTGTGCTTGCAGGTTCTGTTTTGGGAGATCATTGTTCTCCCATTTCAGATACTACAATCCTCAGCTCGCTTGCCAGTTCATGTAACCACATTGAACACGTACGTACTCAAATGCCCTATGCATTAACCGTAGGTGGAATTGCTATTGCAGTAGGGACAATTCCTGCTGCCTATGGTATTCCCGGAATTATAACCTTCCCTGCAGGTATTTTGCTCTTAATCCTAATAGCTCATTTCTTTGGGAAAAAGTCTATGGGGAAAAATGCGCTTGTTGAAAATTGAATTTGATTGAGAATCGAGTTGACTCAGTTAATTAAGTTAATTGAGTTGATTAAGTAGGTGTACATCAGGAAAAGACACTGGTCTACAGGTTATTAGGTGCTAGCGCTTCCGATTGATTGTATTCCAACTGCTTTTCGCTTTCTTCGTTCAAGACGCTGATGAGTTTTCCCTTATCGCTGCCAGCTGCTTTCTGCAGACTACCGACTGCTGCCACTGCGTTAATCCCGTCTCACACATCTTACAGTTCTTTTAAAATATTTTTTTAAAGTATCCTGCTCACCATCATAAAAATCTTTTCTCCATGCCCTTTTAATACTAGTTTCTGTGCTGCTCCAGTAATTCTCTGATTCCAAATCTATTATTTTATCAGAATTGGAATATATAGCATTTAATTCGTCTATTGAGGGTAGGTACCAGTCATCGTATCCATAGGCTGTAAGTGTATCACAGATATATGCTGCATATTCCCCCTCTCCAAAAGCATCTATAATCTTTCGTGTGTTTTCTTTCCCGTCTGTACGTGAATTTGCCCCGGTTACCCCTTGTGATGAAGGATAGTTCCCCCATGTAGCGGCTTCTGCATTGTCAAAAGGATGAACATAAAGCGTTGATCCATTGTATTCAATTGGAATTGGTTGATCTGCTATAAATTTGCCGTTAGATGGAATCTCTTCTTTTGTGCCTTCACAGCCAACAAGAAGCAAACAAAAACATAAAACCAAATAAACCAAATTTCTCATAACTTATTAGTTTTTTATATCACGAAACATGAAACCCAGCGAAAAATTATAGGTTGGGCCTACTTCAGTATTCATCCAATAATCGGCTCCTATAACCATGCTATCAAAAATGGGGATATCTATACCAAAAATCAATGAATTATAGGTATCTATATGATAAGTTGGCGTAGTGAAATAATCGCCTTCATTTAACTCCGCTGAGGAGAAATTTGATGTGTAGTAGTCATGCTGTGCTTGATAAACTTTCTGGTAATAAGGTGTAAACCGGACTCCATAACCCGCATGGATAAAAAACGGGAAAGGCCATGTAAATTGATAACCTAATTTTGCGGATAGATAGACATTTTCATTTTGATCTTCATCTTCGCCTTCCCTGTCAGGGTAGGATTTGCGCCCCTCTGCATTATAATTCTCGAGATCATTGACTTCTATTTTTTCAGCATCAATTTCTTTATCAAATTCAAATTTTTTGGGTTGCCCAATAGCCCCGGACAGGAAAAATCTACCGCCAAAAAAGCCCATTTCAAAGCCCCAGTTAGGTCCATATTCAACTTCCATATTGTAACCGGAATAAATTTTCAACTGGGTCAGTTCATAGGAATGCTCATCTTTTTCCGATGTTACATAGATTTTGTCACTGGTACTCCGATAGCCATTCTTTTTTAATTCAATACCGGCATATCCTTTGGACATTGAAGCGGTTACCGGTGTTTTGCCTTTAAATTTTTCATTGATAAACAACCTGGCCGATTTTGGATCAGAGGTAAATTCTACCTCAATTTTATCCGAGAGGGTAAGATCTACCTGAGTCACTTCGTTTTCCTTTACAGTAACTGTTGTTTCTTTATGAAAATACCCGTCTTTTTCGACAACCAACTTATGTTTACCAATTAACAAATCGTGAATCACTCTGGGAGTTTTGCCATAGTCTTCCCCATTTAAAAGAATGCGTGCGTCATAAGGTTCAGATTTTACATCCAGCTTGCCGTATCTGGGTTTGGGTTGTAAATTAATGGCTAACTTTTCACCCGTGTTGATACGCCGATCCATTGATGCTTTATCATACTTTTTCTTACGTGCTGTAAATGAATGGATTCCTTCTTTTAAACGGCCACTGTATGTGTCATAACCAACTTTTTGATTATCAATAAAGATGTTTGCCTGGGGATCGGTTTTTATTTCAACTTCACCATATATAGGCTCCAGTTCCATCTCTGTTTCAGTCGTTTCATTATCGGTAACCGATACATATTTGCTTTTGGGCTGATGCCATTTGTCTTTTAATGTTAACTTGTGTTCTCCGCTTTTAATTTTTGATAGCGTTGCGGGTGTTTTTTTGCCTGTATTTTCTCCGTCTAAAAATATACGCATCCCTTTCTCGGGTTGGCTTGTAACTCTAAGACTGCCAAAATTTGGTTTCAGGGCAAGATTCATTTCCTCTCTGCCATTTTCTGCAGATACATTAAAACTTCCGGCTTTTGTGTGGTACAAATTCTTTTCCAGACGAAATGTGTGGGTTCCGTTCTCCAATTTTCTGCGGAAAGGCGTTTGTCCCTGGTACTGATCATCAATATAAACGTCTGCACTGTCCGGATTGCTTTCGATAATCACATAAGCAGAACGTATTCTTTTCGGTTGAACGACGGTTTCAACTTTCGCTGTAGTCAAAACCATTTCATATACGGTAGCTTTTTTTATAGCTTCCGGGAAGATATAATTTCTTAATACGCCAAGTTTATCGTGTTTTATAGTGATTTTCTTCGTTCCGTGAGGCACATACACCCAATATTCACCCGTTTTCTTTTCAACTTTCGAGATGCCAAGCATACCACCTTCCCAGACAAACCCATCCTGGTCGGTAACCACTTTAATAAGCGCACATTTTTCCCCATTTTGATCTTTAACCGGATAATTCACCCGGGCATCCATGTCGTTGGGGATTACCCTAAAATCTTCAACGGAAATGTTTTGCGATATACCAGTTGAGGAGAGGAAAACCAGAAATAAAAGTAAAGAGTAGAGCTTGTAAATCCGAATATTTGGTGACTTCATAAAGTTTTTTCTTCTGTAGGGCAACAAAATTACAAAATCTTTATGTTAGAATATAAACACAGCGTTAGTTTCTGATATATTTCACTTTACTTACTTTCTGTTTTTATATTTCATTAAAAATTAATAAATTGTCTTGATAATAACGGAATATTTAAAATCTTTAGCTATGGCAAAAAATCCTGTAAACAGACGATTGTTTCTGAAGACATCCTTGCTCGGCTCTGCCGGGGCAGTTTTAGGTGCTAAGGTTTTCGCCGGTGAGACAGCTCCCCGGTCATTTAAAAGCAAAGAGAAACCTGCAATAATAACACGCAAACTTGGAAATACAGGAATTGAACTCCCCATAGTGAGTTATGGAGTGATGCGAGCTGATAATCCTGATTTAGTCAGGGCTGCAATGGATGCAGGAATTAAGCATTTCGATACAGCTCATAAATATCAGAATGGCAACAATGAAAAAATGCTTGGAGAAGTATTAAAAGATTATCCACGCGAATCCTTCACTATTGCCACGAAAATTCCCGAACCGGAAAAAGAGATAGATGATCAAACAGGCGAACTTGTGCCTGGTTTCAGCAAACAGGATTTTCTAAAAAAGCTGGACATCAGTTTGGAGCGACTAAAAATGGACTATGTGGATATCCTTTATTTTCATTCGCTTTCAAAAAGGGAAACTGTACTGCATAAGCCAATTCTGGATGCACTGAAAACAGCCAAAAAACAAGGAAAAGCAAAGCACATTGGTCTCTCCACCCACAGCAACGAGCCGGAGGTTATTAAAGCAGCTGTTGACAGCGGTGTTTATGAAGTTATTCTTACTTCCTACAATTTTCTGCAGGACCATAAAGATGAAATGAAAAAGCGAATAGCGGAAGCTGCTAATGCAGGCATAGGTATTGTAGCCATGAAAACCATGGCGGGTGGAAGAATGGAGAAGAAGACCGATAAAAAGGTCAATTACAAGGCAGCTTTGAAGTGGGCTTTACGGGATGAAAATGTTCACACAAGTATTCCGGGCATCCTGACATACCAACACTTAGAGGAAAACATGTCTGTTATGGAAAGCCTTGATCTGACGAGAGAGGAGGAAAAATTTCTATATGCCGCAGGTAATGAGAAGGGATTATACTGCAATGGCTGCAAATCATGTATAAGTTCGTGCAGAAAAAGCTTACCAATCCCCGATATGATGCGAGCTTATATGTACGCTTATGGCTATGATGAGATGAAAAAAGCGAAAGAGACACTTCGTGAGCAGAACATTGAAGATAATCCATGCAGGGATTGTTCATTCTGTACAGCGCGTTGTATAAAAGGATTTGACATCAGTGGTAAAATTGGAGATATTGCACGACTAAGCCATACACCAGATGATTTTCTTGTTTAGAAATTATTTTAGAACTGAAACAAACAACATAAAATTTTTACAGATGACGCTAAAAAAAACGATTCTAAAAACCTGCGTTTTAATCAGCTTATTATTTTTTATTCCTTTAATTGGAGTTTCATCTCCTTCAACTGTACTTTTTCCTGAAGTTGAAGGATGGAGCGTGGATATAGACGATAAAGTGTACACACCGGATAATTTATGGGATTTGATTAATGGCGCTGCAGACGCATACCTGAGCTATGGCTTTCAGAAGCTTCATACCGCCGAATATTCAAACGATGAAGGGCATACAGTTAAAGTTTATGCTTTCAGGCACAGCAGTGCAGAAAATACTTTTGGTATTTATTCTCAGGAAAGAAACCCCGACTATGAGTTTCTGGATATTGGTGCCGAGGGCTTTAAATCACCGGGAGCGCTTTATTTCATTAAAGGCCCTTACTATATTCAACTCTCAACCAATGATAAACCTTTAAATAATAAACTGGAAGGTTTGGCCCGGAAAATAGATAATTCTATTGAAGCAAAAGCTACCTTGCCCGAAACCCTTGAGCTTCTTCCGGAACAAGGAAAAGTTAACTATTCCGAAAAATATATAGCGAACGATTTTCTGGGGTATAGTTATTTGCATTCTGCTTTTATCGCAGATTATAAGCTTGACGGAGAAAATTTTCAAATTTTTATTATAGCTCCGGAAAATAAAAGCGAAGCTAAAACCATGCTTAATAGATTCCTTGACAAAGAGGAATATCCTGAAGATAAGCGAAAAGGTAATACTTTTAAAGTCGATGCCAAATATCTCGGTTCAATATTGTTTTATCAAGCCGGAAAATATTTGTGTGGAATAAAAGGGGCAGGTGAGGAGATAGAGGAAACTTACCTGGAGATTTTAAAAGAAAAAGTAGGATAATACCAGTCTAATAAAGTATAAAGAGCTCTTTTGTTCTACTTTATACTCTCAACTGTTATCATAGTTTTTTAATGAAATCCTCATCCACAAATTGTAGACAATAGGCGATAAATATATTGTGAGGGTTCCATGGTTTTAAATTCTTAAAAATCCGAAATTGATGTAAATAATTTAATGAAAACCATACTGTTAACAAACCTTTATCCAAATGAAACCCTCATCCACAACATGTAGACAAAAGACAATGAATATAGCATGAGGGTTCCATGGGTTAGAAATCTTTAAATGATGCTATTCACGATATGATATTAATTAAAGAATTCAAAAACTTGACTTTAAATTCTTAATAAACTGATAATGTGGATGTAAACCTCTGTTTATTCAAATGAGATAATAATTTTAAAAACGCTATTCAAATGAAACCTGAAATAATTTTTTTAATTTCTTCACATAAAGCTAATAATTTTGAACATTCCTGTTCTTTGATTTTATCTAATTCCTTTGCAAGAAGCAACATTGATCGAACTTCTCCACAAGAACCTTTAGCTATATACAAAAATTGCCGAAATTCATTATTGCTTTTGCGTTCGTTTCCCTCTGCACTATTATTCATAACCGAAACAGCCGATCTCTAAATTTGATCTTTAAATCCAAAATCTCGACTATCTGCAAAAATATTATAAATATTAATTGTCATCTCCTTTGCCTTTTGCCAGGCAATAATATCCTCAAATCTTTCTATTCCCATTTTCTTTATTACTTTGAACTTTCAACTTATACTGTCTTAAAAATCCGACAATCCATAAATACTATCCTTCTTCCCTTTTGTCGGCTGCCAAGTTCTTACATGAATAACTGGTTTTTGGGGGTTTTTCAGATCAGCCATTAAGAAAAGATACCCCTGGTCGCCGTAATTGGATGAATGGTAATTTTGTTTGATCTGTATGCCGTAAATATTGTCTCCTTTGCCACCTTTTCTGACTTCACTCTCTTCAAACTGGATGTTTATGTATTCTTTGCTTTGAAATGAATACTTAAGATTTCGGATGTATTCCTGTTTTGACTGCCTGTTATAACGTACGATGCGGTTGTTGTGAAAGCGGCTGTCTGCATTGGGTTTCACTTTCACAACCTCACCTGTAATAATTAAAGCGTCATCGGCAAAGATAGATTCGATGTAATTGAGGCGTTTCAGCGCATAAGCAGTTTTGTAGTGTTCGAGAAAATTGATTAGCACCATGCGATCTACTTCTTTCCATACTTCTTTTTCAATGATGCTTTTCAGGGCATCCTTGGAAAGCCCGAAAGAGAGGCTTTCAATCTTCTTGTCTTTGTTGAAATGGTATACCACATCTTCCACGAACTTTTGGTGGTTGTTTTTGAAAGAAAAAGACATAGGAAGAGAACGGGCCATGACTTCATCTTTGAATTTATAAAAGGTTTTTCCGGAGTCAGGTATTATTTTGGCGTTTCCGTATTCAATCAATTTTTGGAACATCTTGTATCCGCTTTCTGTAAATAGGTCTTTTACAGAATTATATTGCTTTTCGTCAATAGCTTTTTGAATTTTTTCTAATGCTGAACGGTATTCAGCAGGCTCTGAAACCTCAGAAATGCCTGTTTTTACTTCTTCCTTTTTTGGGCCTTCAGCTTTGCGGGTTTTTTCAAATCTTATTTTATAGTAACTCTTGCGAAAAGGGATAGCATCGATTTTATCAATTACGGTTTTCAACTCATTGTCGATGTTGGCCTGAGTTTCATAAATATATTCTACTTTCACCCGTCCTTTTTTCTTTTCTTTGGCAGCCACGCCATAATATTCTAAAAAACCACGTCCGTCCTTAACATTTATAAGATTTGACCAGTCGCGTCCATCCCAGTATGAGTAATCGAGGTTGCTGACGGGTTCACCTTTATAAGTAACATTTAAAAAGATCCGTTTCATCGTTTCTTTTTCTTCTTTGCCGGCAAACCGGAAGGTAATATTGGAAAACACCTCATTCATGCGCATGGGGATCCATGAAATAAGTACCCGTTTTTCGCCCTTTTTGTCTTCATATCGAAGTTCATTGCAGTCAGGATGGCTTTTTAGCAATGTAAGCGCCCAGTAATAATACCTCAGTCCGTCGCCAATTCGGGTATCACGAATAGCTTTGTTGGCGTTATCCACAAAATCGTAAATTTTATCCTTTCGGTTTTCAAAGACTTTTTCAACATTCTCACGTTCAATGTAGCGAAACACTTTAGCGTCCGGTTCATTGCTGATTACAATACGTTCGGTATTATGCAGGGTAGCATTTGAGTATGTGTTTACTACGGATTTTACTTTTTCTTCAAATTTATAATCATCCTGATCATCAGACGATTCTTCTTCTACAAAATGTTTAAACTTACTTTCTACCTGGACGGATATCTGGCTTATAAGCATTTGCAATGCTTCGTTATCTGCTTTCCTGAGCGTTGTGCCGGAGCCTTCGCCCCACAAGTAATTTGCTCTGTCGGCTTTGATCTGTTCTACGGTTTGAGCCTCTGCGATAATAGATATCCCGATTAATAATGAAAAAGTTAATAGTGCTTTCGTAAAATATGATGTCATAGGTTCTTGTTTTGTTCAATTGTCGGCAAACCGAAAATAGATAATTTTATTGGAAAATCAATGTTTAAGTATCAGATTAGGATAAAGGAATTTGTGAACTCATTTTTTTATGCACCCTGTATTTCCAGGTTTGTCAATCCCACTTTTTTGGCATGAGTAATTGCTTCCTTGTATTCTTTATAAGTAATGCGGCGGGAGATTTTTGGATAATTTTTTGCTTTATAAACAGGTGAATATTGCGACATCAGGTTGATATAGGTGTCTTTGGGAAGATTTGCTGCAATCCAGCCCAAGACGTCTTTCGTTCCGCTAACTTCATTGGGCAATACAAGGTGTCTTACCATCAAACCATTATAGATTTTTCCGTCGTTTGAAGGTTTTGCTGTTCCAACCTGGCGATGCATTTCGAGAAGGGCTGATTTTGCCATCTCCGGGTAGGTTCTGGCTCCGTTTGAATATTTGGCTGCCATAGCGCTGTCCGAGTATTTGAAATCCGGCAAATAGATATCTACAATTCCATCCAGTAACTTCAATGTTTCTACCTTTTCGTAGCCGCTTGTATTATAGACCAGGGGAAGTTTTAATCCGTTTTCTGCAGCTACATCCAACGCTTTGACAATATGAGGAATGTAGTGTGTCGGTGTTACAACATTGATGTTTTCACAGCCCGTTTTTTGTAGGCCCAGCATCATTTGAGCGAGGTCATCGATACTTCTGTCTTCGCCTTCACCTTTCAGACTGACTTGCCAATTGATACAATACACACAACGCAGACTGCAATTGGTGAAAAATATCGTACCGGAACCTCCATCGCCTACGAGAGGGGCTTCTTCTCCAAAGTGCGGATTGAAAGATGAGATTTCTAACTGGGAAGTAGCCTCGCAATCGCCTTTTTGGCCGTCTAGTCGTCTGTTTTCACATTCCCGCGGGCAAAGGTCGCATATTTTCATCTTTTGCCAGAGAATGTCTCCACGCTGTTTTAATTCTCCATTTCGATGCAACCTCAGGTAACCGGGGTCAAAAGAACTGTTTGCAGCGTCAAAATGTTTTCTGTTGTTTGAGTTTTCTGAAAATACCATGCTTTTTTGGGCTCTTTTGTTTTGAGAAAATAGTAAAGAAAAAAACGAATTAAACATCAATAGTAGGAATGAAATTCGAAAGAGTTGACTGAAAAATTTTCTTCTGGAATAAAACCTGTTTGTATTTCCGGGAAAGTTCATTTGAGTATCTTTTTTTGAACCATATAAGGCATATAAGTTCATATAAGACAGAATAAAACAACACTTATGTGTTCTTATGTGACTTATGTGGTTAAATTATATTAAGTGTGTTTCGAGATAACTTTTTTTAAATAAACGAAAAACTATATAGAAAGATTTTGTCGTAGCTGTAAAAAAGGCATGGATAAAACAATTGATTTATCGACAATAGATATTTATTAAGTATAAATTCGGATACTCAATTTTAAATAGTGCCTCTAGAAAACTCCCTTTAATCTTTAATAAAACTACTTACGCTTCAATTCACCAATAAAACAAATTGACCGTTAGTGGGTTAGTCTCCCTTTAGGGAAATTTAAAGGGCAGCGGGCAAGCCAAGAGATCGTTTTCTTAGAACCACTAAATAGGATTTTATAAAAAGTTCATTCTTTTATTTACACATTAAAATAGTAGATGCAATTTTAATATTTCGTTGATAATTAGAGTATCTAAGAAAACGCATTATATTTATAATTTTTTGTTTAAGGAATTCTAAATTAATAAAAATAGGTGGAAAAATTTATTAGCTGAAACAGTTTGGCTTCCTTCCCGCAGCCCCTCATTCCCCTAGAGGGGATGCCCTCCCACCTAAACTTTTACATTTCCTTATCTTAGTTTCAGTCCTCCGATTGTTGCCAATCAGCGGGGGGATACGCGCTTTAAGGGCCATGGGCAAGCGTGGGAAATCCTTAAACACTCAGTCTCAACAATCCTAACCTCCCCAGTCAAACCATAAAGACCATAAACTTCAGCTTTTCGGAATATCTCAGAGGGATTCATTATAAGACATTGGTCTGTCTATTGTCTTTTTTTCATTGGTTTATATTTTTGACAAATTGTAGTGTAAATAGGTTTATTAAAGATAAAGGGGTGCTTAGACACTAGTTAGTGTGTCTTTTCCTGACATAAGTCTACAGGTTTAACAATAATTTTTAATTAGCATTTAAATGAACCTG
>Ga0207414_1000018_pt1 | contig 73612 bp, 74 predicted proteins | sample PonA231FremontCA_2_FD_187269 | JGI IMG/M metagenome (GOLD analysis project Ga0207414, IMG submission 187269) | Marine sediment microbial community from Fremont, CA, USA - Pond A23 Sediment 1 (SPAdes) | ecosystem: Environmental > Aquatic > Marine > Unclassified | place: USA: Fremont, California...
GATCGTCGATCAGGAAACCAACCAGCGTCTTCAAGACACTCTGGATGCAGCAGCCACTGCGGTCTCCACTGTGACCCAGAAGCTACGGATCCCTCTTCCTATGGTCGTTGCAGCCTTCGAAGCAGTTCATGATTCCAATATGAGCAAGCTCGATGACGAGGGCAAACCGATCCGTCGTGAAGATGGAAAGATCCTCAAAGGTCCGAACTACAAAGCTCCGGACATGACGGGGATCGTCAGCGAATGGAAGAAATTCCAGACTGAAATGGCAGAACAGGAGACAGCAAATGCTCAAACCACTCACTGACACTGACTTTCGCACGAACGTTCGTGAAAATACCGATCCCATCGTCATCATGTTCACTGGGTCTTGGTGTCAGCCGTGCAAACGATTCAAACCCACAGTCGAAGAGATGGCTCAACAGATGGCCGGAGATGTACGTTTCGCAGAGATGGACATCGAACATGCGGAAGAGACTGCTTCTCACCTGAACATCCGGTCTGTACCTTCTGTGGTGTTGTTCTCGAACGGAATGGTGCAAAACATCCACGTTGGAACCATGACCAAAACTGAACTCCGTTTATGGATTCAGGAAAACATCTGAAAGGACTGACGATGAAACGTCTTCTTCTCGGGGCTACTGCGGTAGTCTCATTCTTCGCTCTGGCTGCTTGTCAGGATGATGCAACCACCGCCAACCTCAATCTTTCCAAAGAGGCTGACAACTTCAAGATCATGAGGAACATTGTGTTTTACAACACATGGACCGATACTGAGGTTGTTCAGGTAACTGGTCTTTGCAGCATCGAAGACAAAGGTGACAAGCTCTGGGCAACCTGCAAGGAGCCTGATGGCTTCAAGCGACACTCCATGGGTCGAAGTGCCAACCTAACCTACTTCAGTGTCCAACTCGAATCGGCAGATGTGTCGGTGTATCACACCAAGATCATCTGGAAGCCTCAGAGCTTTATTCCCGATATCGACATTCGTAGTGATGCAGGAGAACTGCTCTCCACTGATCACATCGACAACTGATCCCTGAGTGGAGTCGCAGTAGCAAAAGCGAAATTGCGATCCACGGCATTCTTGATGCCCTATGACGGGATAACTCCTGCCCCATTTCTTGGGGTAGGGGTTTTTGTATTTCAAACCAAGGAGATATGACCATGCAAGTCCTGAATGGCAGCGACTTCGAACAGAAAAACGTCCTGATCGGAGGCGGTGAAACTGAGGCATTCGGGGTCACAAATGACCCTGTACTGATGAACATGCTGTCCACTGGTCTCTACCAGAAACCAATGCGGACCATGATCCAAGAAACGATGTTCAATGCTTGGGATGCCCACCGCATGGGTGATTGCCAAGATACTCCCATCGACATCTACATCAACGACACCTCGGGTCTGATCATTCGTGACTATGGTCCCGGTATCCATAAGAGCGAAATCCACCCGATTTATTGCATCTATGGCAACTCTACCAAGCGTTCCCAAGATGCTCTCACTGGTGGTTTCGGTCTTGGTTCCAAGTCCCCCTATGCCTACACAGACAGCTTCACTGTCACCTCATTCCACAAAGGAGTGAAGGGAATGTATGTGATGAACCGTGTCTCTGACGAAAGTGCAGGTGGACCCGGACGCTCCATCATTTTCGAAGATATCCCTACTGATGAATCAGGACTTCTCGTTACCGTTCCTTTGAACTCAGAAGGAGACATGGTACGTGCTTATGAGTACGTAAAAGAAATCCTTTATCTTTCTGGAATCAAAGCAAATATTCACTATTGCAATGAAGAAGTAGAACTCATTGAAGCAGATGAAGTTTCTCCCGGTGAGTGGGTTATCGGTGATGACCAAAACAGTGGTAATCTCTATGCCGTTTACGGTGGTGTTCGCTACAAGTTGGTTCCGGATGAAGCCTATGAAGCCGAGTATCGGTTCGTCTCCAAAATGGCTCGTCGTCTTGGAACGTTGTACATCGGCTTCAAACCATCGACTTTGACACCTCTGCCTAGTCGTGAAGGTTTGAACCTGAACGCAAAGACAGTGGAAACCATCCGTAACCAACTGGAAATCATAGAAGAAAACTTTCGTTCCATGTTGATTCCCTGCGCTCGTGTCATGCTCAAGGAAGGCTTCAAATCCCTCAAGGAATCTGGAGTAGAACCAAAGTTTATGATTGAAGCATGGGTTCGAGTTGGTGATCGGAAGCCACTTCAGAAAGTAGTGGATCCAGATCATCTTGTTCTGGCTTCTGCACAAGAACAGTGTCCTGACACCATGAATCAGTCGATGTGGAACAGCATCTGTACTTTAGTTCTGAAAGACACTGCGGAAGTCGAACGATTCATTAGCAGCAAGCGGTTTGACCAAATGAAGTATATCATTTGGGCCAAAAACTTCCCGGAGTTCAAGCACTATCGGGATTACATCATGAATTGGGGACGCTCTTGTCGAAATATCAAGACTGTGAAAATGATCGAAATCCCCAAATCCATGAAAGAACTGATCGACGCCAAGAAGATCTGTGATGACATCACCGGACTCGACAACGATATTCGTGTTGGTGACAGTGATGATTGGCTTGTGGTGGAGAACATCCGTCGTGCTGGTAAGGTGGGGTATATCACTAACCGTCAGAAAACCATCATCGAAAACCTCCGTGGAACCAAGGCTTTGAAAACGCCCAATCGTCGGTATCCTGATCGTCTTTGGTTCAAGAAAAATGGTAAAGAGTACAGTAATGTACTACTGACCAAGACGGTCATTCTGGCGAAAACTCTGGGTACTCTGAAAGAGACTCGTTTCTCATACCAGAGTATGTTCACCAAGAACTACCCAACAGTCAAAATATATCACCAGTTTCATCGGTCTGCGTTTGGCGACAACTACCACCACGCCAATGCCCACCCTATAGCTGCTATCGTGGTTCATCAGAAGAAAGGGAACTACGACAAGGCTCTCAAGGCACTAGAGGACGCTGGATACACGGTCTATGAAGCCGATGAGCCTCCGAAGCAGGTGAGATCCTCTACACCCTCTACACCCTCTACACCTCGTCCGAGAAGCACCTATCCTCTCTACGATCCTACGGAGGAGGACTGGTGTGACTGGGACAATCCAGTAGAAAATCCCACCTGCTACATCACTCTGACAGAGCACAAGATCAAAACCGGATATCGCTCGGATCTCCCTGATCGGAAACTCATGGCTTGGGTTTATCAAAACACGCCTCGTTTCGTGGTTATCCACAACAAGTCTCGTGTGACAAAGAAATTTGATAAGATCCCAACCTACGAGCAGAAGCTCCACCAGATGATCTGTAAGATTCTGGAAGATCCGCAGAGAGTAGAGACAATGCGTTTGCATTATCTGCTTCAGAAAGAATCGGGACTACCTGAGAAAATCAGAGCACTTCCAGAGATCCAGAAGTTCTTCGGTCTTCCCTATTTACGAACTAAGCAGAAAGACAAGTTCTGGGAAGACATGACGATCCTTCACACGGCAAAGAAATGTCGGTACACCAATACCGATACTCGGGTTCTAGTCCGTGAAAGTCTCAGCCCACACGTCGAAAGTGACGCTGTTTCTTTGGTTCGTCAGAAAATGAAGAACTTGGAGTTTTTCAACGACTACCGGATGGAGTCTCACATTCGTGGAATGAAACCGGGAGAGATAAAAGTCTTTTCCGAAAAACTCATGCGGTTCCTGCGAACTGTTTGATCAAACCAAGAGGTAAACCATGACCGACAATACCAAGAACGTCGTGTCCATGTTGGCTTCCGAGACGAATATCATGCTCATCACCGTTGATGGTGAAGTGCTTGATATGAAGATCGACGGCCCGTATGACACGACGGCACTTGCGGAGTTTCTGACTCCCAAACTGGACGGAAAGACAGTCGTTCTGACTGACCTGAACCAGTTCATGACAATCTCCAAAGCCATCATTCCTGAAGGCTTTGAGAACAGTGGCATAATTGTCACACACGAAATCAACGGCAAACAGGTTCAGGGGATCTTCTATCCTCAGAAAGTCTCTGTGGCCGTTGAACACGAGGGTGAACAGGTTGTCATCCCGAAGGTGGAGAAGCTCCAAAAGCACGCAAACCGTGCTGCTGATGAACAATCCCCTGCGGTACGTAACTTCCTTCGTCGCCTCGCTCCAGTGGCCAAAGATCGCCTTCACAGTGCTGAAGATCTGATGGACTTCATCGAACGGTCTGAGCTTCCGCTCACCAACGACGGTCTCATCATCGGATACAAGAAGGTGAACCAACGGTCTAATGAAATGTTCGTTGATATCCACTCGGGTAAAATCGAACAACAGGTCGGGAGTCACGTCTGGATGGATGTGGATGGGGTTGATCCCAGTCGCAACCGTTCCTGCTCTCACGGCCTGCATGTGGCCAATCTTGGCTACCTTCGTTGGTTTGGTGGTTCTCACACTCTGATCGTTCTGGTGGATCCTGCAAATTTCATTGCTGTCCCTCATGGCGAGACGAACAAGGCCCGTGTCTGTGCATATGATGTCATTGGCGTCATGACTGCACAAACACATGAGATGGTTGACTCTGGTGCATTCGTCACCGGAGAACAGACCTTCAACTCTGTCATCCAAGATGCAGTGATGGGACGAGCTATCAAGCCGTTCGAAGCTGTGCAGGTAGGTGATAAAAAGGTGGAGAGTCGAGTGGCTATCAAAGGCCGTGAGATCCCTGCTATAGCCTTGGAAGAAGCCAAGCCTGATATACAAACCTCTGGTGAATCTCTGAATATTGATAAAGAGATTCGTCGTGAAAAGAAGGACATCGTGAAGATGGCAAAAACTTCTCAGAAAACTGCAACTGGCGCAATGCCTTGGGACTCTGCTCCAAAAGAAGTCATCGCAGTGTTCGAAGATCTCCGTCTGGAGAAAGGCTCGAAGTCGGCAATCGCTGCACTTCACAACACCTCGACCCGTACCATGGGTCGCTGGGCTGACAAGTACGACTACGACGGTTACGTGAAGTCGAAAGAAACGACTCTCACCGTCACCGAACGTGCTCGCCTAATGTTCAATCAGGGTGCTTTCGAAGCACTAGCAGCCTTCAAGAAGGCAAAGAAAAAGAGCTACAATGCGCTCGGATTCACTGCCAAAGAAGAGAAACAGATTCTGACTGCTATCAGTTAAGGCTGTTCACTACTTTTGGATTAATGGTCATTTTAGTCTTAAATCCCGGCTCTGGGAGACTAATTTGGCCATTAATCCAAATCTTACTGCATGTTCACTTTTTGTTCTACATGACGCGAGTTCCGCCGCGAATATCAAATCGAAGGAGGTTTCCCAAATGTGTCGCCGCTCTGAGATCCAAGAAAAAGTCTACTCCAACGTCGAGATCGTTGATCTTGGATACGAAACTGAGTGTCACATTTGGCAAGGCTCTAATTCTGGGAACGGTCGTGGAGGTGGATACCCTCGAATGTGTCTGTCAGGTCACACTGTCGCTGTGCATCGAGTCATGTACACTCAACTTCATGGCTACATTCCGGGTAAGAAACAGATAGACCATAAGTGTCGAAACCGTATGTGTGTTAATCCTAATCATCTGGAGATGGTCACACACAAACAAAACCAACGGAGAAGAGATGATGCCAGATTTTCTGACACCAATGATGATGACACAAGCAATCGTACTGGGATGTTTGTTTCTGGGTTTGATCATGCAAGTGATCCATGCCCAAGCCATCGCCAAAATGGAACGGTCCATGACCCAAAAACTCGATCAACTGTTGGAGCAACAGCCTGAATACCATGGACCCAAACTGGAAGATTTGATTCAGAAAGACTTCCTCAAACAGATGGATTTCGATCCTGAATCGTTCACCCCTATAACCGACGAAGAGCTTGAAGAAATGCAGAATCTGCAAGAGACTCTGAGTCAAACAAAAAAGTCCTGATCATGATTTTTGTTTTTGGTTCCAACAAATCTGGCATTCATGGTGCCGGAGCAGCAAAGGAGCAGACATGAATATGGAGCACAAGAAGGGGATCCGATGGTGGATCTTCAGACTGTTTGGCCCCCCAACGGTCCAAAACTTGGTGAATTACATCGACGAGATGCAATTGAATTGTCCAGAAGCTATGGACATTGCCATCTACCCGATGGGGGAGTTCAGTTTCAATGTGAAAACTTCCAGAGACAACGATTTGAAGCCTTTAGTATTCCCTACCATACAAGAAAGAACCTCTTTCCAAGCTGGTCTGAACTATGGAGTGGGTCTTATGGGTGGGACTACAGAAACCCTGTCTGAAGAAGACTTTCAAGCCCTTGAAGCCATGGAGAAAAAAACGACCCATGGTGGAGGAGGGCAGCGAAATAACTAAATGTGCTTGCTCCTCTGAAGTGACATTGGTACATCGAACATCCGTTTTCCAACCCAAACCAAGAGGTCCAACCATGAGTGAAGCTCATTTCCTTCAACCCATCAGCGAGCAGATCTGGAACCAAAAGTACCGTTTCAAAACGGATCGTGAAGGTTTCAATTCTGATCGAGATGTGGTTGATACATGGAGTCGAATTGCATCTGCCTGTGCAGATCTTCCTCCTCTCCACAACAACTATGCAGAACGAGAAGCACTCGAACAACGCTTCTTCAAATCTTTGTATGGTTTCAAGTTCTTACCTGCTGGTCGGATCAATTCCGGTGCAGGTACAGGACGCAACGTGACTCTGTTCAACTGCTATGTCATGGGAACCATCCCAGACAGTCTTGACGGTATCTTCGATATGCTCAAGGAAGCTGCTTTGACAATGCAGCAAGGTGGTGGAATCGGTTACGACTTTTCTACCCTTCGTCCGCAGGGGGCACCTGTGAAGGGCGTGGAGAGCTTCTCTAGCGGTCCTCTCACATTCATGGATGTCTGGGATGCGATGTGTAAAACCATCATGTCTGCTGGTTCTCGTCGTGGAGCCATGATGGCTACCATGCGGTGTGATCATCCGGACATCATGGAATTCGTCCAAGCCAAGCAGGATCCTGCACGTCTTCGCAACTTTAACGTATCGGTGCTCTGTACTGATGAGTTCATGGAAGCGGTGGCTGCTGATTCTGACTGGGATCTCATGTTCAATGGCAAAGTCTATGAGACTATCAAAGCCAAAAAACTCTGGGATGCAATTCTGTGGAATACCTACAACTACGCTGAACCCGGTGTGATCTTCATTGATCGCATTAACAAAGAGAACAACCTCTGGTTCCTTGAAACCATTGCCGCTACAAATCCATGCGGTGAGCAGCCGTTACCTCCTTATGGTGCATGTTTGCTTGGTTCAGTGAATCTGGCAGCCCATGTCGTCTTTCCGTTCATCAAAGGACAGGCAGAGATAGACATGAACTCGCTGGAAGAATCTGTACGGACTGGAGTGCGTCTTCTGGACAGTGTGGTAGAGACCAGCCTCTTCCCTCTGAAAGCACAACGAGACGAAGCACGCTTCAAGCGTCGCCAAGGCTTGGGTGTGACCGGACTGGCTGATGCTCTCTTCATGATTGGTGCAAAATATGGCAGTGAAAACGCTGTTCATTATACCAATATGATCATGAGAAATATTGCCATCTGGGCTTATGAAGAGTCCATTCAGATGGCACGGGAGATGGGTCCAGCACCTTGTCTTCAAAGCCTTGAAGCCCGTGAGAAGTTCATTCAATCTGGCTTCATGCAACGGATGCCACAGTACATCAAGGACGACATCCTTGAATGGGGTATCCGAAACTCTCACCTACTATCGGTGGCTCCCACAGGAACCATCAGCATGTATGCAGGCAATGTGAGTTCCGGGGGTGAGCCTATCTTCGCTCCTAGCTTTACTCGCAAGGTAACAAACGATGATGGAACCAAGCGAGAAGAGACAGTGTATGACTACGCTGTTCTCAAATTCGAAGAGCACTTCGGTGAGAATGATAATCCCGACGCCATCTGGTGGTGGGAAAACTACATGGCAACGGCTCAGGATCTGACTCCTGAAGATCATATCGTCATGCAGGCTGTTCTCCAGAAGTGGGTGGACTCGTCCATTTCGAAAACTGTGAATTTGCCCAAGGATATCTCGTTCGAGAAGTTCAAAGCAGTCTACGACCATGCCTTCAAAACTGGCTGTAAAGGTTGCACAACCTACCGGCCAAATGACGTGACAGGATCCGTCTTGTCCGTTGAAACCAAAGAAAAAGAACCGGAAATTAAACCGGAAATCGTAGACAAAGAATACGATGGCGATATGCGGGTGATGGCTCGTCCTGCCGTAACTGATGGCTCTACTTACAAGTGTCGTTGGGGTAAGGACAGCTACTATGTCACCTTCAACAACGTCGTGGACCCTGAACATGAATGGTTCATGCCTTTCGAGATCTTCATCAACAGTAAAAATGTCGAACATCACCAATGGACAATGGCTCTGACTCGAATGATCAGTGCAGTATTCCAACGAGGTGGAGATGTGAGATTTGTAGCTGAAGAACTCAAGCAAATCCATGATCCCAAAGGGGGTCAGTGGGTAGAAGGTCGGTACTGTCCTTCTTTGGTTGCTCTGATAGGCCAAAAGCTGTCAGAGCATCTAGACCTGATCGGGTATCAATCGACCCCTGAAAGTCTACCATCTCCTGTGACCACCTCTTTCATCACGACAGAGGAAGATGCCAAGCAGTCGCCCGATACAAGCTATGTGCCTGATCAATGCTCAAACTGCAAAGGTTATAGCATGGTGAACCTTTCTGGATGCCCGACTTGTCAGGACTGTGGCTACAGCAAATGTGGCTAAGTTTGAGCTAATTCATTTAGCTCTCCGAGGAAGATTATGTTCCACCTATTCGGACGAACTTCACAAATCGTAGACGGGAATAGGGCCAGAGAAAACTGGACTTTCGTGTGAAAGCCACAAGAACCAAATCAACACCCCTCATCTCTTCGGAGGTGAGGGGTTTTTCTTCAAGAGGAAACCATGATCGAAATCAGCTATGACAACGTGATGAATGGCCTGAATAAAGGTCTGCACATGATATGTGTTTGTCCAACTCAATATGAATCAGATCGACTTTACCGAAATGCACGAGAACTCTGGTACGTCAAAGGCTGGGCTATTTGTAAAAATGTCGAACGTTCCATTGAGTATGGCCCGGAAGGTTTTCCCAGAGTGTCTATAAGATTCAAGTCTTTGAACTCCTGTAGACAAAATTCTTGGAAAGGTTCTCGTAGAATTTTTCTGTTACATCCCGACTTCAATTCAGAAACTCTCAGTAGTCAAGAAGAACAAATGATCTCTGAGCTTCACCAACATAACATGAGGGATCTCGAACAATGGCGAGCCTAAACCAAGAACAACGAGATGCTTTTGCAGACGTACTAGCTTTCATCAATGACCCATCACGGAAATTCCACCGGGTTTCAGGTGGTGCTGGAACAGGCAAGAGCTTCTTCATCTCTAAAGTAGCAGATGACATCCTAAAGCACAAAGGACCACATTCCAATCTGGTCCACGTCGCTATCACAGCCACCACAAATAAAGCAGCAGCGGTCCTCAAAGGGTCAATGCAGCACCGTCGGGCTGCCATTCAGACCATCTACAGCTATATGAATCTCCGGATTAAGAATGACTTCAACACAGGTGAGCAGCGGGTGATTCCAACTCCCAAATGGGAAGTCCATGACCGCACTCTGATCATCGTGGATGAAGCTTCAATGGTGAATCGGACTCTGTACGATTACATCGACAAAGGTACGACCAGTTCCTGTAAGATCTTGTTCGTCGGTGACAAAAACCAACTTGCCCCGGTTAAGGAAAATATCTCCCCGGTGTATGCTAAGAACAAGACAGAGAGTATGCTGATTCAGCCTGTTCGTCAGGAAAACCAACAAGCTCTAATGGATCTCGCAGAGATAGCCAAGCAAACAGTCTTAACTGGTGAGTTCTTCCCTATTGAAGAAGTCCCCGGTGTGATTGACTTCGTGAATGGGAACCAAATGAAAGGTATTCTTGAGAGAGACTATAATCAAGAAGACTCCAAGCGTCGTATCCTCTGCTACACCAACGAACGGGTTAGGGATTACAATCTCTATGTCCGTGAACTTCGTGGTTATACTCAACACTACGAAGTAGGTGAAATGCTCACCAACAATTCCAGTGCTGAACTGGTGGATAAAACTCGTCTCTATACCGATCAGGTTGTGGAAGTGATTGAACGTGGTGACGAATATCAGAATGATCAAATTATTCCCAATCACAGTCTGGACATGATTGATCTCGTGGTTCGAGATCCTGAGACTTTAGCTATTTATGAAGTCACAGTCACAGCAGATCCAAACGACCGTGAAGAAGTCCTGAAATACTGGAAGTCCCGGAAGAAGTGGGATCGGTTTTTCAAGTTCCGTGATCACCATCCAGATCTTCGTAGTGTAGCAGCCAGTACTACTCACAAAGCACAAGGTTCTACTTATGATGATGTCATTGTAGACCTTGGTGACATCGGAAAGTGTACCCAGCCTGAGATGGCAGCACGTCTTCAGTACGTGGCTCTTACTCGTCCCAAAAACCGCCTCTTCATCCGAGGCAAACTCCCAGAAAGGTTTTTCAAATGAGCGAAATGGAAATGTGCGTATGTCGATTCGAAGAAGCCGATGATCAAACCATCTTCCCAGAAGACACCGATGACTTCTACGACATGGAAAAAGAACACGGCTGTCATTACGTCCGTGTGAACGGGAAAATTTTCAAATTCTGGAGTGTCCTCGACGTGGACTACTACGGTTTCCAGACCACACTGCCAGCACAGGATGGCCCTGTCATTCTGGCTGCGTGGTATAATGGTGGAGCCGGGATACATGAAGTCGTGGAAGAGACAATCAAGGATCTTCTGAATGATCAGCAAAGCGACTGATTCGTTTACTCAGCGAATCTGGATGGCAGGTAACTACGCCAATGCGGAAGAGATCTGTCGAACATTCTGTGAACAAGGGATGTGTGTCTCCATCAGCCCAGCCAACTACATCTATACAAGTGGAGAAGAAGCTGGGTTTGTGGTGACTCTCATCAACTATGCCAGATTCCCAAAAGACCCTGTTTTTTTGAAGGATCTGGCATTTTGCCTTGCCCTAGATCTCATGAACGGACTACACCAACAGTCCTTCTCGATTGAAGGACCAGAGGAGACTCTGTTTTTCTCAAAAAGACCTGAAGATGAACAGAAAGCAATGTCAGAAACAGATCGCTGTCCTTACTGTGGAAAACCCGGTCCACCTTGTTTCAATTGCTCAAAGCCATGAGGTAAACTATGCACTACGAAATCATTGGCAAAGGTGGTCCTGCTCGCATCGCTATCTTGGTTCCACGTATCCAGAAGAATGAGGTGATCAAACACTACATGCCAGTGCTTTCGCAGATAAATGAGGAGGTCATGATCTGTGACCTCTTCATCGACCGAAAGAAGAAAAAGACATCCAACTCCAACATCAAGGAATATCTTGATGATCTTCTGCCAAATCTGGCAGCCGCTGGGATTGAGATGCTGATTGTAACCCAGCCCGATTACTTTAAAGTACTGACAAAACAAGGAAAAACAGATGCAAACATCGGTGATATCTTTGATTCGGTTGCTGGTTTCAAAGCAACCTACTGCCCTAACTACACCCGTATTTTCTACGACCCGGAAAAGACCAAAGCAAAGGTTGATCAATCACTCCGGGCCGTTACCCACTACTTCGGAGGAACCCATCAGAAGGTCGGATCTTCTATCATCCATGGAGCCACGTATCCATCTACGCTGAAAGACAAGCTCGATTGGCTGGACAAGCTGATCAAGATGGATGTGGATCTCTCCTGTGATATCGAAGGCTTCTCTTTGAAGCACTACGATGCAGGGATCGGTACAATCACATTTTGCTGGGACGAACATAACGGCATAGCCTTTGAGGTGGACAACACTCGAACCAAGAAAGAAGATCCAGTCATTCGACAGGCACTGCGGAGGTTCTTCGAGAACTTCAAGCGCAGGATGATCTATCATAATGCCTGCTACGACGTGTACGTGTTGATCTTCCAGTTGTTCATGGACAATATCTTGGATCAGGAAGGTCTCCTCGAAGGTTTGGAGGTGATGCTGAGTAACTGGGAAGACTCCCAACTCATCACCTATCTCGCTACGAACTCCTGTGCTGGCAATGAGTTAGGTCTCAAAGCTCAAGCACAGGAGTTCGCTGGTAACTATGCCGTCGAAGAGATCAACGACATCACCCAAATCCCACTGAATAATCTTTTGAAGTACAACCTCGTTGATGGTCTCAGCACTTGGTACGTGTATAACAAGCACTACCCAACCATGATTGCTGACCAGCAGATGGAGACCTACCAGCACTTCAAAGAGTGGGCAGTGGATATCATTCAGATGCAGTTGACCGGGCTTCCGGTGAACATGGAGAAAGTCGAAGCTCTCGACAAACTCCTAAACCAAGAGTCAGATCACTGTGTCTTTAAGATGAAATACACCAAGATCGTTCAAGGGTTTGTGTATCAGCTTGAGGAAGATGCTCTCAAGAAGAAGAACGAGAAGCTGAAGACCAAAATTGTCACTCGTGCTGACCTTGGATCGACCAAAGATCTCGTGGTTGAATTCAATCCGGGATCTGCTCCACAGCTTCAAAAACTGTTGTATTCCAAGGAGTTTCTTAGTTTGCCAGTCCTCGATCTGACAGACTCTGGACTTCCATCTACAGGTGCAGACACACTGGAGAAACTGCTTCAGCAGAACATCACTGAGGAAACCAAAGAATTCCTCAACATCCTATTGAAGTACAAGGCCAGTGCAATCATCATCAGCACATTCATCCCGGCATTCCTGAAAGCATGTCCGGGACCAGATGGATGGCATTACCTGTTTGGTAATTTCCGACTGGGTGGAACTCTTTCTGGTCGGTTGTCATCAAACAACCCCAATCTCCAGAACATTCCGAGCAGTGCAGGTGGTCCGCTGAAGAGCAGACTTGCCAAGCTGATCAAAGAATGTTTTGAAGCTCCTCCCGGATGGCTCTTTGTAGGTCTGGACTTCGATTCACTCGAAGACCGGATCTCTGCATTGCAGACGAAGGATCCTGAGAAGCTGAAGGTTTATACTGACGGCTACGATGGTCACTCTCTGAGAGCCTACGGGTACTTCAGTGATCAGATGCCAGACATCGACCCTACGTCGGTGGAAAGCATCAACAGCATCGCCAAGAAGTATAAGCCACTGCGTCAGGAATCGAAGGCTCCAACCTTTGCTCTGACCTATCAGGGTACATTCCACACGCTGATGACGAACTGTGGTTTCAGCAAGGAGAAGGCTCAAATGATCGAGTCCAAGTACAAGAAGATGTACAAAGTCTCGATTGACTACGTGAACCAGAAACTGGAGCAAGCGACTCACGATGGCTATATCACAGTGGCCTTCGGACTGCGTGTACGGACACCTCTGTTGAAGCAGACTATTCTTGGTACAGGAAAGACCCCCAAGGAGGCAGCAGCAGAGGGCAGGACAGCAGGTAACGCCATGGGCCAGAGCTACTGTATGCTCAACTCACGGGCTGCCTGTGCCTTTCTCAAGAAGGCTCGTAAGTCCAAGCACCGTCTGGACATCAAACCATGTGCTCATATTCATGATGCTCAGTATTACCTCGTTCGTGACGGAGCGTATGAAGCACTCATGTATCTGAACACCGAACTTCCCAAAGAAGTCTCGTGGCAAGATGATCCTGAGATCTGGCACGATGAAGTAAAACTCTCTGGTTCAGTGGAGATCTTCTATCCGAACTGGAACCATGGTTTCGACATCCCCAATACAGCGAATGAGAACACGATCAAAAACAAGATCAAAGAACATCTCGCTGACCTCAAAGAGAAAGGTATCGCAGCATGAATTTCATCTCTGTGGCTAACATCAAATACGTGGACTCGGAAAACTTTGAAGAAGTCAGAGGCTATGACGATCTTACCGTCCAAACCAACTGTTTCATCTTCCAGTGGTTCGAGTCTCAACAAACCTTGGTCATCCCAATGCACCGGATTGATTACCTCACCACATCTCAGGAGGAAGATTCATGAGTCAGAAAGTCTATAAAAAAGGCTATATGCAAGCTCTAACTGATCTCGAAAAGAAGTTGGACAACGCCATAGCTAACGAAGGAGGTGTTCATTTCGGTAAGCACTTCGTTCTCAATGTCCACTGGGATCCTGAGATTCGTGACCAAATTGAAGAACTCAAAACGGAGTTTCGCAGATGAAACAGCTGACCAACAACCATCAGATCGACCTACCCATTGCAGTCTGGCTTCTTCAGCAGGGCTACTATTCTGGAGCAGATGTCGCTCCAGAAGGAGAGTTGATCAGCGTCACAACCCTGATGAAACCGACTCGTCGGTTGATTCTGGAACGTCAGGTAGACCAGAGCCACGAGGTAATGGACGTATCTGATCTGATTGCCTCGCGGGTGGGTCATGGTCTTCATGATTCCATCGAGCGAGCATGGACTGAGGGCGACTGGAAAGGGGCCATGCGGAGGCTTCGCTATCCCCAGTCAGTGATTGATCGTGTAAAGATCAATCCAGATCCTTCGGAGGTTGGTGAGAACGATATTCCCATCTTCTTGGAGCAGCGCCGATTCAAGGAAATCGGGGGTATTGTTCTCACTGGCCAACTGGATTTTGCCATCAATGGGGCATACCGTGATGTAAAGACCACTTCTACTTTCAGTTATACTTCTGGATCCAAGGATAAAGATTACATTCTCCAAGGCTCCATGTATCGCTACATCATGCCGGAACTGATCTGGCAGGATACCATGAGGATCGAGTTCATCTTCACCGACTGGCAGAAGTATCGAGCCAAAGGAGATCAGAACTATCCTCAAGCGAAAGTAGCTCACAAAGAATTCCCTCTAATGTCTGAAGCTGAGACAGAAGAGTGGATCCTCGACAAGCTGGCTGACATCAAGAAGAATGCCAAACACACGAACAATCAGTCTAAGATGGTTCGATGCACTGATGAAGAACTGTGGAAGCAATCGGATCAGTACAAGTATTACGCCAATTCCGAAACAGCGAAGAAGGGTGGGCGTGCTCAAAAGACATTTGCCAATCTGGCAGATGCAGAACTCCACAAAAAAGAGAAAGGCAAAGGCACTATCGTCACTGTCAAAGGTGAAGTGAAAGCCTGCGACTATTGCCCTGCTTTCTCGGTCTGTGAACAACGCAAGGAGTATTTTCCAGATGTCTAACTTCTATGATCTCAGTGTCATAGAGAACACGCCACATAACCATGCAATGCAGGAACTGACTGATCTTCTCTGTCACCGTACAGGGCAAGTCAATCGGGACTTCTTTCAGGCAGAAGTGGCGTATTTTCTCGGCCTCATTCCATCCGCAATGCGATGCAAAATCCAGTCACCTGAACGTGGTGTGCTGCCTGTGAATATCTATTCCATCGGTCTGGCTACGTCCGGCTTTGGTAAAGGCCATTCTGTGAGCCTGCTGGAAGATGTGCTCTCAGAGTTCAGAGAGATATACATGAAGAGCACTTTTGGTCAACTTTCTGAACAAAACCTCTTCAATCTCGCTGTAGACATTGCCGCTGCCAAAGGCGGTGATGAACAGAAAGAGCTTGAAGCACTCGAAACTGACTTCAAGAAGCAAGGTCATGCCCCGTTTATCTTTGACTCGGGTACTGGTCCTGCTGTAAAGCAGCTTCGCTACAAGCTCCTACTCTCAGGGGTGGGGTCCATCAATTTTCAAATGGATGAGATGGGTTCTAACCTGTTGGGAAACAACGAAGTTCTCAACACACTGTTGGAGCTTTATGACCTTGGCAAGATCAAAGCCAAGTTGGTGAAGAACACCCCGGACAATGAAAGGGGTCTGGATATCGCTGGCTCAACACCAGCCAATGTCCTGATGTTCGGAACCAGTTCTAAGCTGTTCGACGGAGCCAAGATCGAGGAAGAGTTCTATTCCTTCCTCGCAACAGGCTACGCTCGACGCTGTTTTTTCGGGATGGGTAAGAGTGAAACCAAGTTTGCGAGTATCAATCCCGAAGATGTCTACAACGGGTTGGTGTCAAAGAATCAGTCTGCGGCACTCACCCGTTGGCAGACATTCCTCACCAAGTTTGCCGATCCTCGGTATTACAACCACACGTTGGACGTACCAAAGGACGTGGGTATCGAATTGATTAGCTATCGTCTTCAGTGTGAGGCGACAGCCAATGAAATGCCAGAGCATGAGGAAATCCGAAAAGCTGAACTGTCACATAGGTATTTCAAATCCCTGAAACTCGCTGGAGTGTATGCTTTCCTTGATGAGTCGAGTGAAATCCAGATTCAGCATCTCCGTCAGGCCATCAAGGTCGCGGAGGAGTCAGGTGCGTCTTTTCAGAAACTGCTGAAGCGCGAACGTAACTTCGTTCGATTGGCGAAGTACATTGCGACCAGCCCGGACAACCTTACTCATGCAGACTTGGTTGAGGATTTGCCCTACTACCCAACTTCGACTGTCGCTCGTAAAGAGATGATGGACTTGGCTATGGCGTGGGGTGTGAGCAACCATGTGGTCATCACCAAAAACGTGGTGCAACAGGTGGAATTTTTCTCTGGTTCAACTCTCACTGAGACGGATCTGAACAAACTGAAGTTCAGCTTCAGTGATCACTTTGCCTATGACTACGAGGATCAGGAACAGCCTCTGGACAAGCTGGAGATTTTACTCAAGCAACCGAATCTTCACTGGTGTAATCACTCTTTCGAGGGTGGACACCGGAGCGAAGATAAGGTGATTCCCGGCTTCAACATGCTGGTGGTGGACGTAGATGGAGGCATTAAGCTCGATGCTGTCCATCAGCTTCTGGCTGACTATACGTTCATCACAGCCACAACCAAGCGTCATACAGACGAGGAGAATCGCTTCCGGCTCATCATGCCTGCGAACTACCATCTCCACTTGGAAAAAAACGACTATAAGGAATTCATGAATTCCTTTCTTTTGTGGCTTCCATTTGAGTCGGACTCGTCTGCCAATCAGCGTTCCAAGAAATGGCAAACTCATGAAGACTCTGTGGTTCACATTAACCGTGGACCGCAAGTCATTGATGTTCTGCCATTTATCCCAAAGACCAAGGCAAACTCTGAGTATGTGAAACAAGTCGCAGACCTTGGAAACCTTGAAAATCTGGAGCGATGGTTCTTGAACAACATGGAGGTTGGGGGTAGGAATAACACCCTGCTCAACTACGCCATGATGCTCAAGGATGCAGGCATGAGCTACGACGATTTGGAGAAAAAAGTTATCAAACTGAACTCTGAATCGGAGTCACCTCTCAAGAAGGACGAAATCTATTCGACCGTCCTCAAATCTGTGGCATCCAAAATACCATAACCACCTGAAGGAGACACAATGTCTGACGCCAACAATCCTCACAGCATCCTGATCTGTGGGGAGTCTGGGGCTGGTAAATCCATGTCCCTGTACTCTCTGCGTGATCGTACAGACGTGCTGTATCTTAACTGTGAGGGCGGGAAACCCCTGCCCTTCAAGAACAAGTTCAAGAACAAGGTGATCACCGATCCGGAAGACATCATCGACTGGCTTGCACAACTCGAAGAACTGGGATCTGAAAACCCCTATAACTTCGTTGTGATCGACACCATCAGTTTCATGATGGATATGTACGAGACGGTCTATGTGATCGACTCTGCAAACACCCAGAAGGCATGGGGCAACTATTCCCAATTCTTCAAGCGTCTGATCAACGCATCTTCGAAAGTCAATGCTTTCTTCATTTTCATCGGTCACTTGGATCGTGAACTCGATGAAGAAGCAGGTGTCTTTCGTACCAGCGTACCCGTCAAGGGTGCTCTCAAGAAGAAAGGTCTCGAAGCCTATTTCACCACAGTGGTGAACGTCAGCAAGGAAACCATCAAGGATCTCCAGAAGTATCCTGAAAACTCGATGCTGAATATCACTGAGGAAGAAAAAGAACTGGGCTTCAAGCACGTTTTCCAAACCCGAACCACCAAGAAGACTGTCGGTGATCGGATCCGTTCTCCCATGGGAATGTGGGATCGTTCCGAACTTTACATCGACAATGACCTTACTCCTGTAATCAAACGATTGATTGCATACTACGAGGACTGACTCTTCTCTCTTGGTTTCGACCAAGTCAACTCATGAACCAAAAGAAGGACAAACCATGAGCAACATTTTCTCGAAAGCAAAACCCGCTGCCAAGGCTGAAGTCGAAGACGACTTTCTCGGTGGTGGTGGCATACTCGACACGGATATCTATCCGGCTGAGATCAAATATGCCTACATCGGCAAAGCTGCCCACAGCGATGCCCGCAACCTGACCCTCTGCTTGAAGGTCAATGGCAAAACGGAAGTGACCCGTCAGACTTGGATGACCAACCGGAACGGTGATGTCACCTACAAGGACAAGAAGACTGGTGAAGCAAAGAACCTTCCCGGCTTCAATCAGGTGAACAGCCTGTGTATGCTCATCGCTTCAAAAGAAGTCGGTGACATGGAAGTAGAGGAGAAGACTCTGAATCTCTACGACTTCGATGCACAGAAAGAAGTTCCTCAAGCTGTGGAGTGTTTCACCGAACTCCATGGTGAGAAGATCCAAGTCGCCATCCAGCGTCAGACGGTGGACAAGACTGAGAAAAACGAAGCCACGGGTGACTATGAACCCACTGGCGAAACTCGTGATCAGAACGAGTTCATCAAGTTCTTCCCAGAAGATCGTCTGGTGACGATCAGCGAAGTGGCTCATTTTGTGAAGAGTCTTGGTGGTGACTTCGAAGAAGTTCTCAACGACGGTGATCTCGGCAAAGCCATCTCCAAGATGGACGAAGACGGTGATTATGCTCACAAGTGGCTGGAAAAGAACCGTGGCCAGACCTACGACAAATCCACCGGCAAGAAAGAAGGCAAAGCCTTCAAAAATGGCAAGTCTGACTCGTCTGGTGGAGGCGAGAAAAAGCAGAAGTCCAGCTTGTTCGACGATTGAACCAAGCAGACTTCATAGAGGTCTTCGGACAGGTGGTGGATTCGTACTCATTGCGGATCCCCACCTACGTTCATGTCAGCAAGAAAAACCAGAAAGCAGTCAACCTGAACGTCTATCGAAACCTCCATCACCATCATCTCAACACACAAAAGAAAAACTTCGCAGATGAGGTGAAACCACTTCTGAGGGATAAGCCACGAGCAGAACGAGTGTGGATCCACTACACAGTCTTTGCCCCCAGAAATGGCCGACTCGACACGATGAATGTCGGGTCCATCGCTGACAAGTATTTCAGTGATACGATGGTGGAAGCTGGAAAGATCCCTGATGACAACATGGATCATATCGTGTTGTCCACTTTTTCCTTTGGTGGTGTGGTTCCAATGGATGGCCATGCTATCGCAACAGTCAATATTCTCACAAAGGAGTCCGAAGATATGCGGATTATTCTCGACCAAGAGGACATCCAGAACGCCCTGAACGCATACGTCAAGACGCTGAATTTCCCCAATGCTGAACAAGCAGAAGTGGATCTGGACGTCGAAAACGATGAGATCGTCGCAGAGGTGGTCATGGGTGAAGCCAAGCCAAAAAACAAAGGCGGGCGTCCTCGCAAAAACACCACACGGAAGGCTCCGGCCAAGAAGCAGGAGGACACCGATGTGGAAAACACTACTTCTGGCAGCGACGAAGGAGATAGCACTGACTCTGATTCAGGAGGAAGTACAGAGACGGAGGACGCTGCTGAAACAGGAGAGAAAAACTCTTCTGAAGACGCAAAACCCAAAACCACAACCGAAGAAGTCAAAGGGAACTCCAAAAAGGGAAACCTTTTCGGGGACGAGGAAACAAAATCCTCGGACTCAGCGACGACTGAGAGTGATTCCCCCAAATCAAAAACGGTTGTGAAGCCTGCAAAAAAGTCGAGCATTTTCGATGTGGACTAAACTTTGCAACATTTTCAAAGCACTGGCAGGGACGATAGGTATCGTCCTTGCCTTTATCATCATAGCAATCATTGGAGTTGCTGTGTCCTTTGTCGGCTTCTTTCTATTCTGGGGCCTCATCGGCATTGCTGTTGTCATGTGCATTTTCTTCGTCATCTGGGCTATGCTCGACGAAGCAAAGGATTGATCTTATTGGTGTGGCAACCAATAAGGTCTTTGGCCACCCGGTTGGTGCTCAACAAATTCCGGCGTTACCAGACCTGACGATAGAGAGGTCTTCCCGGCATCACAGAGTAGGTCGTAGACAGCAAGCCACTGTCATCCTGTGCGGGGATAGAGTGGTCAGGGGTCGCTCCCCTGACCCCCCTGTTACCTATTCATCAGATTGTACCACGGGTTGAGTTCTGGTGCGTTAAACATCATTCCAAGACCCGTGGCATAACCCAATCGGTTCTCACCAATCACAGTGAAAATGTTGTCTCCAACCGGAGAACCGACATCTAATGCTGAGTTCACAGCCAGAGCACGTACTGGATTGTCCCGAAGCTGCTGCATCGCAATCTTCGTGATCCGCAGTTTGAAGGCCATGAACCACAGCATACCATACCCTTCCAAAGCGGAACGACTACGACCCGGAAGAACACTGTAGTTGACGAATTCTTCGTTCATCTGAGTCAGTGCCTTATCCTCGCTAAGTCCCTGTTCAATCAGGTGGTCGTAATAGATAGACTTAGCCAAGAAGTCCCCATACTGAGTGGCACGGTTTGCCACATGATAGATCTGCGTGGACTTCGACACCAATCCCACTCCAGCAAGATCACCGGCTTTTGGATGCACTTTGTTTGCCATGGCTTCCATGTACTCACCAATACGACCAGAAGACACTTCAACATCCATCTCCGTGAGACCTTCAACAAGCTGTTTGTACGCACCCGCAGCCAGCACAGGAGCGATGCTCATTTTCTGGTTCAGGTCTTCAAGCACCTTGATCTTGTCATCAATGATCTGACGCTGCTTGTCGTTCCGAGCCAGAAGCATCTTCTTGGCATCCAGTTCGATGATCTTCGTCCGGTTCTTGTTGTACTCCTCAACTTCAGCCAGTTTCCGACGGAAGCTCTTCTGAATAGTTTTCACAGGCACACCACGAGAAGCCAACTGAACGATATTGGCCTGAAGGTTCACACTCGGAACCACAAGAGACCTAATCAAAATCCAGTCTTTAGCTGTAGACACAGTATCTTGCAGAATCTCCTCACCACCTGTGAGAATACGCATGGCCTTGGTCCCAAGGAAACGCTCACTGACACCTTTCACAGTCGCTTGGAGAGCCTTGGGCAATCGAGTCTTCCCAGACCACATATCGGCCAGTGAGAACTCCCTGTAGCCTACTGAGAGGTTCACCATCGACTTAGGGACCATGACACCATCATCACCAAACAAATTCTCCATGTAGAGCTTGGTAGACTGAGGGATGAGGCTCCATGAGTCTTTGTAGATTGGATCGTCTGTTTTACTCAAATCAATGAAAGTGGCTTCTTCGCCTGCTTCTCGGTTGTCCCAGATATTCTTCAGTTCGTCAGCCAACTGTTTATTGTACTGATCTGCCAGACTTTCTTCCACCTGACGACCCTGCCAAGCACCAAGCATCACAGCAAGGTTTTCATCACGACCCATGTGAGTGTCGATCATCTCTTGAGAGATAGACCGCTCGAAACCAATGATGTCACCATCAGGACCGAAAACAGGCATCAGGGCTTCTTGATCATTTTCCAGTTCCACAGACTCATCCAGTTGGTTCTCCATGATCCGTTGAATCGCACCATCTTCACCAGAGATGAAACCAGCAGTATCACCTGTCACAGTCAGTCCCGTGTTCACATCCACACCACGATAAGTCATAGCCACGTTCTGGACCACACCCTGAGAATAGATACCCTGACGACGGACAGTGGACACATAGTAGGACCGAGGAAAGATCGAATCAGTCTCCCCAGTGTACGAAATATTCAGCTTCTTGTAGCCTTTCCGTTCCATATCTCCTTCAGCCTCATCCAGAGCCACAGTGATGTGTACGTTCTTGGCTCCCTCGTTCGGGATGTAGCCTTTGTATCCATTCAGACGGGCTTGCTCCGAGATGTCTTTGGCTTCTTCAGCCTCATTCAACTGTTGCAAATATGCCACAATCCCAAGGATCCCAACGGGATCTTCCTGCCACAGACGAACAGTTTCTTCCCGAGTCTGCGAATCCATCTTGTCCACAGCTTCAAGAGTGATCCACCGATCCAGCAGATCAATCGTAGCCTGATCCACATCACCTTCGAGGTTCTTCCCGATGGCATAAGCATTGCGAACCAAGAGTTTACCGACAGACTGTCCATTCATATAGGCAGCCAGTTGACGACCTTTTTCAATGGCAGCTTGGAAGTTCGAACCAGACAGAGATTGCTGAAGCTGGGTTTCGATACGCTGCATTTCAGCATGACGAGCACCAGACTCTTCCATGAAACGCATGGATCCCTTCATATTCTCCAGATCCACCATGCGAGAGAAGTCAGTCTTGGCCAGAGTCTGGAACATCGAAGTCCATTGTTCCTTAGTCGGAGCCTCTTTGAAGGACCGATCCAAGATCACCGGAAGATCTTGCCGGAATGCCTGACGCATACCCGACACAGAAGCGTTCACACGGTCGAGAAGAGCCACAACATTTTTATTCTGAGCATCAGTCCCTACCATCTCCGACACCAGTTCCCGAATAGGAACCAAGGAAAGGAAGGGGATACCCATGTGAGTGACACGCTTGGCAGCCTTGTTCGTCAGATCAGTACCCGGCTTGTCCAGATAGTTAGTTGCGAACGTAGCAGCAGCCACAAGGTATTTCTGAGTATCCGAACGAATCGAAGCCTGCACCTCACGGTTCTTGGCACGCATCAAATCAGCCGACTGGGTGAATTTCCCAGACACATACTCATCAGCAGCAGTAAGAGTTTCCGTGGCTTTCTTCAGTACACGAAATTCACGCTCCACATCATGATCAATAATTGTACCAGCCACAGTTGCTAGAACATCTGCCGGAACCTTATTGGTTTCCATCGACCCAGTAAGTTTCTGCATCGTAAATGCAGCAGTCTTGGTCAGAAAATCATTTAGAGATCCATCACCAACCGGACCACTTTCCGGAGCAGGGATTTGATCCAGAGCATTCCGGAATTTCTCAGAGGTCTGGCTCAATGCGAAGAGTACAGCCACAGCATGACTCGGTTCTTTGGACTCACGAAGAGCATTCAGAACAGCAGAGTAGGTGTTACCTGCTTCTGAATCTGTGCCAAACATTTCAGGAGAGAGGTTGTCTTCGATGTGACCAAAGATCTTTGTCAGACCGATCAAAGCATTGCTGTTCAGTTTCATGTCAGACAACACAATACCGTAGATCGCTTTGAAAGTGGCTTTGTCCTTGTTGTTCCGCAGCATTCCAGCTTGACGCAGGTTTTCCAAAACACGTTTAGCACGAGCTAGATCTAGAGAGGTTTTCATGAGTTTCGGATCTTGCGTCTCCGCAAGTCCTGCCATGTAGTCCTTGATGTTCTGGATCCAATAGTTCGTGAATTCACCAAACGGACCAGACGATTCCGAAGGACCACCATCTCCACCGTCATCTCCACCAGAACCATTGCCACCATTATCCACAGGAGTCGCGTTCAAAACACGAGTATTGAACACCACCTGCGAGAACATATCAGAAGGGACACCACCCATCACACGACGAAGCAACTGGATTACCTTGTTTTTCATCGAAGCAAGGATATTGGCTTGCGTACCTTCTAGCTTCTGACGGACCTGAGAAGACGACAAAGCATAAGCCATGAACTCATTGAGAGCATTGGCATTTGCTACAGGAGTGTTCTTCACCAGACGACGGTTGATGGCTGCCTGTGCTTCTCGGATCTTTTTCTCACCGTCCAGTTCCATGAACTGCGCCATAAGAGCTTCAAGTCGTTCCACAGCAGGGTTGGTCTCACCTTTATAGTGGGCCAGAACCTTGTTGTAGGTTGCAGCATGAACCATCTCATGAAGCAGGGTTTCACCCGTAGCAGTGGTCATGAAGACGATATCGTTTGCTGCATCGTACTGGCCTTTGGCTTTCAACACGACACCATCTTGAGCAACGTGCTCACCACGCCACTTATTCAGTTGATCAAGCGTACCAAAGACCACACGAGTCTCACCCATGAGAGGTTTCAAGATCCCCACAACCTTCTTCTGAGCTTCAGTCCACCGAGTATTTTCCAGCACAGCTTTGCCCGTCAGAACACGAACAGGAGTTTTCACTTGCTCTTGAGCATCAGGATCACGACCTTCCATCTCACGTTCGATTCGTTGGTTCACAGTATGAAAGTCCCATTCATGACCATCACGAGTGAATCCCACATCAGAACCACCCATCTGATCGACAGACACAGCCATCTGTTTCATGACTTTCTTACGAGCACGGTTTTCTCGAAGACGACGCTGCATCTGCTCCAGAAGATCTGCCGCATTGGAAGTCTGGACAGTCTCTTTTTTGAAGTCTCCAATGACTTCAGATTCTGCTTCTTGCAAGAGATCCGGATCCGAAATGGAATTAAGGAAACCTTCAAAATTCATAATTGGCATAGCCAGAACATCACGATCCCAAGACTTCAGAACCTGTTGATTCACATAAGGAGCATATTGTTTGATTTTGCCAACAGGAACGTCCACCCCATCATGAATTCCCAACACATCATTTGGTGCGTCTTTTGAACCAAAGATGAGATTCATCATCATCGCATCACCCGTACCAATAACAATGTATGGAATAGCTTTGACTCCAACATCATCAGGACGACGCATTCTTGCAGGCTGTTTAAGCCTTTCATTGAAATTGCTAGAAAACTTGAATGTTGTCAGTTTCTTTTGGAAACCACCAATAGCAAGAGTCTGATCATCAGACACAAATATTGGTCCTAGTTGGCTAAGTTCCTCTTCCAATTTTTTCCATTCTGCACGAGGAATTTGCCCATGAATTGGAACACCTTTCTTGTTTCGACCAATTTTACCTTCATTGGCCAGATGTTCTGCCAGTTGTTCGACACGACGATCAAAGAGTTTCTGAAGATAACGATTCTGAATGTTGGTCGATAGGACCAGCATATCATTCAGTTCCTGAATACGATTACCCAGTACTTCACGAGTCGAGTCGGTTAGAACACGACCAATGGTGAACATGATCGACTTTCGGAAATTCTCCACTTGCTCTTTTGGAAAGACGAAATTTTCATCATATTCTTGAGGCAGTTTCAGACCCATGGTTGCCATGTCCTGCTCGAAGCCAGCATAAAACACATCATCTATAGTTGTTTCTTCAGTGAGAGTCTGAAGCTTTTCATAAAATGCCAGCAGCATGTCATCTGCCACACCAATAGCAACACCCATCACACCTGAACCATAATTGACTTTGGTTACAGGATTTTTGGCTGTTTCTCTGGTCATTTTGTAAGTGTAAGTTCCGTCAGAGTTTTTCACAATCTCGAAATTACCAATAGATGCAGCCAAACGCTGTGCAGCAGCACGCTGTTCTTTTTGCCATGGTTTCAGACGATGACCACCCAAAGCCATCATTCGATCACCAACCTTACTCACGGTTTGGTAGAGATCGACATTTGTCTTATCTTTGAAATAGTCATTTAAGGTCATTCCTTTTTTACCAAGGTAAAGACCCACACGCTTCAGATTCTCCCATTCATCTGGAGTAAACAAACCATGACCAAAGTTCACCATCATATTGGCTGCACCATTGGTTTTACCATCCATCTCAAAGCTCTGAGACATACGAAATTCAGATTCACCATTCTCTTTGGCAATTTCCATAGAAGCAACAGATTCAATTGCACCCAATACTTCCGGATCAACTATTCCCACAACAGTTGCGAAAGCATCTGCATCAAACGAACCTTCTTCCAATAGTTCTTTTATCATGACCACAGCAGGACCAAAATCCTCTGCAAAGTCTTCTTGAATGTTTTTAATATGAGCTTCTTGATCAATCATCTCTGGTTTTATCAAACCAGTTGCTTGTCCAACACCTAACCAGAACTCATCCATATCATTTTTAGAAGCAAAGCTAAGTGTATTCCACGTCGGAGTGGCAAGCATACGAAGCAGCTTGTTTGTCTGAGCATTTGGTCCTTGGTGGTGATGTCTACCTCCTTTAGAGATAGCAATAGGGTAGTAAATAGGTTGAGACACATCTCCTTCTAGAGACCCAACCAAATTCACCACATCTCGAATGTTCTTATCAATAGAAGCATTTTTTCCGATAGCAGATTTTCGAAGAATGACATGAGTCATATTTTCAGCATCAGGAATCCAACCAAGCATACGCATTAGAGGACCGTCTCCCAAAGCTTCCAATAGTTTAAGACGAGCTTCATTTACATAATGAGGAATGTTTTGTTCTTGCTTTATAGCATTACGCTCAAGCTCAGACAAAGATACATTTCCTCTGTCTTGATAAGAAGGAACGTGTTTGATCTTCTTACCAATTGAATACATCTCACGTTTTTCATTGAAAACTTTTTCACGAACTGTGTTTGGCACACCTTTTTGAGTACTCGAACGAATACGATCCTGAAGCTCTTTAAGTCGTGTTGTATTCACTTTAATAGAATCTGCAAAAGCAGTTTCTGTTACAGTAGATTTTTCTCCTGTATCTGGATTTATCACATCATAAGTGTATTGCTCTTTACTTTCGATTTTCAAAAATTCTACGATCTTCATTTTTTGCAAAGCAGTCAAAAGTTCTGCTGCAAAACCTTGAGCAATGCCTTGAAGATCTGCTTCAGCAGATTGCTCATTAGGTTTCAAGTTCATCAGACGAATAAAATCATCTGCAAGCTGGTCTTTAAGCTGACTCACTGGCACACTGTTAAGAATGTTTTTCAACATACTTTCATCAATTTCATTGATAGTTGTGCCAAGATCCTCAAGTGTATCATCCAACTTATTGGGATCAATTGGATTTGCAGTTGCAATGAAATCTGTAATTACAATTGCAGCCATATCCATAATACGGTTGTCATATTGCTTTGTCTCAGGGTTTACAAACGTACCTGCTTGAAACTGAGTAAACTGAACCAGACCATCTTTGATAAAATCAATTACTCTCTTGTATCGACCACCGTTTCGTACATGTTCTTTGAGACGTTTATTCATAGTTTCTGCCAATTCAGGCAAAAGCTCACGAACTACAGAAACATGTTCCGGATTGAATTCAGCATTCTCCAGATCAGAAATACTGTTCAGAGGAGCTTCAGTCTTACGAGTCTCATAGTGCTCATCCAGCATAGGATGAGTGACCACCGGGGTTGTTCCAGTGGTTTCACCCAAACCAGCTTCATTGTTGATTTCAACAACACCAGTATTGTAGATTTTACGACCAGTTTGGTATTGCTCTTCTAGCCACATTTGACGACCAGCAGCATCATCTATACCAACGCGATTGATGTACTCCTCAGCAAATTGAAGCCATTTGGAATATAGATTCCTAGATCTTTCAGAATATCCTCGTTTTTTACTCCATTCGAGAGTATTTTCTGGTTTCACATTATCTGGGTAATTCCCACCATGAAATTCATCCGCAGACGTTTGCAAGGCCAAGTAATCGTATACCGTTTCTAGGTCAGCATCAGACAGATTTTCTGGATTTCTATTCAAAAGATTTACAGGTACTTCCGGGACGTGTGTTTCCAAACGATATAGGCCATTTGGAATCTCTGAAGCATTTCCATCATAGAGTGGATAATCTTTTATTTCGGGGAAGGTTGATCCTTCAGCGGTATCTCCTCCGTCGGAGGTACTGGTGTCTTCGGTATCGGTTCCCAATTCCTCACCCGTCGTAGTCGCGTCCGTCGCTGTCGCTCCGGTCTCGTCTACTCCGTTCTCGGAATCGCTCACCTCTTCGTCAGCCGTTGGGTTTTCACCTAACAACTGATCAATAAGTTGAATTTTTCGACTCTGTGGAATTTGATCCCAACTACGTTTTGCAGCTTTTTCAATTGTATTATCTGATAGATTGGGAAATGCTTCAGAAAGTTCACCTTCTTTTCGTTCTTGAGACAGGTTTTCCCAAATTTCTTTTGCTTGTGTTTCTCGATCTTGATCAGAATTCTTTTCATTATTCGCTATGAACAAAGAAACATTAGGATCCCATTCCTTATTTTGAATACGATCTTGTGCAATGTCTTCCAAAAGATGAACATTATAATTTTCATCAGAATTAGGATAAATACCTGCATTATCCATTGCTTTACGTTCTTTATTTGTAAGTTGAGAACGGTTTAGATCACCCTCTCTAGCAAGCATAAGTACACGTTGAGGAATTTTTGAATAATCTACATCCTCGCTGGTGCTCGTCGCTTCCTCCCCTTTGGGGTCGGAAGACTCCTCGACACCCGTTGGTTGCTCGGATTCATTTACAGTATCAGCAGGTGTCAAAGACACAGGTTCAATTGCAGGCATATTTTCGAAGGTCTCAGGAAATTCTTTCCGGAGAGTGTTGTACACTTCGATCAGATCATTCTGGTCCTGTGCAACCTGTTGCGCAAATGCAACACTATTGGGGTTGTCCGGAGAGTAAAATACTCCCCGAAGGTTGTTTGAACCAAGGGAAGAGCTTTGAAACTTGCCATTCACCAACCCTTCATAGTCTTTTTTGACTCCTTCACGGAGACCTTTCTTATTGGTAAAGCTCTCAGCAACAGAATCGTTCAATGCCTGCACTTTGTTCTTCATGTGCTGGGCAAAGTTACTCATTTGTTGAGTAACTTGTCGAACAGGAACTACCTCTCCTTTTTGGTTGATGACTGTAGCATCTGCGGGATAGGCACCTGTCTGTTCCCCGGATTGCACAGCACTCAGGATGTCCCGTGCGAAGTCATTGATGGACCGGTATTTGGCCTTTAGGTCATTGTCGGTCTTTCCTTCAGCGTGAATTTGCCGTGAAACTCCTTCCACAGTAAGATCACGTTTCTTCGGACGGGACGCCTGAGTGAGATTGATGTTCTCATTGGTCCGGATTTCCACCTGTTTCTCAAGGTTCCGGTTCACAATACGACCGATCTTTGAAGCCACACGCACATAACGTGCTTCTTCCGGAGTGAGATCTTCACCCGACTCTTCAAGAATCTTGTCAGCCACATCTGGATTGACGTTGGCTGGATTGGTTTTCGCCACATTCACAGTGGTGGTGACATCTGCTTCTTCCGGGTTACGGTTCAGATCAAGTTTCTCAGCCTTGGCAGAGACATCCTTAGCCACTTTGGATGCCAAAATCCGACCAGCCTTTGTCCGAAGATCCTTCGGGAGAGAACCAACCACAGAACGAAGTTTCTGGTATTGAGCAGCAGCATATGCTGTGTCAGCATTTGAAGCTCGGAACTTCCGAGATCCCATCTTGGCAGTGATCCCAATGATGTTGTCCATCAGAGAGTTGTTACCACCAGCCACGTCAGTAAAGCTGGCAGACGGAGTATCTGTATCAGGCTGTGATACGATCTTAGAGACCGTATCTTCAAGCTGACCTGTTTCGACAGCTTCACGCAAACCTTCGGTAATGTTCACCGCAGCTTTCACAGACTGAGTGACTTCTTTGGATGAAGGACGATTCGCATACTCCTGAACCTGTTCAGAGACTCGTCCACCCACCTCAAAAGCCCGTGTACGAGCTTTGTTGACCATAGGGGCCACACGGTCCACGACAGGCTTGATAGCAGGCCCAGCGGCTTCAGCAGCCGTACGCAGACCTTCTCCGACAGTTCGGGCTGCATTACGAGCACGAGAATCACCAACAATATCCTGACGAGTAGAGTCATTGTAAGTGGTTTCATTAAAGAGTGCATCGGCTGCACTGCGAGCAGTATTCGCCCCAGCACGAACAGTACCTACAGTAGTGGCAGGAGCACTCATAACACCTGCCATTCCTGCACCTGCGATCAAACCAGTCGCAAATTCTTCAGGAGCATTTTCAAAAGTATTTCGATTAGGATCTACTTCTTCTTGAATTGCCAAATTACTTGTAACAGTTCCACTGAGTCCTTGAAGACTTTCTTCTCCAGCCTGAGAAGCAACTGTACGAGTAGATTTAACCAATCCATTACCTACAAAAGAACCAATTGGAGCAGCCTCAAAACGACCACCAACAACACCAATACCAGTAGCCATTGGAAAGGACATTTTAAATGACTGCCACCCAGCATCGGCTGCCAACATTTGTTTAGCTTCTTCAGATGTATGATTTTCCAGTAAATTTTGATACTGAACTGATGTCTCCATAAGTTGATCATGAGACATATTCAGAATTTCATTGACAGTTTGTGAATACACACCAGACGCTTCGCTAACACCAACAGAAGCTGCAATTGCTGATTTTTCTACAGCTTTGGCACCGCGTTCAATTAAACGAGTTCCACGAGTCGGATTTATGGCATTAGCAAGAATTGCTGCCTTAAATGTGTTTGTACCTGTGACTGCTTGAGAGGCAACCCCAGCAAGTTTGGCACTCGGTCCAAGAGAGCCAATACCTTGAGCAACAACATCACCAGCTATAGCAGGATCAGAAGCCAACCGTTCTAGATTATTAAGAGTGCCTCGACCAAACCAACTCAATTCATCAATAAATGAAGAGTCTTTTCCATTATCCGTATCATTATTGTATTGAGCCACATTGTCAGCAGCATCAAGTTCTGCTTCAATCAGCGAAAGCTCACGACGATCTTTGAATTCATCAGTATAAAACTGATCCAACCAACTAACAGCGTCTTCTGTTTTCTTTGAAGTGATAGTGGCAAGATCTGAAAATCCTGTATTTTCAGGATCAAAATATTCATCAACTTTACCAGCACCAGCAAAAAGCAAAGAACCTAAAGAACCAACAGTGTTAGAAAACCCAGACGCCACCCCAATCGCAGTATCATCTAAAATTTCACCATTTTGTCTTTTTTGTTTTTCAATCCGGTCTACCTCATTTGAGGTGTAATACTGACCCATGGAAGCAAGATAACCTTCATCTCCGTACTTAGCACGAATCTCCAAGTCGTTCATCGACCGCATGTCTTGAATCAGTTCATCTTCGTTTCCGGTATTCCGGTTTCGAGAGACTGCGACTTGTTTTTGGAATTTGGGATCCCAAAGACGTTGAGCGATCAATTCGGCTGCAAGAGTTTCGTCGCGTTCAGACATGATATGACACCTTAGAACAGGATTTGTGTGGTTCCTGCTCTAAGTGGCATAATACTTATAAACAATCAAGAGAGTTAGCGAGATTGCCTGCGACCGTTGCCCCACGGGTGTCCGGGGGCGCGTGGTGCAGGTGCAGGAGAAGATTCTTCTCTGGCAGTCTCAGGGACAATTTGTGGATTCGGACGCTCAGGTTCCTCATTAGTTTTCTCAGATGTATCTTTTGAGAGTATTGCTGCATCGTTGATCAAACGATCCAGACGTTTGCTCAGGTTCTGATAACGCGAATCATCAGTATTACCTGATGCTTCGAAACGATTCATCTGACTGAGAATCTGACGCTGTTGTAATGCGTTCTGTTCAAGACGGGTTTCAAGGATCTCAATTTCGGTACGAGCACGATCATATTCAGCCATTCGTTCAGGTGTCAGTTGGTCCGCCGCAGCCTTTACCGCAGCTTTATCAAACTGATTTCTAAGAGTGTTGAGAGTCAGGTCATTGTCGTACCAAAAGCTCGAATACGGATCATCACCCGGATCAGGATTGTAGACATCACGCATTGCCACAGCAACGACAGCAGGTTCTACTTCCATATCAACCGCATACTCATTAACCAGACGACGCAACATCTCCGGACGATAACTTCCAAGAGTTTGAGGATCTTCCGGAATACCCAGATCTGTTGCCAGTTGCAGGTGAGGTTGTTCAGCCTGACGATAGCGTTCAACATCCTGCATTGCCCGAAATTGATCATTACCTGCCAGATTACGATTGGCTTGGGTAATGGCATTCGTCAGAGCTTCATTGATCACAGTATTTTGTGCTTCAGTGGTTCGTCCACGATTGAATTCTGCACTCATCGCAGCACTTGATTCGATGTTTTTAATAGCATCAGCAGCCAAATCAGTAGCTTTAGATGTGGAATAGTCTCCACTATCAATCAATTCCTGTCGAATTGCAGCCTCAGCACTGGCTGCATCACCCGGAATGAAATTATCAGCAGAAACTACGTTCTGCGTGATGCCAGTAACCAAATCAGCAGTATATGCTGCACGTTGACTGTCAATTTCACCTTGCCCTGCAACCGCTGCATCACGAATAGGATCAATCTTTTCAAGAATTTCTGGACCACTGAAAAGCCCAGTTTCAATAAGATACCGAGCATAATCAGAACCACCTCGATTAATCGCAGTAGGCTGAAACCCACTTTGTTGAGAGCCAGTGGTATTTCCAGCATGAGTACGAGCGTAGTCAGAAAGACTGGTTCCATTGTCATCAGCCGGGTTGTATTGACCACCGGACTTTAGATACTGACGCATACCATTAAACCCACCAAGGTGAGCCATTGCGACCATACCATCACGAGTGATTTCAACACCCCCAATGTTCTGTCCAATATACTTTTCCAAACCATTGGAAGAGATACGATCCTGAATGTCACCGAAGTGCCAGTCTTCAGCAGCGATCTGAGCACGAATAGCTTCAGGAGTATCTTGACCAAACTGTTCAATGGTCATGTCCGGAGGAACAACACCAGCAGCTTTTGCTTCTGCAAAGCGAGCACGACCAAACTGAACACGCCCAAAGTGACCTTTACCACCTGCACCTTCAGCGTTGTTACGGGCAGCAAAGTTCCCACCTGATTCAGTCCGAACCAAGGAAGCAGGAGCAAGACCTTTAGTGAAAGCATTCTGTTCACCTGTAACAAAGAGATCAGCCCCTTCACGCAGTGCATCACGACGTTCAAGAGTATCTGCACGATTTTCGTTTTTCCAATCAAATTGAGTAGCTTGGCGTCCTTCAGCAGCAGCGGCTCTCCCATCTGCATTCCATGCACGGGTATTTTGATCACCAGCAATCTGCATACCTTGACGATTTTGAGCATAGTCCAAGACGTTGCCTTGATGACCCAACATAGTATCCAGCAGGCCAGCAGAGACATTACGGCCATTCAGACCGCCACTTTTGAACCAAGCATCCAGTTCTTCTTGGGTGTCGATTCCGGCAAGTTCTTGTGCCACTTCCGCATCAAACTTTGATTTCTGACCTTTATCATACGACTCCAGAATCCCCTGAGCAGCTTCACCTGCTTTGTTGATTCCACTCTGAGCCGTGGATAAAAGGCCAGACACGTTTGGAGACGCGATCTGAAGTGATTTCCATCCGGGTCCATATGCCATAGTCTATTCCTTACAAGCTGTGCTGGTCGATTTCACCCTGAAGCTGGTCTTCAGAGCGTGTACCCGTCGCATAACGACCACGAATACGATCTTCCAGAGAGGTGTTGTACGTCTGGGTTTGGTTTTCAAGGTTCGTATCCCACTGTTCACGCGCAAAAGCCATCTTTTCTTTGGCCATCTTGTGAGCTTGGAAACTGGACCACAGATTTCCAAGAACCTTCACACCACCCAGAATCAAACCAGCACCACCATCCTTCGACCAGAAGTCATCTTTTGACCAGAAGTTATTGGCTTCTCCAGTTTGAGCATCAACCTGTGGAGTATCGGGAGCCTGAACCGTGACATCTGCAATAGCAGGAGCACCAACTTGAATGGGTTGTCCCAAGCTCAAACTATTTGCAGCAAACCCAGTCGTTCCCAATTGAGAACCATTGGTTGTTGCATTGTTGTAATTCCCAAAGGAAAGTTTAGGTGTGGTCATGGCTTAATTCCTCGGCAGTGTACGGGCAATCGTCACGTATTCATACACCATGTTGTGGGTGAGTTCTACGATTTGAGTCCCAGTCATTGTTGTTCGACGGATGTACTGTTCTGCGGTTTCCGGGAGGTATCCACGAGAATTGCCACGTTCTTTTGCCCTTGTAAGGAACATCGGATTGAAATTCAAATTACTTTCACCATCCAAGCCGTCGATTAGATCTTGGATGTAGTCCATTTTCTCCTCGTACTCACTTCGATCAGCTTCCAAATCAGATTGCATCTCAGCAATATCACCTTGAACCCACCCCGCATAACCATTGGCCAGAGCATTACCTAAACCAAGAAGACCTTCTGCGCTGAAGAGCGATGTACCAGAAATGGCCGCACCCAGAGCAAATCCAGCAATAGCAGAAAACAACGCACCCCACTTCTCCCCTAACAACTCGGTCCCAACGATCTTGAGAACCTCTGCAATGATGATCGACGCGATGTAGTTGGCCACAACGCCCGCCACAAGAGCGGCTGTACCTGTCAATCCAAGGGCCGTGCCAACGGCCAGATTCCCTCCCAGAATCCCGCTTCCAGCAGAAAATGATCCCGGAAACACCACAACTGCTATGATGATGATTGCAATAACCAAAAGGATTTTGAAGATCCCTCGCTGATACCACTTTTGTTTTGTTACCTCATATGAGTTGAACAGGATGTGCGAGTTTGCAGTACAAAGCTGCGTGTAGTCGATGATGTTCATTTCCAACATGGTTGGATAATGTAGCGGAACCAAGAAACCAGATTCCTCATCATCTTCCAAAGCTTGTTTAGAAGTGATTGTGACAGCTTTCCCACCATAGATGTAGTTCTGAGAAACCAGTCCCCAAATGGTCAGCACACGATAAGTGTTGTCGTCGATTTGACGATAGATCTTCATCGACGGAATTGAGTTAGAAAGCAAACGAGTCGATTCGTCATCCCGAGTATTGTACGATTCTTCAACTTGCCATGTTACATCAGGACCAACTTCCATCTTACAGTCTTTGATACGAGACTGAATTTCGGAAACAACTTCAAATGTCCCATTGAACTGTTCTTCTTCGATATGAACCCACGATAAACGATAATCAATACCAATCGAATCATCTCGAAGACGGATCGTAGTTGTAGGGGGTGGATCCAAGGAAGGAATTTTCGGACGAGGAGGAATGTCCTGCCACCAGTAATTGAAATTTCCCCCATCTTGTTGGCCATATTGAGACAACCAATTTTCAAGCTCTTGTTTGGCTTGATCATATGCAGCAATACGAGTTTCGAAATCACTCATTACAGACCCTGAGCCAGAATCCTGAAATGGAATCATCTTCTTGAAAAAATCATAGGTGTATATTTTTGCTGAATTATCTTTGGCATTCAGGGAAGTACCCCAGCACAGATACGCATAGTCAATGTCGTCGATAGACGGATTATCTTCAACAGTCTCAACCAATTGCCCAAAACGTTTGCCGGAAAATCCTCGACGATAAATCGCTTTATTCTCTTCTAACAAATCAGCATACTGCGGTTCTTCAATCGAGACATTGTCAATCCGAACAGGAACAAATGGAAAGAATTCCTGAAAACTAGACGCATCTATATCCGAAACCAAAGTATCGAGATTGGTATTTCCAGTCCCGATTTCATAGATGAAGATCTGTTCTGGACCATACTGCTCACCAATAAACAGATCCTGAGTGTCATATCGAGTCGTCCAAGACTCAACGACTTCTTCTCCTGTAGTAGTTGAAGTCTCTGTACGAATTACCCCATCACCAAGATCAGTCGTCGTCACTACTGTATTACTATAGGTATTAGCGACGTTATCAGTTCCGGTGAAGTTCCAGATCTGACGCTCACCTTGCATTTTCACTCCATTCTGCTCAATGGTCACGTCACGTTGATAGATATCTTCAGACGTGTTGAGAGTGTCAGCAACATCAGCATCCACTTCGTCTTCAATGGTTTCGTCCGGATCTCCATTGTTGTAGCTGTAAACTGTGGTTCGGGTACGTTGAAGAGTCACGTTCGTGAACGTGTTGGTTTTCTGGATCTCGTTCCAACTAGAGACATCAGGAAGGGAAGTGACACCTGTTGTTAATGTACCTTCCACCAGATCTGCTTCACTGGAGGAAATAAACTCAATATACTTCGCAATGACATACTGTTTCTGGGAACTGAAAATAGGTCCGACAGACCCATCATTATCCCATGCAAAGAAGTCATTGTTTGGGAACTCAACCGAAAAGGTATCAGTGCTGGGTTCATATTCTCCAAGCCAGTCTTCACCAATTCGTTCTGGATAGTTTCCCAGAATCCATTTCTCAATCCATGGTTCGAAATCTCCATCACTGACGAAAGAGTTATATGCAGAGATTTCCAACCCTGAACGTGCTGAAGGAACAGAAGTCAATGGAATCTCAGCCGCCACTGCTGCTGAATCCAAAGGAGCCGTGTTCACAATCGAAGTCGTTGGCATGATGGAATAATTCATCTGCTGACAGTATCGAAAGAACTGAAGCTGTTTCTGTCCCGGACCATTGAAATAGGCACCAGTCAAATCTTCGGCCAGCGATGGAGCATCTGCCATCACTGAACCGAAGATAGTCCCTTTCAGGAAGTCTGGACGGTCATCCTCGTCTCCAGCCATGTTGTACAATGTACTGGAGACGGTGATGATCTTCTTTGAGGAGAACAAACCCATATGGAAGTCTCCTTACAAGTTGTTGTTCGACTTCACGTTGCCAAACACACTAGAGACATTCGACTCAGAGAATTCAGCAGGAACTGGAACACCGATATCAAGAGTTTTCCGAGTGATCCACGAGTCCAGATACATCTTCGCAGTCTTGTGCTGTGCATCTTTAATGAACGAGTCGATCTGTTGATCATACAGGTCTTTTTGCTTTCCAACTGAACCTTCGACAGTGGCTCCATCACTCCGAGTATCCAGAGTTTTAGCACGTTCTGCTTCAGTTTGTTCCTCAGTGAATTTGATCTGCTCACCAACCAGTTCGACCTGACGAGGTAGCGTGTTATCAAGGTTGTAATCCTTGATGTCAGCATCAGACACGAGATTCCGTTTCTGGAGTCCAATGACACCAGAGACCGGAGTGAGACCATCCACACGAGTGTCCAGAGTATTTGCCCGCTGAGTTTCGATCTGTTCTTTGACAAGACTCGTTTCAGCAGGTTGACGCTGGTTGAGGATGTGCTGTTGTTGCGCCAGTTCGACAGGCAGCATGTTGTCACGACGGAACTCTTCAATATCCGCAGCTACCGGAACAATCCGATCACGTTGCAGCTTTTGAAGATCCGCCTGAAGCGGCTGGAGAACTTGATTCTCATATTCACTGATGGCAGCCTGTGCAGGAAGGATCCGATCCGTCTGAAGCTCATTCATGGCCACAGTGGAAGGCATCACAGCAGTACGTTCGTAGTGCGTGACAGCAAGATCAGCAGGTTGTTGGTAGTTCCGCTGGAACTGTTTGATCGCCACATCAGCAGTCACAGAGTCGTGGTTCGCTTCTTCTGTGGCAATCTGCATCTTGGTCAAACCATACTGAGCAGCAGTCAGGTTCAACTGGAAATTCGCTTGAGCAGCTTCGATCTTGGTTTTCTCAAGCTCCACCAGAGCCTGAGTTGCTTGGATCTCAGCAATACGGGCCTGCATCTGTGCAGTCACAGCAGCCCATCGTGCTTGGTCTTTCTGGAGAGTAAAAGAGACAGCTTGTCCCATAACTTGGTTTGCAATAGCCGTATAGACCTCTGCATACTGGGAACCAGTAAGACGATTCCCTTTGAACTCCCGTTCAAGGTGTTTGTCCATGGCTTGCATGAACACATCAAAAGCACCCGGACCTTCCAGAGTACCTTCACCAGCAGTTACTTCTGCAATAGTTGCACCAACAATGTCTGAATAAAGATTTGAGGTTTGATCTGGAGTGATATCAAATTTGGAATCACTGAAGTCAGGAGAGGCGGGGATCGTAATCCCCGCCGTCAATGTGGTGAACAAATCATTCGCCAACGCAGACGAATTATCGGTGTTTACAAATTCATTGCTCATCGCACTGATCTCCTTGTTTTCTCAACCCGATATAGCGGGTTTACTCGTGAGCGTCCACGGCTCCACGAGCTTTCTGGTCTTTCGCCAGAGATTCGACTTCTTCTTTTGAAAGAGGAGGAAGCTCTTCGATTGAAAAACGAGGCATGAGAACAGTCTTGTACTGCTTCACACCGAAGCTCTGGCCACGTTGTTTGATCTCTTTTCGCATCGGATAGCGTTCTTCACGCATCGAATTGATGAGGATTTCGGGAACGTGATAGCCCAGTTCATTCTCTTCACCAAAGGGAATATACTTCGAAACCTTGCCACAAAACTTGTTGTAGACGGTCTTGATGGAACCCGGCAGAGCAGAATCATTTGGATCCAGATTGGTGATCCGCACACGATGAAGACGCATTGCCTTGGCACGAACGATGGCACGCTGTTCAGCCTGAGTCAGTCCGGGAGTATGGGGATTCAGCAGAGCCTGTGCAGTACGAGGAAGGTCCATGACAGATTTTTTCTTCAGAACTGCTTTCGTTTCGTCCGTCGTCTGGTTCTTCAGAGCCTGCATCAAAGTCTGATCGACTTCATCATCTGGTTCATTCTCAGACTCTTGTCGGTTCAGAAGAACCGGGAGAATCTTCTCCTTCAGAGTGCCAGCACCAGTATTGCCAGAGAACGAGACTTCGAGTTCATTGGCGATGTAACGAAGCACTTCCTTGTCATCCGTGTTGTCCACGATTTCCAGAAGCTCTTCAGTGGTTTTGTTGGAGATATCATCCATTGGGTTTTTCCTTTTGAGTTACCATGGTGCAGTCCGCTTAACACAGCCTAAAAACCAAGACAAGAAATGAAAGAGGCACCCGAAGGTGCCTCAATCAGTCTTATGTACCTGAGATTACTCAGGGATGGGGCTGTAGGCCACGGCCATACGTTCACCACGAAGCTTGATGAAGCCGTAGAAGAACTTGACCGAGGAGAACCCGATCTTGCCGTAGGGGTCAGTCCGGTCAGCAGTCTTCTCACCGGGCTTCTTGACGATGATGCGGAACTTGGACTTGCCTTTCCCACCCATGCCCTGAAGGCCGATGGTTGCGAATGCTTCGTCACCGATCACAAGCAGCGGAGCAACATCATAGCGACCACCAGTGGCTTGATAGCCATCATTGGTGCTTTCAGTTGCACCAACACCCTGCCAGCGCATCATCTGCGGAACCACGATGATCCGAAGATGAGCAGTCGGAATTGCACCGATCTCACCATTCATGATCGTTGCAGCATCTGCATACTTCTCAACGGGTATGAAGTCTGCCCAATCACTGATCATGATTTGCAGTTCAGAACCGATGTAAGCGATACGCGATGCCGAGATCACACGGGTGTCAGTCATCCGCGAACCCTTGATGATACGGGTTTTCTTCGGAGTCCGGTTGTCATCGAGGATGACGCTCAGACGCTTCAGATCACCGACATCGAGAGCCGTGACAGAACCATCTTCACCAGAGACTTCAGCCACCGAAGTTGCAGTACCGGGGAAGATCTTCACGTCCGCAGCCGACAGGAGGTCAGCTTGCAGAAGGTCTTCGTAGATCTCGTTCGCACCACGGAGCATCTCACGCGAGAGATGGCCGTAGAGGTCCGAGTCGGTATCGAACATCAGCGAATCTTCAGTCCATTCCATGAAGAAGCCGTGCTCTTGGATTTCACCCTTGCGCTCCAAACGGGTAAAGCCGACGCGGTTCACACGACCACCTTGTTCCGTCAGAGTCGGCATTTTGCCGAGGATCGTACCCACGTCACGCGAACCACCGTACAGAGAACCAGCGTTCTCCATCTTCACACCGGCACCAGCAGCAGAGATTGCTGCGTCAGCATCGGTTTCGTTCGCGTAGTGAACCACATAGTCGGTCATACCAATCAGGGTCAGACCAGTACCACCAGTGTCGTCAGCAGCATCGGTCGCAACCGTTTCTGCCGTACCAGTGGCCGAGTTCACGTTGTCGTTGATAGCAGTTACGGCAGCAGCCGAGCCAGCATTGGCGACAGTCAGCGGGTTGGGGAACGTCACAGTGAACGTGCCGGGGACACGGGCCACACCATTGGCGTCGATGCCTTGGTCGTTGATGTTCAGTTCGTCCAGAAGCGGCACGTAGTAGTATACGCGCAGTTCTTTACCGTAGTGCTTCGGCATAGACTTCGCATCCGCCAGCGGCGAGAAATACATCTCTTCGGCAGCGTCGATCAGCGATTTTCGATCCCAGTAGTGGGTGTTGAACTGGGGGCCAACGCTGGACTGGTTGCCAGCCTCGTTGACCTTCGGGGCGTTATAGATCTGAGCCATGGTGTTTTCCTTTCAGTGTCTCAGAGTTTCACTCGGGAGGAGCCATCTTCAGGAATTCCTCATCCGACATTTTATCGAAGTCAGGTTCTTTCGGGGTCATATTCCCGGTCTGCTTCGAGGGAGGTGTCGAAGAAAGATGTGGATTGGCAGCAGGCTTCTTCGTACCTGTCTGCTTCCTCGCCCCCTGTGCAACTGGCTGATTCTGAGGTTGGCCCGATTGGAGCGGAGCCATAGAATTACCACCTTGCGCGGGATTTTGTTGAGGTTGATTGAATACTCCAGCGTTCTTCATGGCTTCTCCGACTTGATCGAAGGCTTGAAGGAAGGGAACTCCCTGCAAATAACCAATCGAGCGTTGATAATTCAACTCCTCTACCACCTTGTCGTAGATCCCACTCGCTTTCATTTCAGAGAGATTGCCGATAATTCCCGGATTCTCTCGAAGTTTGGCTTTGGACGGTTTGTCCCAGTCTTTGTGGATATGCGATACCAGAGCCTGACCTTCAGGTGTAGCAAGTGCATTATCCAACGCATCCCGGAACTCGTTATCCTGTGGGTCGCCTTGGTAGTTACTAGCCTGATAACCCGAATCTTTTTCCGTATCAAGGTCCATTGGGTCGATATTGTGACTTTTTAGCAACTGTGTGATTGCGCCTTTGTCACCTTTCGATAGGTCGATAAGGAAATTCAACTTGTTTGGATCGTTCAAACCTTGGTCTGTCAGCATCCGATTCAGTTGCTTCATTGGCTTGATTTCCTGCATCCGACGCGAATAATTCACGCCTTGCTGCATCAAGCGAATTGCATCTTCCGGAGAACGCACAGTGAAATCTTTCCCATCCGCTTTGAATGGTTTGGTAATCTCTTGATAAAAACCAAGAGCAGTATCCATCTGTGCAGTGTCCATGCCATCAGGGAGTTTGTAGTATCCAGCTTTGGCAGGAGTTTCTTTACCTTTTACAGATTTTTCTTCTCCGGTTTCGCCATCGGGAGTCTTCCCTTCTTCCCCGGTGTCTGTTTGGGATTGCTTACCTTTCGATGAATCTTCCTCGCCGGTAGCTTCTTTTCCTTCACCGGCCATGGGGTCAGTGTTGTTTTCGGTATTTTCCGGGTCTTCTTCTTCGGACCCGTCAGTGATGCCGGAATCAGAACCATCGTCGGACTCGCCAGACTTATCAGTGTCAGTAGATGCGTCAGACCCGTCAGGATCATTGCTATCATCTTCTTCTTTTCCATCTTGTGGTTCGTCTTCTGGGTCGTTCGATCCTTGTACTGGAGCATCGTAGTCTTCCTCGCTAGTCAGAGATGTTTCACCGTCCGGAACATTTCCCGAATAGTCTTCTTCTGACAGCTTGAGGAAATCCTCATCGCTCATGTTTTCAAAATCGTTGCGTGTGGTAGGTTCTTTAGCCATGATTCTTCTCCATCATTGGGCTTAGGGAAATGACGAAAGCCGGGATTATCCGGCTGCCGCTTCTTCTGCTTTGATTGCTTCGTCACGAGCCTCTTCGAGAGCAACCATCTCATCACGGGCCATGTTACCCTGTTCGATGATATTCTTCATGTAGGTTCGGAAATCACCAATCGAAACCAATTGACGAGAACAGTCTTCTCGAACTTTCTCATTCAGACGACCAGAAGCAACCAGTTCTGCCAGTCGTTGCGGTTCATCGGTAAGATAACCTTCCATTACGAGAGCCTTGAAATCTGCATTATCTGCAAGACGACGGGCTGCATCAGCACGTTCAATGATCGTACTGTAATGAGCTTTGGCTTCTTCGTATTGTTCGAGGGTCAGTTCAATGGGGGATTCGTCTTCTTCCCCCATGGATGCGTTGTATAGATCCATTTGCAGTCTCCAGTATTGGACCGGGGGACCGAGGTTTCAGTCCCCCTTCAGTCTTATTGGCTGCTTAATGGCCCCATTGGAACTCTTTGTCCACCCCCTTGGCTAAATTCCGGGACCATGGAAGGGTCTGAAAACCCTGAACCAAGAGCAGGAGCACCTGAAGGTTGACCCGGTGCAGGACCACTGGCAACCGGAGGAACAACCCCTGCTCCAGCTTTCACGTCGTCCTTGGCATCCGACAGAGCGTTGTATCCGACGGCTGCCTCAATATTCTGCGGAGGAGTTTCACCTTCCAGCAGAGCCTTGGTAACTTCCAGACTACGATTGCCAGCAGCTTGAGCACCCATCTTCTCAACTTCTCGCTGATGAGAGACACCAGAGACATCATTAGTGACTTCTTCCAGTAGTTTTGCAGCACGAGCACGAGCTTCTTCTGCACGGGCTTCGTCCAGAGCAACTTCACTTTGAAGTTTGGCCAGTTCTGCCTTGGCAGTTTCTACAGCAATCGGATCAGGTTGAGGCTCATAAGAACGAATCTGTTCGGCAAGGTCAGGCATACGCTTGAGATCTGCAATCTTGCCAAGCACGATTTTCCGAAGATTGGGATCCATATCCGGACCCACAGTCTGAAGAACCATACCAAGATCATTGGCTTTTTGTTCATCAACAGAAGCAGTTGAGATATCAACTTTGAGGTCGAAGTTACCTTCGAGTTCTGCACGAGAAACTTCAACGAACTCTTCGTTTGTGACTCGAACAATTTCTTGCTCACTCAAGAATTTAGCGTTCATGGCAATGATCTTGGTGCCAATATCTTGCATACCTTTGGCAAGACGACGAAGAATCGACATCTCACGAGTTGCAGCCGAATCCAGAGCACCACGGATACCCGTAGCAACTGAACCATAGGCATCACCAGAAATACCTCCACTGAACGATTTCACACCTGTAAGTGCTTCAGCTTCAGCATTCTGCATCTGAATGGTTTCATGAGCAGAGCGAGGAATCTCCGGATATTCCATCTGACGGATGTTGGTTTTCGGATCATTATTTGGATTGAATTCGAAATCCTCACCATTCACAAACCGACGTTTGTTGATTGGATCGAGAAAGCCTTTGGCATAACCAGTCTGAGAATTGGCAGAGCGACCCATGAGGTCAATGACTCCACGAGTGACAGCACCAATGATACGCTGGTTGTCTTGGAGCAGCGATGCATCGGCCTCACCAAAAACCGATTTGAGAATGGGCATATAAGGAATGATGACGAACGGAGGCTTGTTGTCCGGAAATGGGTTTTCACGCATCTCGATGATAGTTTCACCAACCCATGTCACGACAATAGGAACCATGACACCAGTTTCGTAGATGTCGTAATAACCCCAGTATTCGTAAACCAGAATCTTCTGTTTATCAGCAGAACCAGATTCAGCCCCTGTACGCATGTCGTTGTTCGGTGTGTTGGATTCGTGATCTGGGTTCCCATGTTGAGATTGAATCTTTGCAGACTCCCAATTCACTTGATCCAGATTCTGATACTGATCCTTCCGAGCCTTCAGTTCAGACGAAGTGGCTTCATAGGTATGAATCATATACTGGGCATTCTCCCAGTCACCATCACACGACGGATCAACGAACAGGTTTGCCACGTTGATGATACGAATAGACGGACAGTTCTTCACCATCCGCTCTTCTACAGTTTCAATCACCCCATCTGCTTCAGCAGTGACAGGTTGACCAAGTTCAGCACTCATCTCAGCAGCAGCTTTCAAAGATTCAGGCAGGGATTCCCAATCAGGAACCTGTGCCTGCATCATTTGTACAGCTTGCATGATCAACTGAGCTTCACGTTCATCTTGAACCGGGAAATAATTGAAATTCGTGGTTTCGACCTTTTCAGTCCGGTATTCCTGTTCCCAACCAACACGAACCACCACAGAACCTTCATCCACAGCAGTTCGAACATAGCGGTCGATGAAGTCCACTTTGTTGATCTTGGTATCAAACTGCCAGTTCAGAAGGATCTGGTTTTGCTTGGCTTTGGGTGCATCTTCGTGCGTACGTGGAAGCACTTGAAACATCCGGTCGGTATTGAGGAAAGGCTCACTCAAAGCCGGATAGCGCCATTCGTTGTGTTTGCGGATCAGTTTGGGCTGAACAGCGGATCGACCCGGTTTCGCTTTTTTGGGAGCTTCTGCTCCTGTTGCGTTCCGGAGATCCAGCCATCCTTCGACGTTGCTTTTCTGATCGTCAGTTTCCTGACGTGCAAATTCAAGATCCTGACGCAAATCTGCAAGATCAGGTTCTTTTTTCCACTTTGTCAGTTTTGGTTTGGGCTGCACATCCAATTGTTCAGGGTCCACGTCTTGAGCACCGGACATCTCGTTCCGGTCTTCCGACTGTACCTTGTATTCGTCATTCATTTCCATGGTCGGACCCTTATTTCAGGATTTCAGTCAGTTGCTGATAACCCTCTACAGCAATATCCTTTTCTTGACCACACTCGATAAGAGCATCACCAAGACGGCCCATCCGGAGTTCATCTGAACCAACGGAAGTACCAGAGACAGTTCTGATCACATCCAAAGGATGAGGACAAGGATCAGATACATTCTCAGGGAGTGGTTGAACTTTCACTCCATCTGCGTTCCAACCGGCGCAACCCGCCAGTAGTAGCAACGCCGGGATTATCAGCACCTTCGGCTGCCAGAGCTTGTTGTTCAAGGTCATTGATTAACCCTTCCTTTTCACGGTTCAGCCGAAGAATCTCTGTGTTCTTCTGATTGAGATCGAGATTCAAATCAAGGATTTCATCTTGAAGCTTTTGCTTGGCTTCCAAATTCTTTTCAATTTGCCAAACTGTACCTTTGTGGACTCCAAAGGCAAAAGCCCCACCAATCATGGCGAGGCTGATACCCAACGCAATCAATTTACGTTTTACAATCATAGAAATCGCTCCAGCAGTCGTTCTCGAAGAATATTCCCAATGGCCACAGGGTCTTGGAAACCATTGGTATCACCGGGAAGTACAGTGTAATCCCATTTCCAGCGTTGCTTCACACCCAGAGTGGGTTCGACTTCTGCATGAGTGAGAGTGGTCCATTTCGAGACCGGAATGCCGTATTCCTCAACCAGTTCAGCAGACTGTTCCAGCATTGCATCAATGCCTACCCAAGTAATGGGGTTGGATCCCCAAACCATGGGATTCGCTTGCTTCGAACCAGCCATAGCATCGACAGATTGACCGATCCATCCAGTGTTCATCGACTTGGTGTGAGAGGCACCAATACCACGACGCCAATCATACATGACTTGTTCAGCCACAGTGGCATCGCCTTGAATGGTATCACCCGTCGTAGAGTGGAGAAAGTTGTAGGCTTTCGTTTCAAGGTCAATGAAGCCTTTGGCTCCAGCCGTCCAATGCCAGACAATCCCTCGAACTCCTCGATCAAAGAGATCTTGCTGACGAGAGACTCCACGTTTTCGCATGGCTTTCTCGATACCCTTTCGAGTGTTCGGACCCATGATCCCATCAACTGTTAGAACGGCACCCCGAAGAATGCCGTTCACTCGCCCTTGGTAGTCTCGTACTGTGATGCTCATCGGATGATATCCTCATTGGTTAGGTTGTAGATCAAAGTGTTTCGTTCTGGTTCATTGGGGTAGAAAACATTGGAACAAAAGTTCTTCGTAGAATCATCAACTCCAGAGTCGTTTGCTTTCACATCATATCGAACACAGACATAAAATGATTCCGTTGGAACATCCGGAGGATCTGAGTTTTCATTGTCAAACCATGCAGCCCAACTCCAGTATTTAGGTTCGTCTTTCGCGTCAGTATAGTTTCCCTTTCCTTTCCGGGAAGTCAACCGAGTGCCATTTGCCTGATACACAGCAGCAGTCCATGTTCCAGATACAGGTTGAAGCGCATCAGCGTCATACTTGACCAAAGGTGCCAGATTGGAATCCACGTAGACAAGCTCTACAGTGGCACTGACAAAAGGACGATCAGCCAAAAAGGCATCATAAAATTTGGTGTATGCTCCGTGCAGCATAATCAACAAAATGCAGAACACAGAACCTGCAATCATCACACGAAGATCGTCTCGATTCCTCGTGGTCTTTTCGGCGCGAATTTGTGGGACATATAAAGTCATTGGTTTTCCTCCGGGGTAGGAACTTGTTCCTCCTCTTCCAAACGACCATCAGGGCCATATTGGCGAATAGTAGGTGCAGTCGGTTCATTGGCTTCGCCTGAGATTAACCGCTCAACCAATGTCACAGCCACAAGGCCGATCAGAAACGAAGCAGCGGTGAGAGTTCCCATCGCTCCTGCCATCTCATCAGGAAGATCTCCAATCCAGGGTCGCATAATCACAGGCCCAAGTACACCAACGCCAAATGCGACGGCTCCACCTACGAATACAACTCGAAGACCCTCACGCCAAGTGGTCTTCAAGACTGCGGCACGTACAGATCCACCCAATGTACCAAAAAACGTAAGAATCGCAGCACGTTGGTTGAAAACTTCGAAAAATAGATTCGGATCCTTACTATCGCTCATTAGACAAATCCTCGGTCTTGGAAGCGAGTATCCTCATCCATAACCTCTGATGTCTGAGATTTGTTCTCAATGACATCATCACCCATCATTTTTAGATAAAGGCCATAGTAGGAATCTCCCTTTGCAGTGTGTTCTTCACCACCCATGTGGCTGAGATATATCCCTGAGACATAAAGTACCAGCACTTCATAAAGATGATACGGAAGTTCCATTGCGTCATTCAGTCCAATCTTCGGATGACGGGTTTGGAATTTGAGATCAACCGCAGGTGTGTAATCAGCCATGAAGGCATCGGTGAATCGCACAGTGCTGGGGGATGGAATTGTGATTTGGTTGTTCGTTTTTGGAATGAAGGTTTTCTCGTTTTCTGGAATCACTTTCATGTTTTTGTGAACACCGTGTACGGACAAGAGCCGTACATAGTTGGTGAAGACAGGATCGAGATTTTCATCGAGAGTGTAGATGTTCTGTCCGGGGATAAAGGACAGTGCATACGTCGTCTCGAACAACTTCAACCGGGTACTGATGTCAGCCAGTCCCTGATTAGTCAGTTCAAGTAGTTGATCTTCGTGTCCCGGATGCAGTTCACCCAGATCTTGATCGGCTACGGCTCCCGTGTTCTTGAGTTGACCCCAAGCCAGCTTGGTAATGAAATCTGTGAATTGCATGTATCATTCCTCATACCACATAGGCGTCAATGCCAACTTCTTCATCCATTTCGGCCTCTGTACCCCAAATAGGGTCAGTAGTCGATACTTCTTCCGGTGTTTGCTCTTCTTCCGGGTTTGGTTTCCATGGGTTCATAACAGACAGCATTGAGATTGTATCTAGGCAGTCATCCTTGCCCATAATACCGTCCCGAGTTGCAAGACTGATCTGTTCCATGAATAGACCAAGCGTTTTCGTCTCTTTCAGTTCCAACGCAAAATGGATCTTTCCAGCTTTGAAAAATGGAACCACAAGATTGAACCGCGACAGTTTGTCTGTCATCGGACGAATTCCGGGTTTGTTGGTTTTTGGATCATGGGTCAAATTGAAGTAGACACCCCGACGATCCATCTCGGCCATGATCCATGGAATGAAACCACCCTGCTGACCAGTGACTTCGATACCGACACCTTGAGGTTCATACTCCTGTGCAAAATTGAACAGATCGTTGATAGTTTTGCCCATCTGTTGACGTTCGCACAGACCATCCACCCATGTCCAATGACCGTCTTTGTCATAGGCCCAGACCGAAATTACAGTGTAATCAGCGGTTTGTTTGGACGACGTAGCAAAGTCAGTGGTGATGTAGAAGTTGTAATCCTTTTTGCGCTGAAGGATTTGCTGTCGAGACTTCCAACCAATTTCTGCTTCCTGAACCAAACGAGATTCATCAGAGGTAATCCGAAGCATAAGCTCCTGACGGAACGACTTTTCTTTGCCTTCTTGTACAGCCGACTCATACATATCCTTGACGTATTCAAAGGTGAATCGGTCTTCCCAAGCGCCCGAGAACTCTGCTTCAGTACAAGGAAATTCTTTACAAATAGGCCAGACGTTCACTTCCCATGCACCAGACTCAATTGCCTGATACACGATGTCGTCTTTGTTGAATGGAGTTCCGTTGAGGATCATCTTGTGACGGGTGGGGTCCAGAGCATACTGCACACCCGAGTAGACCGTATCATTTATTGCTTCCATCGCAGTGGGAGACTTAGAGTCAGCATCTGAGATCAAGTCATCCATAACTGCAAGCACAGGACGACGGTTGAAAATCTTTGTACCTCGGATACCAGACTTGGCACCAAACATCTTTACACCAAAACGACCACCGCTTTTATTGAAGAATTCCATATACTTCTCAGTGAAACGAACATTTTCTTCTGGCAACCAATACTGAAGAAACTCCGAAGAAAAGTATCGTGACTTCACTGATTCACGCATCGACTGAACACCGTTATCCATCGAATCTGAAATATACAACATTCCCGAGACTGATCCAAAACCGGGAATGTGATTGAACATTGCCAAATACAGAATCAGATATTCAGCCATCAATGTGGTCTTTGCCGTACCACGAGCACAGAGATTCGTGATCTTCTTTTTCTTGGTGGGTAGTTTATCAAGCATAGCTAAGTGCATTGTAGGGGTCTTGTTGTCTTCACCACGACCATCATTGCACAGTTTAATGAAGTTCATGAATTCGAGACTGAACTTTGAAGGAATGTAACCCCCGTTGTTCAGCCAATCGAAATCCACTTCATTCAGATAATCATCTACCGTCTTATTTCCGAAAAACTTACTCATCCACAGTCTCCGCTTCCGGAATGTTTAAGGGCATTCCTGCAACATCTTCCACGGACATGGCTTTTCCTTCGATGGTTTTCATCTGCATCTCAGCCATTTCACTCAGACGTTGTTCCAGAGCTTTCATACCATCGTTCAGACCAATCTCGACTTTCAGTTCAGCTTTGTTGGATTCAGGCTTTTTCAGATGAGTTAGAATCGAGTTTGCAGCTTCCACACGCACTTTATCACTCACGCTCACGTCGTTCATGATCTCATACTGGGTGTTCAGCGCAGATTGGAACATATCCTGATTCAGAACCCATGTTGGAATCATGGCTCGTTCATAAACCATGTTGACCAGCTTGCCTTTGTTGTACGCGGAAACATAACTGGCAATGTCTTTGGGCTGCCGTCCGTTGGCTACCATTTGTTGATGTCGATCTGGAAATGTTGCCTTGTAGGCTTCGAGATTCGATTTCCCCATAACCTTGTGAGACACGTACATGACTGCACGCACATAATCTCCCAGTTTGAAACGACCTTCAGACAAAACTTGACTGAATGAGATAAAATTCTCTCTAATGTACCGAGCTTCTTCTGGATCTTTAGATAGAGCATTTAGTTGGTTGACCATATCCTGCGTAATATGACCTTTTTGGCCAGCGGGCAGGCTGTCTTGAACTTCTTTTAATGTCAGCATTGTTTTCAGCTCCATAACCTTAGAATAAGAGTTTTTCTAACACTCCTATAACCTAAACAAAGACTAAAAAACAAATACTGCTTACAGGTCGAGCGAAACAGTCTTCATGGCTGGTGCGCCTGTTACTTTGACAGAGTGCCGCTCCACGACAAAATCTCATCCATCACAGCCAGCAGACACGCAAACGTGTCACGGGCCTGTTGGGTGTGCTGGATCTTGCCCCTCACCGATTTCACCCACGCCTGCGCCTCATCGGGATTTCGGTAGCAGATATGACCACAGGGCAATCCGCGCTTGACCAGCGTTGGGGCCAACACTCGCCCACCGCTGCGATGTGCTCCGTGCAGAACGTAGGCAGATCCCGTGATATCCTGATCTTTGAGAGTTTCCGCAAACCGAACAGCCGACTCGCTCGTTTCAGCCAAGGGCAGAACAGACAGGTCGGCTTGCAGCAACACCTCCCGATTCATATGATCTGGAAGACCGAGATCAATCACTGCGTGCAGGGTTTGAAAGGCGGTCAGCCAATATGCCCACTCCGCGCGGGTGACGTTTCCGGCAAACATCCGTTGTCCGACCGGGTGTGCCTCACAGGCATGATGTAGATCGCGGGTAGCTTCATAAAGTGTCTTCATATCTTTTCCAGTCTGTTGTTGTGTTCCAAGGTTTTCAAAGCATCGGAAACTTCAACGGTCCATGCGTTCGCGCAGTGATCCTCTTCCCACCAGAGTGGTAGGTGTCGAAAAAAGGAGTCGATCCGACGTTCAGCCACCGGCCATTCCAGATGTGCTCTTGCGCTGACGCTCTGTCGGGTCGAGCCACCGAGAAAGGCGGCGTTGGCAAACCGTGACGCCACCTGCCCCAGCGCCTCGAAGACCCGCAGAACGATGTAGACGGGACGCGGCAGACGCATCACCCCATCACCTCGATATAGGCTGCGTCAAAAGCCGCTTCGACGTTAACAGTTGGGTCAGCCGTTAGCATGGCCGCAACAGCTTCCTCAGCCTCGAAACACGCTCTGACGTGACCTGCGATAGCACCGGCCACCTGCATCAGTTGCTCGGAAGACAGTTCCACCCAGCCGCTCTCGGCCTTCCAGCGCACCGGTAGTTCGATTAAACCAAGGTTGGCGCTCAATACCGTGGCTGTGATCTGAGATTGCGACTCCCGTGAGGTCAGAAGGGAAAGGCCGTTTGGAAGAATTAGCCCCCCAACCTCCCGCTGCCAACGGACCCACGCCAAACGGGCAAACGGCTCTGTCGGAGCGGCGGTCTTTTGTGCTGCCTCGGGGTTGGCTTTGATCTCGCGCAGCCGGGACTGAAAGTTGCTTTCGACCGAGAAGGTTTCAAAGAACTTTGCACCCGTGGAAAGGGTGGCCCCGGCAGACAGAAAACCACTGCCCACCGTTTCACCATGCGCGATCCACCACGTTGGTTCAGTTGCCGTGTAATTCATCAGACCAGCCCTCCATCAGATATGGTCCAGCCCGCACCACCGGGAGTGCTCCCCGTCAGATAGGTGCGACCTTCAACAGCGTCTTCGTAAGTTTCGCCAACAAAATAATCGGTGGCATCATATGTGCGGAAACTGAAATCCGCCGAAAGCCCGAACGGTCCGCTATTCAATGTTATGTTATTCGCCCAGCCAGCCAGCAACTTGGAATAATTCTCGGTAGAGAAGCCGTGGGTTGTTTCACTACCGCCACCCATGAACCCTTCCAAATTAACTCCAGCAGGGTTTAACTGCCAACTGGAAATGTCTTGGTTAAAAGGAATCACATTGGGTCGATTAGTGCCGTCAATACACCCGAACATGTAACTCATATCCACGACATTTGAAACGTCCCAACCGGCAAGAGGCTGATTGAAACTTGATTTTCGCTCACTAGCACTCGCTTTAGTTTTTGAAAACATGCCTTTCATTGTTACGACACTCGACACATCCCAACTCTCGATAGGTTGATTGAACGCATAGGCAATGTTGGTCCCTTGAAACATGTAACTCATATTCGTTACGTTCGATGTGTTCCAGTTCCCGATGGGCTGGTTGAAGACGTTTGCACCTAGAAACAAATCAGCCATATTAGTGACGCCGGATGTGTCCCATGTCGTGATGGAAGGATGGTTGAACGCGAAAGCATATTTGAACATCCCACTTATATTTGCTGGCAACACCCATCCGCTGACATCGTTGTTAAATTGCGAAACAGAAAACATGCGATCAACATTTGTAGCCGATGACAGGTTCCAGTCAGTTAAGGGCTGGTTGAAAGATGTGTTAGCAAACATCCAGTCAAAACTTGTGACATTGGACACGTCCCATCCGGCTATGGGCTGATTAAACTCATTTGCTGCTTTGAACATGCCTTCCATCGTGACCGCGCTTGAAACATCCCAGCCGGATATATCCTCGTTCCAGTAGCGCCCCCGGTTGCTGTCGCTGTCTCCAAACATGTACGAGAAGTCAGTGACCTTAGAGACGTTCCAGCCGGTCACACCATACTGAAAAAGACCGCCGCCGTTATAGGTGTCTCCGTCGATAGCAGCACTGTCGCTATTGGTGCCAAACATGTGGGACATGGTTGTGGCACTGCTGGTGTCCCACGCGCTCAGATCCTGATTGAATACCGGGTTGCGGATAAACATGCCGCTGAAGGTCGTGACGTTCGACACATCCCAGACGCCTATGGATGGGTGGTTGAACTTGGTCCGGTCCACATAGCCATAGAACATCTCGCGCATATTTGTCGCGCTGCCCGTGTTCCATTCCAGCGGGCCGTTGTAGTCCGAGTAAAAGAACATACGCTCGAAGGTCTGGACATTCGACATGTCGAGTGCAGAGACGTTGAAGCCGGGGTTGGCCTCCCAAAACATGCCGGTGCAATCCGTCACCTGCGGTGGCAAAGCCGGGTTCACATAAGTCGTATTACTGGTGCAGTTGCGGAACATTTCGCGCAGTGAAGTCAGCCCCAGTTTGAAGCCGATGTTGTCCACCCGCACCAAACCCTGAAGGTTCGCATTGCCACCATATTGTTCAAGCTGCCCACTAATCGTGACCACGCGCAAGCTGTCGTCGCCTTCTGCGTAGGTGTGGCTGACGTTGCCGCTAGACTGAACAGTTTGCGTGGACCCGTCACCCCATGCGATCAGCACATCAACGATGCCGCCGTAGATACCCAGCGGAAGAGTAATCGTCCGATTCTGCGCCTTTACAGGATCATAGACCATGATCATGGACGCAGCACCGTTCAAGATCGTGCGAACAGATGACCAATCGGTGTAAGTGATCGCACCTGCCCCACCTACACGCCCGCCGTAGCGACCGCGCCAAAGGTAAGCGTTACCATCAACCAACGTATCAGGTAGAAAAACAGACGCACCAACAACCGATGTGACCGTTTCCAACGGCGGATCGACTTCGGGATCAGACCCTTCATCCCAAAGTTCGATCTGGGTTTCGACATAGGACAGCCCAAAAGCGGAATTGAACGCGGTAAGTTCAACGGCACCACTGGTAGCACCCTCGGCAGTCACGGCGCTAGGATCGTCAATCAGATCAGGGTAAACCTGACGGAACGGCAAGGAAAACTCCGACTGCCCACCCTCGGTGCCAGTGTATAAACCACGCCACCAAAACTCTTGGCCGGGGGTTAGGCCGTCTCCGGGGTAGATCGTCTCATATTCACTGGCCGTGGTACTGGTTATATCGCGCGTCAATATAGGATTGTCGAACCCGTCCTGAGAAGCCGCCACTTCAAAATACACCCCGGTTTGTGTCAAACCGCGTGGGCTGAAAAACTGCGTCAAACGCAGCTTCTTTGCTTCTTCGCTATTTGTAGGGGGCAGCGCACTCGGTCTCCCGATGTCCACGACTCCCGTGGGGATTCGCCATTGAACACCATCCGAGTAGTAAAACTGGCCATCAGAGCCGTAGATCGCCGCGCCCTCATAAAGCGTGGCATCGAGAGATTCTTCTACGGGCGACTGGACGGGCCTACCGCGACCAAGAAATTGCGGCTGTCCAAGAAAACGAAGGCCGGTATTCAGAAATCTGCTCATTATGATGCCTCCGGCTCGTGTTGTTCTGCGGCCCCTTCGGAGCCTGTGCTGGTGACGCTCACTACGCCCGCTGTGGAGGCTTTGACCTGAAGCCGATCTCCGTTGGTGGAGTCTTTGTCCAGCTTCAAAAGACGTTGTCCCGGCGAAGGATGCAAGTAGGTTTCTAGTGTCGTGATCTGGATGACAGCCTGAACGACACGGGTTCCGTCTTCCTGCAAGATGCTGATTTCCACTGTCACCGTGTCGAGACTGCGGTTGTGAAACATAATTGGAGCTTCAACTAGAGCAAAACCCGGTTGAACGCGGCGCTCATTGTCCGCTGGATCACGATCAGTAGGCCACCGTAGCTGCGGGTCCGGCACTGAAAAATCCGGCGCTTCCAAGATTGTCTCCCATACCGTTCCGATGGATTCGATTGCGATGGACTTCGGGACTGCTGCCCCAGCTTGACGAACAGTGTATCTCATGTCTGGCCTCCAGTAATCATGGCAGCGCGACGGGCACGCGGCAGAATGGTGCGGTCAATCGGGGGGCCTTCAAGCTGCCCTGTTAGCGGGTTCACCAGCGCGCCACCTGTGAAGTATTGCTTGCCGTTCTCATCAACGCCAGAGTAAACCACACGACCCAAGTTTTTTTCGACGATGCTCTGTGGAACTTCTTGAGAGGGGCGCGAAAAGGCTCGTCCGTTAACTCCACTCAAGGTCTGGTTCCACTGGTGATTCTGGGCGCTCACGACGCTGGGGATGCGCTTGGTGGGAATTGTGGAAGCATTGGTGGTCCCAATCAGAACATCGTCGATCAAAGTTGTCACCATCGCTTGCGCCCCAGCCGAAACCAGAGCGTTGATCTCGTCCCTGATCTTCTCCCAAGCCATCGTGAACCACGACAAGTCTCCCGAACTCCAAACGGGAACAGCGTTCCAGTTGAACATACCTTGGGTGAATAGCTTTACCGAGTTTTGTTGCCCGGCCTCCAGATCGTAGCGCAGCGACAAGAGCAAAAAGGTAGCATCTTTGCGTGTATGCGCCTCAAGAGACGCCGCTGATTCCGTGGAAAGCCCGTTCGTGTATCCTTCCGCGACAAGGTGACTCCACATGGCGTCCTGAATCGCGGTTTCATTGCTCTCGATAGCAGAAGCCGCCGTTGGGTAGGCGCTGATCGCCGCCGTGTTGGCGTCGTAGGATTCGACTTGATTGCGATAACCCTCTGACCACAAAGACCAGTCCCCAGCTTGAGAGGCGCAGCCCGAGGCAATGATAAGACCACCGTTCAAGGCCATATACTGCTTATGGGACCACAAGGCGATGGCATTAATGGCGTTAATGAAAGCGCCGTTCTTGGCGCAGTAACCAATACCGTTGGGGTTGCTGGGCGTGGCTCCCCACGCCATGATCTGCGGGAATACCGAGTAGGGGCTGACCACATCGCGGTCGGCAAGAATGACTCCACCACCGCGCCCGACCATCGGGTTCTGATTGGCTCGGTCAAGCGGTGGTGGGATCAGCACCGGATTCCCCGTGCGATACATCACGATGTTATGGGCGTAAACCGTGCGGTTGATGACGGCTCCGGGACGAAAGGATATGGCGAAACCTTCGGTGGGATTATCGAGGTCATCGACGCGCCAGCCACCTTCGAAGCTGAAGCCCTGCACATAACCACCATTACCCATGCGGAACACATTACGCTCCTCATAACCCGGCGCGGGGATGATTTTGGTGGAGCGCGCCGCAGTGGCAGAAATGACGCCCGTGCAATTATCGGGAAAATCAATATGCCCCTGTGTCTGGTAGGTTCCCGGCCACACTTGGATCGACCACAGCGTTGTATCGTCGGCTGCGGCAATGTCTCTGGCTTGCTCGATACTTCGTACTGCGTTTCGTAAGCTTCGGCCATTATTTGAATCATCGCCTCCCTCGGAAACAAAAATTGTCCGAGCTACAGGTTCTCCCGGAATCCATTCCGACGGCCATTCAAACTCAGGTTCCGAGGTATAGACGCCTTCAGCTCTGACTTTAACCGTTTCTTTGCTCCATTGAGGAACTGTTCGCAGCATAAGTAAATCTACAGCAGTCGAATGATCTACACCAAAAAACTCAACTTCAACAGTCGCGTATTTTGCACCAGTAGGTGGAATAATCTTATCCGCAATTGAAGCATTCCAAGAAATGATTTTGATGACTGTTTTATAGCCATCAGCAACAGTTAGACTGCTATCATTTACAATTTGTTCTGCACCAATCCATGTTTTGGATTGATCAAAATAACGAATTCGAACTTGCACTGCATCGTTTGCTGGATCGAGAGATTCAACAGTACGGTAGTATCCAACTTTCAGTTCAAGCGATGAACCTTCTTCAATTGCTACAAGTTCTAAAGGTTTCACAATTGTTGCAGTAGATGTTACCGCAGCAGTTCCATGTGGAGTAACTTGAACAGTTGCTTCACCAAGATCAAATACACCCGGAACATCACCCGGACGAAATCGCATTTCCGCGCGTTTATAGTATGTTTCGTTTGTGACACCTGCATCTACAACATTATCTTCAAGCGCAACAATTCTTTGTTGCCAATCTGCTTCAAGATTATTCACTAATGCAGCTTCTCGGATCAGATTGCTCGAAGCATCTCGTGCAATTTCTGCATCTGTTTTGGCTGCAATAACTTCTGTTTTTGTTGCAACAACAATATCTTTATCTGTTTCCACTTGAGAAGCTAGGGACGTAACAGTATTTTTATCAGTTGCAGCTTGGGATGCAGAAGCATTCGCCAGTTTTTGACTATTCAAACTTTGTTCTGAATAATTTTTCGACGTTTCAGAATAAGTTTTTGCTGAATCCTTATAGGATTTACTATTTTGTTCTGCTTGTTGAGATTGCTCAACAGCAGTATCCAAAGCACCCAGATCAACTCGATTTGCTGCTTCTTCAGCATTAGCTGCATTTGTTTCGGCAGAAGAAACCAAACCCAGCATAGTTGCATATAGATCAAAAGATCCCGGACTATACTCAGACGTGATATTCAAATCTGCAATACAAAATGGTCCTGAACCAGTAAGAGAAACTGTACCAAGAAATTTTTTAATCCTCGGATCATACAATCTATGTTTCGAGTTTTGATCAATGTACGAAACATAAATCTCGTACACGGTCTGATTAATGCCGTTTGTGTTGGTAAACAAAGTTACTTCAAAATTACCTTGTGCATCCACATCTGCAACATAAGGACCAGCGACAAAAACATCATCATTTGGATTGGCATCCCAAGATGTCAGATCAAATATGATTTTAGCATCTTCAAGAGCAACAAGTCCGGGAGAATACAAAGGACCATGAACAACTGTCGATTGAATTGGCATGATTTTAGACCTTTTTGTAGAGTCACTTTGGCGCTTTGGTCTCTGTAGGTTACCAGTCTGATACTGTCAACTGACTTTTCTTTTGTGATATCTCATAGGTCATGAGTCTGACGACACAATATCAACAAAAAGGAAAACCCATGCCTGACTTCAAAGTTTACATTGCCGGTCCCATGAGTGGGATCAAAGACCACAACAAATCTGCATTTCTCAAGGCTGAAGAAGATATCGTGGCTATGCTCGAAGGGGAAACCAAGGAAGTCTTCAACCCGATCTCCCACGAGGCTTCTCTCATGGTTCAGACGGGTCAAGTCCGGGATACACAGGAAGCCTACCGTATGTGTATGGCCATCGACTGTGAGTATATCTGCAAGCACGCCACGCACATCTATATGCTCAAAGGCTGGGAATACTCCAAGGGTGCCATGGCAGAATGGACGCTGGCCAAGTGTCTGAGGCTGGAGATCTGGTATGAGTAGGTTTCCATATACCCATGCTGCGGACTTCATTCGACAGATCGTCAGTCTACAGGTATCTCGATCTGAGGCTTCCCAGCTTCGTCAGAAGATTGCTGAAGCTCTTGACATGGAAGATTCTGAACTCGCAGCCAAACTGGCTATCATTTTCATGCGAGAGAATGATCTCCTGCCTAAACCAACGATGACATCAGACGAACTCATGGCTCTCACACGAGAGAAATAGCGTGCCTCTTCTGCAACTGTGCAAAAATACACACCCCTTGTGCAAAAATGCAGATCTTGACAGGCTGATTTGAAAAATCTACCTCGTAGGGCAGGGCTGCGGCCTTGGGGGCAAGCCAGGGTGAAATCCGTTCTCACTACAGTGATAACCAGACCGGCCCCGTTCCCTTACTGTATCCCTCCAGTACACTCACCCCTCACCCGAAAGGGAACAGAGTTACTGATCCTGCACCCCTCCTGAGAAGATCCTTTACCTATACCCATCGGTTATCGACGAACAAACGCCAGTTTGTGAGGAGCATATCTATGTCTAAACCAAGTCTGACAGATCTCATGAACCAGATCGAAAACTGGAAGATTCAAACCATGAAAGAGATTGAGCTTTATGACCGTCGAGAGTTAGCTCGTGGAGTAGCTTCTGCATTACTCTCAAAATAGCTCTTAAAATGGGGGTCTGGGAGATTAATAACCCCACTAATCTGAGAGTAAGTTTCTGTTCTCAGTTTGTTCCCCTATATGGTGACAGCCTCAGCATAAAATTTCCATTGGTGATTTTCGCTATACTGTCGAGGGTGGAGGGGTTTCTGTGTGTGGAGTTACACACCCTGACCCCACCCCCCCACCTTCAAATTACACACATTGGACTGCCCCCCATTTATTACACACCCTGATACACACCCAGATCATTACACTCCAGTTATGCAGGCTTCGCCTGTCTTGGCACTTCAACCCAGTCATAGGAGATCATACCATGGGAATCTTTGCCTCAACTCGCAATGCCATCTGCTCCGTCCTCGATACCGTCACCGATGTGGCTGATACCGCAGGAAAAAGCGTCAGCATGGCAACCACTTATGTGGACAATCGTGCATTCGTCTTCGAAGATGAAGATGCTGCCGTAGTTGCTACTGCCTCTGCTAAACGTCAAGCTGAACTCAAGCGTGAACTGGAAGCCGACGAGGATGCAACCGAGATCTACAACGACCTCATCAAGCGCATGGAAACTCGTCGTGAAGCACGTCGCTCCAACCGCACCTAACCAACTGGCTCTCCCTACCACCATAGGGGGAGTCGGAACCGTTTCCCAGATAGACTGACTGATAGACCACTATACTCAGACTAAAGTCTAGCTTGGTAACTGAATTCAACTTTCCCTCAACTCAGGAGAACTCAGATGACACCTGTCATGCCCTCTGTCACGTATGTCTACGCTCAACTGCTCCAAGGTCGTGACATCCTCTCTCAGAAGATCTCAGACCAAGCCAATTGGATTCACTGCATGATTGGAGTCATGAGCAATATCAAACCAACCAGCTTAGATATTGCTCAACTCGAAGACGCGAAAACCAGAAGAGATCAGATGATCCAAGACCTTGACTGGTGCGAGAAGTTCATCACTGAAATCGAAACCTGTGGCTGTCTTGAAAAAGACATAGAAGCTCAACCTCTCAACATCCCCTAAATTTCTGTGAAAGGATACCAGCATGAAACTGTTCTGGAACCTCATCACCATCATTGGACTGCTGCTTGTAGTGGGGGCAATCCTTACCTTTCCACCTCTGCTACTGACTCTCACCCTATTCCACGAAGGCAAAATGCCTTGGAACAGAGAGAAAGAAGCAGGAATCTCAGGAGATATCTGAAATGACAACATCAAACGTCATCCACACAATGGATGCACAACAACAGAACCAACTGATCGAACAAGATCGGGTAAACTACCAATTCACCATTGGTGGTGAACTGTTCCGTGCATCCTATCTGCCTTTCCTCAAGACCATCGTCTTCACACAGATCACACACAATCACAGTGAAGAGGCTAAGATGGAGGCAGGTCAATTCGTCCTGACCAGACGGTTCATAAATCCTACACCTCACCAATCCTTGGTCTGGAACGAAGTCGTCAATTACCTCGATCACACACCCGCAGAAAGGGAGAAATACTATGCTTGAAATCATCCTCTACGTCCTTATGGCAGCACCTTCTGCCACTGATGATCACGTCATGAACTATGCTGTTCCTCTGGGAATCTACTCCTCAGCTTTGGACTGTGCTGAAGCAGCAAGCTGGATTGACGAACATGGCATGACACTGCCGCGTCATCTGTTCTGTATGCCAATGCAGATCATCCCGGAAGGGGAAGCTTTGTGACTTCACCTGTGAAATCTCATGGCAACAAAGCACATCTCTTTCCCCCATTGATGACCCAAGAAAAGATAGATGCTGACGTATCTGTGACTCTCTGTTCTCGGTGCATTCAATGGACCATCAACCTCAGAAACCGGCTTCGCCGGTCTTGGGAATAATCCCAAACATCAACCAACTAACCATGCAATGAAGGAGAAATCATCATGGCTTTCAAACCCGCAGCAAGTAAGACTGTTCCGACCTCGAAGAAGCGTTCCAACGTCGATGAAGACGAGTTCGCAGGTCTGTGGATCAACGTCGGCGTCGTTACCGCACCGGAAGGTGAAGAAGGTGCCGAGAAGTTCAACCGTCTGCCTCGTGGCATCGCAGTGAGCGACCTCGAACAGCACCGTATCTATGCGAACGCGCATGAGCGGAATCCCGAATGGGCCGAAGAGGCTCAGATCGTGAACGCTCTGATCCAGAAGATCCGCGAGAAATCGGCTACGTTGGGTGAAGGTGAGTCCATGCCGCTGAACTTCAGCGTTCAACTCTACCGTCGTCAGGAGCAGGTCGAATCCGTGGCCGCTCCGGAGGTCAGCGTGGACCTCGACTCTCTGTTCGGCTAAGGCTCGAACCCATGTCCTGAGCATGACATAAAACTGCTCATCGTCATCATCATCATCCTCATCTGGAGATATATCTCATGCCGATGAACCCCAACATCACTCCTGCCATGAAACCTGAAGTCCAGAATCCTCAGATTCCGGATCTTCAACAGTATATCAAGGACAAACTCAAAGAAATTATTCACATGAAGGCGTCGAAGTCGCAAGACTACGACACCTCGTTTACGTGGGCATTCGTGAAAGCACTTCACTGAACCATGTTCATACGACTAAAGACTGGCTTCTCAACTTCATGTTGGGAAGCCAGTTCTTTTTTTCCAACTCAAGTTCTTGTTTTTTGGAGAGCAGATAGACCTGAGATCTGACTCACACCTATATGGTGGCGGCTTCGCCGCTCTTGCGCTTTGCGCCTAACTCGGGATTCCAACATCTATAAACTGAAAGTTCCGAAATGTGGCTGAAGTGACTAAACTAAACCCAACACTAACCACAGGAGAAAACCCCATGGAAATGACTGAAAACATGGTCGAAACTCAGCGAAATCTTGAGGAACTGTTCCATCGGAATCAGTTGCTGGATGTACTGCGTGAGCAATTCCAGCCTCTGACTGATGACCCGTTCAAACTCGACTGTGTGGTACAGATCTACCTGCACAAGCAGGCTGATGTACCAACCATGGTGGGACTGTTCAGCCCGAAGTGGGGAACACCACAAGAAGTGGCTGAGATGCTCAAGGAAGTCGTGGAAGATGACCTCATCGACTTCAACATGGAACACATGAAGTTCGTGTTAAAGTACGAGATCACTGCTGATGTGGAAGAACAACTGGCCAACTACCAGTTTCCTCTGCCAATGGTGGTTCCACCTCGCAAGGTGCAGAACAATCACATGGGCAGTGGCTACATCGACCGTCGTGGGAAAATCATCCTTAATGGATCTGATGTCTTCGACGACGAAGACGTATGTCTCGACCATATAAACCGAGCCAACAGTGTCGGTCTGTCTCTGAACATGAATGTCATCGCATCTGAAGAAGGTCACATGATCCTACCCAAGAGAAAGATCGGTGAGAGCTTCGACGAATTCCAGAAGCGTCAGAAACAAGCCAAGGTGTTCTATGAGAACTCTATGAATGTCATGCAGGGACTGCTGACTCTCGGAAACGAGTTCTGGCTGACATGGAAATATGATAGACGTGGAAGGTCATACTGTGTAGGATATCACGTAAACGCACAAGGAACGGAATATAACAAAGCGGTCCTTGAGCTTCACAACAAAGAGGTCATTACAGGATGAAAACAAAACCACTTCCATCACAAGCTGAGTTATGTGAACTGCTTGAGTATGATCCAGTCACTGGATCTCTCAAGTGGAAACCAAGATCTGACAAATACTCAGATTATTTGAGGTTCAATAAACGACATGCAGGACGTGAAGCATTTACTTGTGTCTCACGAGGGTATCGCACAGGATCGATTTATGGAACTAACTACAAAGCTGCACGAGTGATTTGGAAAATGATTCATGGACATGATCCAGAAATCATTGACCATACTGATGGCAATAAGCTCAACAATCGATTGAGCAATCTCATCAACACTACACAAGCTCAAAATACCAAAAACCGAGCCAACTACAAAAACAATACATCCGGTTATTCGGGTGTATCTTGGATTACTCGACTTCAGAAATGGCAAGTGACGACTGGTGGTGCGAAGAATCGCAAATACCATGGCACGTATGCTGATCTTGATGAAGCAATCAAAGTTAAACAACAAGCAGAAAAGGATGAACAATACCATGCAAACCATGGACGATAACAAAGCTGTGCTCGAACTGAGCAGAAAGGAAGTCATCAATGGCTGATCGTAGCTATTTCCCGATGGACGATCTTCGTAAACTCATGGACGTAGAGTTTGTGAACAAAAGCAAGATCACCTGCATCAAACATCTACGTTCAATGACAGGAGAAAATCTGAGGGAAATCAAAGACTTCTTCGAACAAGAGTGGTTGCCATTCATCAATGGCACTCGCACACCACCGAAAGAGATCAAAACCTACATCAGTGAAACTCCTGAATTTGAAGCACTTGTGCAGCAGGTTCGGAAACTCTCTGAAGAGGTCGATTCTCTCAAGTCCATGAACACACGTTCACGGACAGCAACCATCTTCAACGATGAGGAGTAAACCAATGAAATGGCCTTTGAATTCATTCTGGTATGATCTCTGGGAGAAGATCCTTGGATCTGATCACATGCAGCGAAACTATATCCGCTGTTCCACTGTGAAGTATTGATCATGATTATCGTCAATGGTCAGACCAAATCCTTGGTCATCTTCGGGGAAGTCACACCCAATGACTTCCAAAAATTCATGGCTCAAATGGCTCATGCCATCAGCCTACATCATGGAGGAGATCCAGCATGATTACTGGAGAAGACGTACAACGCTGCAAAGAAGAGAAGCAAGGAGTGAAACTCGTTGTCGTCGATACGATGCAGTTCTTCGAATTCGAGATTCCTGAAACCATGGATCCCGAAGAGTTCGTAGATTCTGATACCTGTCGCATGGAGTGTGCGATGAGGATCATGAATCAAACCACTGATCTCATTATCGACCGTGTTTGCACTCAGTATGATACGGAAAATGAAATGTGGCATGACATATGAGCCACGAAATCCCAAAGACAGCATTGGAGGACAGGCACTATCTGTGTCTGTCCATTTCAGAGTACAAAGCATTCGCTGAAGCCTTGGCGAACAACTGCTTTCTGAATCGTGATGCACAACCGTGCTCCATTCGAAAGGCTAGAACCAAAAAGCTCAAGAATATCCGTGCAAACATTCGCAAGCATAAATTCCTGATGAACTCTCTCATCTGGAAGGAGCAATTGCGTCGGATTGAAATGGAGCTTGTCAAAAGACAGAAGGAACCTCGTCATGCCCGGTAACAGGGAAACTTTTCTATGGTGGTCATAAGCCAACGCAGCAAAGCACCTAGTCGTGCCTGAGTCTGCCAGCAAAGCCGAGATCCACAGAGATTCTGAAGGCTACTGGCTCAACGTCTGGTGGTTATGTGGAGTCATTGCTCCCCTCACCATTCAAGAACACATACAAGCATCTGAAGGAGAAGTATCATGCTGAAGGTCCAGCAATTTCGTGAACTAACAGGCAAAGAGTATCTCATGGCTGACATCGCCTGTAAGCACGACAAAGCCTATGAAAAACTGGGCTGGGATGAGCGACTGGCTCACTTCGCAGAGATCGACTTCAAGGACAAAAAGACGTTCAAGGAAGCATCAAACCCCGTGGGACTGCGTGCAGCTTATCTGGCTATGGAAGATGCCATGAACCAAAAACCCAGTGGTTACATGATCAGCCTCGACGCCGCATCGTCAGGACTGCAACTGCTGGCACTCTTGGTTTCCTGTCCTACAAGCTGGAAACTATGTGGTGGTGACGAAAGTATTCTCGATGCCTATGCAGAGATCTTCGTTCACATGAACACTGATCTGAACATCGACCGAAAAGATGTGAAACAGTCGATCATGACTGCACTCTATGGTTCCACTGCCACACCTAAAGCTGTCTTCGGTGAAGATGTGGATGTGTTCTACGACACCATGGAGAAGCTGGCACCCGGAGCATGGGATCTCAATCTTGGGATTCAGGAACTTTGGGATGAAATCGACGGCACAACTTACGACTGGGTGTTGCCTGACAATTTCTATGCCTGCATCGAGACGCACGACAAGGAGATTATTCCTTTTCACTTCTTGGATCAGGAATTCCAAGTGATCCAGAAGGTGAATGAACGGCCTCGGTTCCACAAGGGACTGGGACCGAATCTCATCCACAGCATCGACGGTATGATCGTCCGTGAGATGTATCGTCGGTGTCAGTTCGATCAGCATGTGACTGCACGAGTGGCAAATCTCATTATCGAAGGTGCCAATGGCACTGATGGAAAATCCGCTGACATGGTGAAGACACTATGGACCCTCTACGAAGAGTCTGGTTTTCTGAGTGTGCGTATTCTCGACTATCTCTTTGAGGATACAATTGGTCTGGTTGATGCACTGACCATCGCCAAGCTCATTCAGTCTCTGCCAAACCAGAGCTTCCAACTGGTCTGTGTGCATGACTGCTTCCGCTGTCATCCGAACTATGGCAACGATCTTCGTCGTCAGTACAACACCATCCTGTGTCAGATTGCGAACAGTGAGCTTCTCAGGTTCATTGCTTCACAAGTTGCTGATCAAGACATCAAGGCTAAGAAGGTAGGCAAGATTCCTGATGAAGTAATCTTGAATGCCAACTATGCACTTTCTTGATCTATCCTAAGATAGATCTAGACAACATAACCTCATCCCTTTATAGGGGTGAGGTTACTTTTTTCGGAGAACATCATGGGCTACGCTGATCCAAAAACCTACCAAAACAAATATCATACAGATCCAATCACATACTTCAGACGTGTCTGGCACAACCAAAAGAAAACAGCCAAAGCCCGTGGCATGGCTCCACCTGATTACACACTTGACGAATTCATAGACTGGCTGAAGCAACAGCCTCATCTCACAGATCTTTGGACTGCATGGCAAAAATCAGGACATCAACGAAAGCTCGCTCCATCTGTAGATCGAAAAGATGACTCCATATCCTACACGTTGAGTAATATCACTCTGATGACATGGGAAGAAAACAACCGTAAGTCTCATAAAGATCTTCGTGCTGGTAAGTTGAATCCTAACAGTATTACTTCAGCTAAACGTCTTGGTCAGTACCACAAAGATGGGACTTTTATTGCTGAATATCTATCTGCTGGACATGCAGAAAAACAGTTAGGTCTTTGCAAAGGAGCACGAACAAACATTCGAGCCGCAGCTTTAGGTAAACTACAAACAGCCTATGGATATGTGTGGAAAGACCTGTCGTGACAAGAAACCCCTCTAGCTGTATAGCTAGAGGGGAATCTTTTTTGACCAACCAAGAGGAGAGTGTCATGACCAACCAGCCAGTAGAAACCTACTACTACTATGATGCGGACACAAGAACTGTCTTTCATTCCACTGAAATGGTGGAAGATAGACCTGACCTCATGTTCATGGGTTCATCATTGAATCCAAACCATCGAATGACTGTGGCTGTGATGGCCAGAGACTTCGATCAAGTACATGGATACAAGATCAAGCCACTTCCCTGACTTTTTCTTTTTGGTTTTGTATTCAACTAAGAGGAAACCCCAATGTCGTCGTCAATTATGCAACTGTCTCCCTCGGAGACCTACGAATTCGTGACCGCTGCTCTGGCCTGTCGTCAGGTTCCATATGTGGCTGGTCCTCCTGCAATCGGGAAATCTCAAGTCATTCATCAGGTGGCAGAAGATGCCAATGCCATGATGATCGACCTGCGTCTGAGTCAGATGCTCAGTGAAGACATGACCGGATTGCCTGAACGTGATGAGAAGCGTGGCAAAGCCATCTATCTCCCGTTCGATACCTTCCCCCTCGAAGGAGATCCCATCCCTGATGGATACTCCGGCTGGCTTCTGTTCCTTGACGAACTCTCCAGTGCAACAGAAGAAGTCCTTGCTGCTGCCTACTCGATCATTTTGGATCGCATGGTTGGTGGCAAGAAGCTCCATTCCAAGTGTGTGGTGGTGGCCGCAGGCAACCGTGCCAGTGACTCTGCAATCGCTCGTGAACTGCCGGACACTCTCATCACCCGAATGCTGCCCTGTGAGATGAAGGTCTCATCGACAGACTGGATCCGCTGGGCCAAGCAGCACGGCAAGCGGCATGATACAGTCGTGGACTTCATCAGCAAGAATTCCAACATGTTGTACGCTCCGACCAAATCCAAAGAGCGTGAAGAACTGGAAACTTATCCGACGCCTCGTGGTTGGGAAAAGGTGTTTGCTCACGTCAACATGCACGAGCGTGAAACCATGAAGGAAGAAGAAGGCGTGGACAACGCTGGTGTTCCGACTGGTCAGATCGTGCAAAGTGGTCAGCCCATCAGTGCTATGTGCTTCAATCTCATGGCTGCTGCTGTTGGTACAATGGCTGCTCGTACCTTCAAAGAAGAGTACGACGAGAACATCCAACTGCCCTATCCGTGGGAAATCGCTCAGAGTCCTGCCTCGACTCGAATTCCCGGTGGTGGTGTCCAGAAAGCCCGTCTCATGACCGATCTGGCAAAGTATTTCATGGAGTCTGATAACCAGACCCGTGACAATTGCTTGGTTTATGTCAATCGTGTCGGGGGCGAATACTCGGAACTCTTCCTGAGTGAGATCAAAGGCAAGACCGGAGAAACTCCCAGTGACAAACGTCTTGTTCAGTACATCTCTGAGCGTTTGAACATTGACCCTCTTCTTAGGAGCGCTCTGAAAGGAGGTGACTCCTCTGGGAGTAATCCCTTTTGATTCTGAAAAGAAACAAAAGGCACGTCAGAAACTTCAGAGCAACCCATTGAGTGGAAAAGGAAAATCCTATGGAAACCATGTCGAATCAAGCTGGGGAAAACATATCAAACCAACAGATGACCCAGACCCCCTCGATGACCTCTGGAACGATGGTCAATGGTAATGATCTTCTCAGTGCTGACGACACATTGAGGAGCTATGTGGAAGAGATGTTGATCACAGACAAACGCTTCAAAGGCATGAGTCGCTATGTGTTCGACATCTCCTTCTACTGGTCCACCTCGATTCCGACAGCCTGTGCTGGTCATGGTTTCATCTTCTTCAATCCTCAGTGGTGGGACCAACTAGCCCATGAAGAACGGAAAACCGTGATTGCACATGAGATCTGGCACCTCATTCTGAACCATCTGGAACGAGGCAAGGACAAAGATCCTGAGTCCTACAACATCGCAGGTGATCATGTGATCAATTTGACCTGTAATGATGATGGATTCGCTACCACTCTCAATGGCCGTGCTCAAACCGACTTCGGTGGAAAAGGTATGGTCATTGATGAGCGGTTCCGTGGAATGGGAACTGATGCCATCTATGCTATCGTCCACAAAGAACGGAAGAAGGATCCCCAATCTCATGGTCAATCCGGTGCTCCAAGCACTGATCAGGTCGAAGATCTGGTCAAGCAAGCTCTTGAAGGCACTGGAAAAGATCTGAAACAGCAAGCTGAAGAGAATGAGCAAGATCGCCAAAAAGCCATCGCAAATGGCAAGCAAGCTGGTGATCAACCCGGAGCGATTCAGGAGATCCTGAAAACTGAAGGGAAAACCGTCTTCATCCAGAAGGCTGACTATGAAGAAATCTTCGAAGACTATCTCACCGATCCTCTGAGTGGTGGGAAACGTACCTTCATGCGTCCTTCACGTCGTCAGAAAAGAGATGGACTCAGGCTCAAAGGCAAATACCCTAAGCGTGGTCGAAAGAACCGTCTGACCCACTTGGTTTATGCCTTGGATGTTTCTGGTTCGATCACCTCTCAGCAGAAACGTCAGTTCTTGGCTTCGGCTAAGACACTGAAAGAAAAGCTGAATCCGACTCTGATGACTGTCATCCTGTGGGATACCCAGATCCAGTTCGAGAAAGTCTTCCGTGAAGATGAAACTCTCGATCACATTCATGTGATGTCTGGTGGTGGTACATCTTTGCATCCGGTGTACAAACGAGTGCAAGAAATCAACCCTGAAGCTCTTGTCATCTTCACTGATCTCTGTGTATCAATCCCTCCCAAACCTGACTGGGATACCATTTGGTTCGTTCCTGACGAGCATGTGTCTGAAAGACTTCTTGAAACAGTCACTTACGGTGAGGTCTACCTCATCCCGGAGAAGTGATATGATCCTCAATCGTGACAGTCTACTCAAAGCCGCACCCATTGAAGGCATGTGCCAATCGAAAAAGAAATTTGCTGGGTACAGTTACGGCATGTCTGAAGCTGGCTATGACATCCGCATCAAACAGAAGATAGTTTTCGACAATCGCCAAGGTCGAAATATCGTCTGGGTAGATGATGTTCCCAGTTCTGGCTCTTTTTGTTTGGCTTCGGCCATTGAACGGTTCCAGATGCCCACCAACCTCACAGGTATTGTCCATGACAAATCTACGTGGGCCAGACAGGGTCTCTCCGTTTTCAACACGGTCATCGAACCGGGATGGCACGGTTGGCTTACATTGGAGCTTGCCTTCAAAGGGCAAGGACTTCTGGAGATTCCTGCTGGTGTGGGGATTGCTCAAGTAGTTTTCCATCTCACTTCTGATCATGCTCAGTACGATGGAAAATACCAAAACCAAGAAGACAAACCGCAGGAGGCAAAACTGCAATAACAAGGGAGGCGACCATGCTGTTTTGGCTATGGTACATCATCTGGATTGAATCCCACTGTTCCACTCAGAAGAAGCCTTTGTCTCAGCTTCTTCGTCATGTAGGCTTCGATACGTTAATCCGTCGAGTTCTGGACTCGATCTGGATCCCGGAGAAGCCACCGGGAATAGTGTGAAGAGACATATAAGCGAAAGTCGTTAAGAGCGGCAGACAGGCTTGACCTGACGAGGGGGTGAAAGTCCCCCACCAAGGAGGATCCGATGACCCAACGTCTATACTGTGTCTGGAGGGTAGATGGAGAGTTCTCCATTACAGACATTGATGTGTCTTTCCGAGACGAAGACTTCGACACTATCATCACAGAAGCTATCCGTCAGGATGCTGATGATATGGGGATGTCTGCTTTCCATAATCTGGAAGACAAGGAAAACCACATCAACAACCTCATCGCAATTGCAACTGACCCTAATGATCCGTACTTCATGGGTTATGAAATGCCGATGGTCATTGTTGCAAACCCTGAAACCATTGAATTCATTGGAGCTTAAAATGACCAAAGCCAAGACCAATCTGACTTCTGTTATCACCACAGAAGAATCTCCCAGCTACAAACGGAAACGTATGAAAGAAGTCCGAACGATGGTTGCTAGTGCTCACAAGCAGGGCAAGCGTATCGACCAGATGGACTTCGAAGGCACTGACATTCCTCGTGCCATGATTGCTCTGCAAGATCTTCTCACGAAGACTCAGGAGCGTCATCGCAAAGCCACTCAGCACATCGCATTTGTCAAGCAGATGGATGAGTTCTTTGCTGCTATTATGGATGAAGCCACAGCTTCAATCATGGAACAGCAAGCCCATATCGGTGAACTGTCTTCGGCTCTCTACGACGAACGTAGGAGTCATGCGGAGACTGCGACAATGCTGCATCAGATGTACAGCGAGAGGCTCGATGTGCAGCAAGATCTGGACGCTGTAAAACGGTCCATGAAGGTTCTGAATGGCTGAGTGGGGTCAAATAGCCACGGGTGCTCAACGGCAATCTATCGGAACCAAGATTGACACTGATTTGGTTCCGTTTGAGTTGCAGGTTGCAGCCGCTGTGGGCCTTGGCCTCGGTGAGTATAAATATGCTGCCCGTAACTTTGAGAAGGGGCTGAGTTATCGCTCCCTGATCAATTCCATCGAACGACACTGCAAAGCTCTGAAAGACGGGGAAGAATTGGATCCGGATACGAAAATCCCTCATTACATGCTGATCGCTTCGTCTACTGCTATGCTCGTTCACAATATCATGCAAGGTGTCATCATTGACGACCGTGCTGTTCCTAAGACTTCGAATTTGGATGTCGGTCAACTGGCTGAACTGGGACAGACAGAACTCGCCAAAGCAATTGCCTTTTGGCAAAACAAGCAGGAGAAAATGCCAGATGAATAACGTCGTATATTCGCATCCGGGACAGCCTCAGATGCAAGTGGAGGTCATCTTGGCCTCTGCTGCCAATGGCTGTCCACACATTTATACCATCAGGATGCGATACCCGCGTCCGATTCATGGTGAGATCATGACCCATCGGGTCTTTGGTCGAAATGCGCGTTCTTCTCGTGCTGTACCTGTCCGAACCATGCTCAATGAGGTTCGAAATATTCCTTACGTGCCTTGGCATTGGGGTAAGAACCAAAAGGGAATGCAAGCTGACGAAGAATGTAACGAACCTACCCTCATCACCGATTACTTCCGGGATGACGAGCAGGCATTCACTCGCCTTATGACGGTCGAAATGTCTCGTGAAGAAGCATGGCTTCATGCTCGTGATGTAGCTGCTGACGTAGCCGAAGCCTTCATGGACGCTGGCTACCACAAGCAGAACCCCAATCGTCTATTGGAACCGTTCTCGTGGATCGACACACTGATTACAGCAACCCAGTGGGACAACTTCCTCTGGCTCCGTCAGCATCATGCTGCTGAACCGCATCTTCAAGATCTAGCAAACCTCGTGGCACAAGCCATTGCACATGCTGATGTTCAGAATCTGACGTTAGGGGAATGGCACTTGCCATACATCACTGATGTCGAAAAGACACAGTATCACTCTGATGTGCTGCTGAAGATCTCTGCTGCTCGGTGTGCTCGGATCTCTTACAAACCTTTCAATGGTGATGGGTCCATTATTGCTGAATTGCAGCGTGCAGATCTGCTCATGAATGATGAACGTGTTCATGCTTCACCATTTGAACATCAAGCCAAACCTGATGAAAGAATCAGATACTCCACTTCTGGTAATCCGGAAGGATGGCAGTCTGAACACCTCCATGGCAATCTTACAGGATGGATTCAGCACCGAAAGCTGATCCCGAATGAAGTTTACCACGGATAGTCAGCATGATAGGGAGTCCCTACCTTAGCCAAGAAGGGACTCCCACCATGAGCAAATACTATGACTATTGGTCCCAGAATGGACAGCCAACTTATCAAATTGTAGCTGACTACTTTGGAGTCAATGAATCTACTGCACGACGATCTATCCAAACCAAACTCCAAAAACTCCAAAGTCGTTCCGAAGCAGAACCAGCAGTTATTGCTGGGATGGACACTCTAGGGTTTGAAGGACAACCCCACTCTGGATGGATCAAGTCTGAAACACCAGATGCGAATGGAAACACCTATTCGTATTACTTCCTTAACAAAGAGGAAGAGAAGACCGAAGAAGAACGAATGCAAGCCATTGCAGACAAGTTCACCGGCATACCTCCTGTTTTATTCAAACCACCAGCTTACAAGCTCACTCCTCGAACCAAGAAAGCCTTTATCTCCATCAACGATCTCCATTCAGGTGCTCTCGCATGGGGTGCGGAAACTGGATACGGAGACTGGGATCTTCAGATCGCCATGACCCGTCTACATGACTGGCTTTGCCGTCTGTTCGACCATGTAGACAAGGAAAATGTCCAAGAGATTATCCTGTACTACAATGGTGACGTTCTTCACGCCAATGGTCAGGTGCCAATGACTGCCACTCACGGATCGGATCATATTCTTGATATTGATTCTCGGCACTTCAAAGTGGTTGATATCACAGGAGAACAAATCATCCATACCACTGATATCGCTGCACAAATTTCTGATGTCCGTCTAGTCATCAAAAGAGGAAACCATGATGGAGACAGTTATCTGTCACTTCTTCAGGGTGCCAAGTGGCGGTATCACAACCAACCAAATGTCAATGTCGAAATGAATCCCAATGCCTATTGGGCACACATCTTTAGCAAAGTGGCAATCTTCGGTCATCATGGTGACAAAATAAAACCTGATCGCCTCGTCATGCAGTTTCTTCAGAGGTATCGCAAAGACTTAGCCGAAGTCGAACACATCACCGTCTGGACAGGGGACAAGCACCATCGTAAGGTCGAGCAGTTCCCCGGAGTGATGTGGGAGCAAGCCTCTAATTGGTCTGAGCCTGATCTTTATGGTTCAGCCTACGGAGAAACAGCGATGGCTCAAGCAGTCATCTATGATGAACTCGAAGGAGAGGTATCTCGCTTCACAGTGAAAGCCTCTTCAGTATTTGGAGAAACCTCATGACCTTTTCTTTCTCACGAGCACTGGAGATCCTTAAAACAGGCTCTGGTCGAGTTGCTCGTCAAGGATGGAATGGTAAGGGTATGTGGCTGGAGCTTCAGGTTCCTAATGACCACAGCAAAATGACCTTGCCGTACATCTACATGAACACTGCTGATAAACATCAAGTCCCATGGCTCGCAAGCCAGACTGATCTGTTGGCTGAAGACTGGGAGATAGTATCCAATGGATGAAACCAAAGTGAACAGCCTTTTTCGGTACGAGCATCTGCCTCCTCACCTTCAGGAAGCCTCGAAACCATTTCACGACCTTGCCATGCAACTGGTCAAGACACTGCCTAAGTCAGCAGAACTGACTCTTGCACTTCGCTCCCTCTGGGAAGCCAAGAATTTGGCAGTATTCGCAACCGTTGAAGCAAAGGAGGTGCAAAATGTTTGAACTCGTACTGGGGGTAGGAATCGGTCTTGTGGTCGGCTGGAATGTCTTTCCCCAACCGCAATGGGTCCAAAACCTTTACTCCCGCTGGTTCAGCTAGGGAGGAGGTGATCCATATCTCCCTTGATTCATAGAAATCATGTGGTAAAGCATTGCCCTGCCCCAAAAATGGGGCAGGGTTTCTTTTTCGGAGTGTGGGAAAAGTAGTAATACGTCGGGCTGAGAATCAAAAGAAAGACTTGCACTACGCAGTAGATATCCAAGATCATCCCTTGAGGTATCTACACCTTTCTGGCACGAAGCTGACTACAGATAAGACCTATGCTTGGTATGGAACCAAACAACAATTTGTCAATCTGTGTCGAATTCATGAATGGGACGGTTTGTGTCTCATAAATCGCCCAAAATGAAACACAAACCACTTTGTCTTTCGTGGGTGTATCACAAACCAGAAAGGAAACTGAATGTTTACCCAACAACTCCCCGCTGCTGTCTTTGAGAAACAGCGGGAATTCATCGCTGCGATGGATGCTAACCGTGACTTCGTATGGTGGGCTGATAGCCTGATCGCTGAAGAAACCAAGGAACTGATGCAAGCTTATGAAGCCAAAGAACTCAGTGATGAGAACATGGCTCATATCTTCAAAGAACTGGGTGATGTGATCTACGTTGTGGCTGGTTTCTACAACACCATGCCAGTCT